>SDBU01001213.1_pt1 | contig 37550 bp, 51 predicted proteins | sample 2277071 | NCBI WGS metagenome assembly SDBU01 (sample SAMN10397929, study PRJNA504765) | marine sediment metagenome | isolation source: marine sediment core GS08_GC12, 126 cmbsf | place: Arctic Ocean: Gakkel Ridge, Loki's castle | collected 2008 | reverse complement strand
TTTACGATAGATTATGATGCTGCTAGTAACGTCATTGATTCCTTAGACCTTCTATCCTTTGCCATTAATCTTGAAACAGACACCTCGGAAGTAGACGATATAATTCTTAATCTTATGGAGTTAAGATACGCAACCACGAAACCATCATTGGAGGCATAGTGGAATGCTGGTCTTTACTTATACTTATACGGAGTGGGTTGAGAGGAGAAGTTAACTATGGCTAAAACTAAGCTACAGATGCGGACTGACCTAGCACTAGACCTAAAGATAACTATTGACACTGAGGTATCGGCTACTGAACTTAACCGCTGTATTGAGAGAGCATACTCAGACCTGAGCCGCTTCCTGCCAGATGAGAAGATATATGAGGACAGTTTACAGTTTACTGTAACTGGCGAATCTGTACTCTTTCCAGCTGATACTAGCCTAGATGCTATAGTAGCTGATGAAGCCTTAACTACTTCAACTGATGGAGATAAAGCTACTATTGATGGGCAACCTGATGTGCCTAGACCTTTAACTATTACCTTGACAGATGCTAATGATAGCATAACTGGTTTCACTACTGTCATAGATGGCATAGACAAAGATGGTCAAGCACTACAGGAGATATTTCATTATACACTTGGGGATAGTAAAACAATAACTGGATTAAAATACTTCAAGGCTGTATTCTCTGTAGAGTTTGACCAGACTGATGGTAATGGTGCTGGTGATGTGTTTGATTTAGGCTATGGTGCTTATACTGATGTCTGGGTGTATCTAGCTAACAGTCCTATCAAGTGGGCTAGTGAGACTGCTACCGATACTGACAGTAATGACATAGTCCGCAATACTGACTTCTACATAGACTATGCTAATGGTAGAGTAAAGGCTGTCAGTGGCGGTGATATAGTAGCTGGTGAGACTAGCACATTTGCCTATACTAAGAGTCAAATCGGTATTGACCTTAGTAGCCTAGCTGACCTGATTAGAGTCCAGCGAGTTGAGTATCCTGTAGGTGATATACCACAGACCTTTATAACTGGTGATACCTTTGGCAGATACTTCGTTGCTACTGGTAGTGGCGAGTCAGGTAGACAAGTGCAGTGGGCTGAGGATAGACAGTTCAGAGTCTACTATGACGCTAGGCATCAGCCACCTGGGGAGTATGCTCCTAGTACAGCGCCTGGGTTCTTAGAAGACACAGTGCTGCTAGCTGCTGGGGCGTATGCTCTCTACATATTAGCATTGAAGAATGAGCATCAGGCAGCTACTGACCTGACAACATCTAGGACAGCTCTTGGCTCTGCTAATACAGGTCATACTGCTTTGGGTACAGCTCTGACTAATCTGAAGAAGTATCTGGATAACAACTCTGAAGCCGATGCTGCTGGGATACTGAAAGACATAACTGATGATGTAGTTGAGTTGAGAACTAAGATTATTACCGCTCAAGACCTTATAAACTCAGAGGTAGATGCAGCGGTTACTGACCTAGCTAGTGCTACTTCCGCTAGAGCTAACTACATGGGGAATACTGCTAACTATGTAGATGGTGGTACTGCCCCTGACATTAAGAAGTACCTAGACGATGGAGATGCTATACTGAATACTCAGGCGGTAGGCGGAGAAGGAACATCAGTACCATTATCCTATGCTGAGTACGCTAGGGCTGTTAAGGACGCTCTGGTGGCTGCTCATGAGCGAGACAGGGAGTTCTATGTTCAGAACGCTACTGCTAGGACTAATGCTGCTATGGCTGCTGCTAATGAGGTAGCTCAGAGGCTCAGCCACCTGAGGAGTTATATAGAGCAGGCAGCAGCCTATACTGCTATTGCTAACACCTTCGCTACTGAAGCTGCTCATAGAGCTGCTGGTATAGTGTCGTATCTACAAGAGGCTGCTCAGTATGCAGAAGCTGCCAATTCAGATATGGCTTTGAGCGATAGGTTCAGGACAGAAGCTGACGGGAGAAGAAATGAAGTGTTTAGTATCTGGAGGGATAGGAAGCAGTACATTGGAGACTTCACTGCTAGTTCAGTAAGGCAGTATCCCTAATGAGTCGGGCTCATTTCTATAATAGCATAGAGCCTTATAATGAAGATAAGTACAAAAGGAGGAAGGAAATGAAGATTGGCGTGTCTGTAGGAATCTGGGGTAAGAAGTGGGAGTTATACTGGGGCAAGGCGGATGCCAAGTATGCTCTAGTGGAGTTGTCAGGAACTGTACTTACCGCCCAAGTTGCTATCTACCTGAAGGTGTGAGGACGGGACTCGTCTTGGCTTATATTTTCTCCAGGGCGAGCACCTCCTTCCCGGGCAGTTGAAAGGCTGGTTGTCGGGCTGAGTAGACTGCCCACTTTCATTTGAGTAGATACTGAATAACTGATATGTGCTCAGTTACTCCCATACTTACAACTTTGTCTATCAGCCGAATCTTAGTAATCTGTCTGCTCTTGGTAATGGGCTTCATATAGTTGAAGTTCTCTATGGAGAAGTATCCTGACCTACCAGAAGGCGGTATGGCACTTTCAATACTGTCCTTAATGCTACTCCTCCACTGGGTATGTGCTGGGCTCTCATTCCAAACTGCTCTCTCGCCAGTTCTGGGAGCATACTCAGTGTAAGTCTCGGTGATGGTATAGGTCTCAGGTATCTTGGTAGTATAGGTAGCAGTAGTGGTAGTTGGGATAAGCGGAAGTAGTAGGAGGATGACTGCTACTGCTAGTGATATTAGAATCTTCATAAGAATCTCCTTGTTGCTACTGAGCCCCACCCTAGCGCTGTAGTCATTCCCAGCGTAACGTTTTCTTGACCTCGAAAGGTATAGTAAAGCCTGGTATCATCTCTAGCTCTTCAACTGGCAACTCTACATCTCCATCAAAAGTCAAACTGTCATGTACTGTTGCTGCCATTACTGGCGGCTTCAAACCCTTCTTGTAACACAGTATAATAGCCCTCTTCATAACTTCGCCATCACTACCTAGTATGGGGTAGCTTGAGCTCTTTCTCTTCATAGCATCCGTGTTTAATCTACCCCATTTAGTATATTCATCTGGTATTCTGATACTTCTACCAAACAAGGTCGGTAATGACCAGCCGTTCTTAACACCCTCTCTTTGTGCATACTGAATCCAGTCCCAAGCACTCCTATATACTCTAGACCAGTCATCAATAAACTTGCTACAAAGGTTTTTATCTCTTATTTTAGTATGTGTACTAACAGTCTCAGCTGTTGCTCCACCGTGCATAGCGTTGTTAACTCTCTTGGCTAGGGTTCTTGATATTCTCAACTGCTTTGCAGTATTGAGATGAATGTCCTCTCCATTCTCAAATACTCTAAGCATCTCTCTATCCTGAGAGACAACAGCTAGTATGCGCGGGTGCTCTTGGGAGTAGTCACCAGTTGTAAAGCATCCATTGTCAGGCAAGAATATGTATCTACACTCTGGCGGTATGTTCTGGATATTTCTGTTCCTACTGTTCAATCTGCCTACAACTGTATCCAAATAGTACTCTGTGTAAAACCTGTCATCCCCAGCTATTGGACTTATGTACGTGTTGAGCAATTTGGACTTGCCTCTCCAACCTAACACTGCTGCTGCCATAGGGTCGTTTAGAAACTCCAAGTCAGCTTCCCTAGTGGACAACTGCCTCTTGCTTCTGGTCATTGGTAGGAAGTTACCCCTCTTGCCTAGCATATATCCTACCTGCTGAGTGCTACCGGGCTTTTCAACTCCATACTCCTCTAGCTGTCTTCTGTAAAACTCTACTTCATCCTCTAGCTTTGCCTGCAGGTCTGCCCTAGCTCCTTGGTCTATACTCAGTCCGCCCATGCTGAGGTCTATCAGTATCGGAATAACCTCCATCTCTATCTTAAAATACTCAGGATACTGGCTATCCATTTTAGGCTTGTAATCTAAGTAAAGCCCGAAAGCTACCTTAGCATCCATCTGGCACTTGTTGGCGACTTCCATAACTGGGGCGTCAAGCATATTACTCACCTTGAATCTCTGCATAAAAGACTTGGCATCTTCAGCTATCATATCTACATCTGGTGCTAGTATGGTCAGAGCTGTTAGTTCCTTACCTAACAGCCTAGCCGCTGTGTTAGTATCAAATATGTTACTATTATGAGTAAGAATACCCTCAGCTACAAATGTCTTACCGGTAGTCTGGATAGCGACCATTTCCATAGATTCTGGTAGCTTTATTATATCTACTATTCTTGTGTGACTATTACGGTCTACAAGTTCTCTACCATCTAAGGTAAAGTTCTTGAGGAGTCTCTTTGGTCTAATAGAGCCCATAAGTCTAGTTGTGTCTCTCTGGTTCTGTATCTTTATTTGGACAATCACTTTACCGCTAGCAAGAGTTCTATCATACCTGGAATAACAGAAGCCCTTGGACTTTAGAATTCTGATATAATCATCTGTAATATCTTTATCAGTAACTCCAAATATAATAGAGTTGTTGCGGGATGCTACTACGCACCCTTCGCCGTCTAGCAGACCTGAAATGCGTCCCGCGTCATAGCTAGTATCAGTCTCCCAAACATCAAAACCATCTCTGAGATAGTTGCCTATCTTCAGGTCAGATGTTCTAATCCACTCATCAGTGCTACCTCTGGTAATACCTCTGCGTGCCAGCCAAGGATGCTCAGCACTGGTAATTAAGTCTCTACCGTTGTCTAGAATTATGAGGAAGGCAGGTAGTGTTACCTTACTGGTGCTAGTAACTCTAGTGTTCCTTAATCTTCTAGTCCTTCCCTGTTTAGCCCCGAGGGCGGTCTCATCTATACCTATGAGACTATCTCCTACCTTGATATTACTAATTTTATCCCAAGTTAAGTCGCATCTTAGCACTTTGGTATTTGGATGAAGACAGCGGTCAAAACCTACCAGCTGGGGTATCAGGGGCATTACAGATAAGTCAAACAGGGCATAGTGGGCTATCTTACATACAGCAGGGTTGAACAATAGAGGCTTTAGTAGCTCCAGCTCTCTAGGTGCTTCAGGGTGTACTTGAAAGTAGAATGCCTCATCTGGACTGAAGGCAATAGCAAATCCTAGAGGCATCCGCTCAGTTACAGTAGGAGTTTCTATATCTATACTGATAGCTTCTGGCGGATTATCTAGGAAGTGCTGAAAGCGCTCCTTGGCAGTACCCGAGCCATAATAGTAAATGGGCAACTATAATCCCCTTCCGCATATTCTGACAATGCCAGTTACTTGGATTTCCTTTGCCTGCCTAGGGAACATTTCTGTAAACTTCTCCATAGTCTGAGCATACCTGCCCTTGCTATCCCAGTAGTATAGTGTAGCATCTGACAGTTCTACAGCATGGTCTTTAGCCTGATGAACAGCATTGATTTCTGCGTGTACTGCTCTTATACAGTGGTTGTTCCTTATAATGCAGCCTTCATCTAAGCAGTGTGGCTCTTCTCCTGGCGCTCCATTGTAGCCAGTAGCCAGTATCCTATTGTTTCTGGTTATAACTGCTCCTACTGAGGCCCTCTTGCAGGTAGACCTTGATGCTACTTCCTTGGCGATACGAATGAAGTATAAGTCCCAATCCGGTCTTGGCATATTAGTTCCTCCTTTAGCCAGTATTTCTGATGAGCAATCCTTTATCTTCATAGTGCTTTATCATCCGTTGGAAGTCGTCCTCATAGTGAGCGGAGATACCCTTGTGAGCAAAGCCACCTACAACCTCCATACCGCAGACAGGGCACTTCCACAGGTCGGCATCCCACAGCTCGTACTCACCGTTGTCAGTCACGTCTAGGACACCGACACCGTTGGTCTCGGGATGCAACTCTCGGTGGCACTTGGGGCATACTGGTCTGTGCATACCAGCACTCACAACTTGCTTTTCAGTCCTTTCCATTACAACTCTCCTTTCCTTAATACTACTATATCCTCATCATCGACAACTCTCTCCCCACGAGCGCGTCGAGCAGCCGTGTATGGCATACCTGGAGCTTGCCACTTCCAGTGCTCCTCAGGGTCGTAACTAAAACCAACTCTAACACTGGCACCTATAGCCATTTTGGTTAGCTCTATCCTCTTACCCGCACTGATATGGTCCTTGACTATCAGCGTCATACTGCCGCCTGGCTTGATGGTCTTGAAGCACTTATCATATACTCTTTCCATCTCATGAGTCCAGAGGAATTCTGACATAGTACCCAGATTAAGTGGGTTAGTGCTGTACTCTACGAAGTCATATCCTATGTCTTTATTCCACTGGTCTGTTACTGATTTCTTCTTCATAATACCAGCATACTGTGGCGAGAATATAATATGGTCTACAAGGTCAGGTATGGGCAGGTATGTCTGGCAAGGTAGATTAACTAGGCTAATCATACCACTGATACCTGGTGCTATCTTCTCCAGATGTGCTAGGGCGTCTATCTGTATCTGGTGGAACTTCTCGCTAATCTCTATACATATCACACTTCTGCCGATTAGAGCTCCTACCATCAAGGTGCCTGTACCTGCCATAATATCCATTAGCAGTTCATCTGGTTCTGACACATACTCAATGATAGCCTGTACTAGATAGACATTAGCCTTAGCAGGGTGCTGATTAACTTCAGGTGGAAACATTCTCTTTCTGTAATCAGAGTCTGGCGGAAACTTAATCCAGTCACTCTCATTACGGTCGTACTCAGGCGCAAACAACTTGTCTACCATCCTTCTCCCTTTATCCATATCCTCTTACACTTAGGACAGTGAAATACAGTATCATTGTTCTCTCCGTCTGGCGGACAATGCCAGGTTAGAGCCTCATGGCACTTGAAACAGTGAGGTATGATAGCTATATATGCTACATTCCACACTTGCCTTAATGAGTCCTGAAGCTCCATAGTCTTGCGGGATACTTCTGTAATTGTAGGGGGCTCTCCAGCTAGCCCTTGGATAGTCTCTAGTCCTAGTATCTGTGTCATATATCTCTCCCTAAGCTGATAAGTATTTTTTCTGCCATTTTCTTTCCTACTCCTTCTACCTCTGTCAGCTCAGCTACGCTAGCAGTAGCAATATCTAGTATACACACAAACCTGTCAGCCAATAGCCTAGCCTTCTTCTCCCCTATACCTAGCTGGTACGCATTTGAAAGGAATAGTAAAGATTTCATAAATGGGTCTGCTTCCTTGATATGTATTCTTGGTCTGACTACTCTATGTAATGTGCTATGCTCCTCAGGTGGCTTCTGCTCATTCCTGTATATAGCGGACAGTAGCCTAGCTGTCTCTACCCAGTTGATTGTCTTGTATGTAGGGATACCAGCTTCTGCTAATCTATGAATCCAAGCAGCTAGCAGAGAGTCATTAACTGCTGAGAAACTGTGCCCTCTCTCGATAAAACCACCTGGCTCAACTTTGTAGCAGAACAGCCTAGCTCCTAAATCTCTGGTACTGACAAAGGAGCTGTGTCCGTCTATTGGTACTGATGCTCCCTTAATCTTTAGCTTATCAGGACTGATAATGCCCTCCACAATCTGGTAGTTCTTGTCAGCATTATGGTAGTACTCAGCTAGCTGCTTCTCGGCTTCATCCACTCCACCTACTAGCTCTCCAGCCTGCTTGCGACTAAACTGTAACCGCTTACCTTCGTAGTTGCCAAAGAAGTAGTCAGACATATTGGCTATGTTCAGGTCAGCTACGGTAACTGGGCAGGATTGCTGGAGTAACTTCACTATGTTGTCTGGCTCAGACCTATCCACCAGAATCATTAAGCTTTGTCCTCTACTACTGGATTTCCTTTTTCATCTCTGCTGACTGGCTTCTCAAACTCCTTCTCACCTGCTTCTTCTGCCTCGCTTATTTCAGGCTCATCTATTAGGTCTCTGGCAGTTCTAGTCTGGTCTCCACGCTGTCTGGATTGCATATCTGAAGGTCCTGCTCCAGGTCCTAAGTCTCCGCCAGGCGGCTGTTTAGGCTGGCGACCAGGAGGGGGCTGATGAGAAGGGTTAGGGTCTATAGTGAAGGCAGCCTTAGCAGGTGATGCCTTAGGCTGGTCTGCCTTAGCAGCTTCATAAGTTTGCTCCTCTTCTGTCAGCCCCTCTGTAACTTCATCTGCTGTCTCCTGCTCCTGCCTTATCAGGTCCTCAGGAGCAGGAACTACTTCCGTATCTTCCTCCAACTTCTTGCCCGCTGCCTCATCCTCCAGTTGTTCCGGAGTGATTTCCTCTTCCTGTTCTCCACCCAGTCCTGTTTGTGTGAGCTCGTTCCTTAGTCTCTTAATCTCTTCATCCTTCTCATCTAGTGCTGCTTCCTGTGCTGGAGTAACCTCAGCTACATCTTTTCCATCCTTGGATATCTTCAGAGCTATCTCATCTAGTGGCGGTACATACTCTATTGGTATATCTATCCCATTTACCTTTACTGACGGGAACATAGGGAAGGTAATCTTCTTTGGCATCTCATTTCTGCTAATAAACAGGTAGCTCTTGACATATGCGGGTAAGATATAGTTAATATCTCTTACCTCCATATCCATTGACTTGTTTTCACTATTGACTATCATTGTTTACCTCCTTTAAGAAGTCATTATACTCGTCGCAATCTCCTGTGTCTTTGAAGCAGGGATTATCTGAAAGAGTACACCAGTCATAGCCTTCATAATGCTTAGCATAAGCACAAACTACTTCAACATCTTCCCTGCTGGATTGTCTGCTCGTGGTATCCATTCAAACTTTACCTCCACATTCTGTGTCATCTGCCATACTCTCTGTGCCAGCTTCCTCAACCTCTCGTTGCCTATATGAAACTGGCGACTAAGCTGCTTTACTACGACCTCATTATCACAGCATACTAGCACTGGAGATGGCAGCGGTCTTGGCGTTATATCCGCTGGAGAAGCTACGTCGTAGAATATGTCTCCTCCAGTTGCATTAGCTTCTACCAGACTCTCCCTGGTCATATCTGCTTGTCTGGCATCTAACTCTCTATTCCACTTTAGGAAGTACTCATTAAGACCATAGATAATAGCTAGATATTCACTTTCCATGCTGGTATGTCCTGGTGCTATGCTTTGATAGCCACTACCTCCGAACTCAAGTACATACGCTATTGTTCTAGGATTAGCGTCAGTAAATAACTTAGGCATTGGCTGTTCCTTTCAACAAACTAACTATATTAACAATACCTTCATAGGTGGCAGGTATCTCTAGTCCTACCGCCACCAGTCCTGCTCCTTCTAGTCCGCACTTAGTTATTTTGCATACTGGCTGCTTCTCAGTAATTCCATCTCTGATAGTCTCCTTGACACTAGCCCATACTACCAGGTCAACTAGCTTTAACGTCTCCTTGAAGCCGTCTATAATCTTCTTGCCAGTTTTGCCTTCTACCATATTGCCTTTACTATCCGCTACTACACCATACTCATCAGTTGGATAGTGGGTAAGGACTAGGTTCTTCTGATACGACCTGGCAGTGTGAAGTATAGTCCTCATCCTATCGTTAGCAGGCCCATACTCCATAGGTTGTAACCGCTCACGATACTCATTCTCATCAAAAGGGCGGTTAGGATTCTGGCTCTTGTGTTTAGATAGCTGGCGCTCCTGCAATTCTTGTAAATGGGAACTATGGCAGATATTCCATAGGAGAGTAGCAGAGTCTATAACAATGGTCTTGACATCTGCATTAGTGCAGGCTGCTACGAAGTCTGTTACTATACTCTGCCACAGCTCCTTCATGCCTTCCACCTTCTTAGGTATGGCTAGTCTGGTAGAAGGAGTGCCCTGAGTACCCATCAGTTTATCTACTTGTATAGGTCTAGGATAGCCTTTGGATTCTACACCTTCTGATGGCAGTCTCCAGATAGCTCTCCTATATCCACCTACATCTACGTCAAAGTGGCGAAGTTTCTTAGGGAAAGTCAATGCCATAGTGGTCTTGCCCGTTCCCTCGTCTCCGCAGATGGCAACTATGCCTAAGTAATCATCCAACGTACTTAGCCTCCTTTATAAGTATAATATGATAGCATATCATACAACAGTCAGATACTGACTCTATGTCGGCGTAGACAGTACACCACTCTCTAGCATCCTTACCGCAGAGTGTCTTACCGTCTGGCTTGACTGCGTGTTTGAGAGACATACCACTTCTGGTATCTGGAGCTCTAACTATGTAACCTAGGTCCATAATGCTTTGTCCTCCTCTACCTGCTCTGCACTCATTGTAGTTCCAGATGCTCTAGCTAGCGTCTGGCATACTAACTGGTATCTGCAGTACTTACATTCCCAGTCGTAGCAGTTCCTAAATGGCTCAGGCGGAGTATCAGTAGCTAGTGCATCATCTAGTACTACCTTGTGCTCTAGTATCATCTGCCAGTTATTATCCAACTCGTCCTTATCAAACTGTATGGTCTCAGCATATATCTGGGGGAAAGGTGGACTGTACGCTCCCATCATATATAAGATGATAAGGTCATACTCTGTCCTCTCCATCATGTAGCAACCACCCAGCATATACTCTATCCAAGTAACTGGCAAGGCGTCATCCATGTAGTGATACTTGGCAGACTTCCTTGTGGTCTTAATCTCATTCAGCCTATTGGATAGAATCATATCTGGGCGGTAGAGGATACCATCCTTGTCTATAACTGGGGCACTAGCATCCTTGGGAGTTATTACATCTTGCAGCCCATAACCCAAAGCAAATAGCATCACCTCTTCATCAGTAGGTTCTGCTGTCTGCTTCTGGTCTAGGAAGCTTCTAGTTCTACAGGTAATGTAACTGCTAAGATGGTTGGACTCTCTAACCTCCTTGATTTTGTATAGGTCAGACAGATGGTTCAATATCTTACGCTTAAGTTCAGGATTATCTATACGCTTCATGTTGCCTTCTCAACATCAACTGTTTCTGTCTTTGGGGTGTACGGGAATGTTACTGGAACACGACTGTCTTTGCTGGTATAAGTCACGCCATCAGGCTCTCTGAATACCTTGCCGTTTATGTCATAGGCTTTGTTGTCTTCCTTAAATACGTGAGAGCAGCGGCGGTTCTGATATGTGCCCGAGCTTACTTCGTTCCACTCATCACCCTCTCCAGTGAGAGGGCATAAGGGCTCGAACCTAGCCACTTTTTCAAACAGAGATACTGTCATACCAGCAGAGAAGCCACTATGTCCTTGCTTAGCAAAGAGCTTCACTAAGTCTACTACGGCAGTTCCAAGCATACCTTCGTAGTCTGAGTTCTTATCGAATAAGCCTGCTATCTTTAGCTCTACTAGAGCATGGTCTACTAAGTTGCTCATTTCATTCACCTCCCTCTGGGAGCCTGCCAGCTAGTAGTATCTACAGATATTTCTCCCAGTAGTGTGCCCTTACTTGGGTAGCTGGCAAGCTCTCCTTATCCGACTATACCTTACTATACAATCCCTGCTCGTTTACGGTGAACTTGCCTGCCTTCACTAAAGTATTGGCAAACGAGTTGTCTGCGGTAGGCGGTAAGCTAATACTTTGCAGTAATGGAGTGTCTGTTCTGATAATTAGATTATCCAGGGCTGCCTTGTTGAACTCAGGCAGTGTCTTGTTGTCTAGCAAGCTCATAGCTAAGTCCATAGCACTCACTCCCTGGCCTCCTGCTACTCCAATCCCTTCTAACTCGTATACTGTCCAGGCTGGCGTAGGTCTATCCTCATCAGCTCTGCCGTCATATAAGTCCATTGGTTCGGGTCTGCCATCTATATTATCTGTCAAGACTAGACCAAATCTCTTGCCAATGCAGTTTTTAATATCCATCCTTTCTGCTGGCTTGATGTAGTTGGCGTTGGACTGGTCTAGCTGCTCGGCAGTGTACTGCTGGTCAGCTACTGCATTGAAGCCTAGAGTGCGGTCCTGGGGGGTTCCTTCTGACAGCACTCCCCAGCGGGACTTCTTCCTGTTGGATTGGGTTAGATTAATAGTGTATGTCGGGAAGTGATAGGGCTCTATGGCCTCCTTCACATCTATATCCTTGAAGTTTAGGCTAACTCTGGTGGATACTTTACCCACCTCCGCCTCGTCATTAGGGTCTTTCTTGTAGACTCGCTTCTCCGTAGGCATACTGTCAAGTATTCCAGTAAACCTCCGCAGAGGGCCTAGGTCAGCGTCTATAAGTCCTCTAGTAGTTGGTGATGCTTCATCTGCCATTATTATTCAGCCTCCTCTTCTATTTCTTCCTCTTCCTCTTCCTCTTCCTCTTCTGCCCCTGACTTTTCATCTACCATTTGTGATTTCTCCTTTCATAACTGATTAGTTTCAAGATAATAACTGGTACTGATACGAATAAGATTGCGAGAATAATAATTACAACACTTTCAATCTTCTATACCTCCTAGCTTCATTGTGTATCTCCTATTATACCATACAGATGATACTCTTGTCAACCCAACAGGGAACAGGCATAGTGAATGTTAAAAAAAATAACATTATAATAGATATATACATATATATTATTTTATTATTCTTCTACTCCTACCATATGATTCTCTATCCTTGTCTACCTCCCTGAACCTATCGCCTTCAAAGCTTCTGCTCAGTGTAGTAGGGTCTATGCCAGATTCAACCATATACTGCTCATAGACAGATATTGCGCTCTCCATTCTTGCCATTCGGCTCTTTAGTCTTTTCCAGTCCCTTATTGTGCTGAATTCTCTGCGAGTAAGAACTATTAGATTATCAATACTATTGTTGCTGTTATCATCATCTTTGTGATAGACAATATCATCCTTAGTCAGGTTGATGCCTAGATGATTAGCCATAGCTAGTCTGGGCTCTGATATATTACCTTTATTGCTGGTTTGGTAGAATGGGTGGTCTTTGCTTATACGAACTATCCTACTCCTGCCAGACCTATCGTAGTAGTTAGGCTTTGTGACTAATTCCTCTAGCTCTTCCATATCAATCTCCAGTGGTAAATAATATATGTATGTAATACATTCTCTAATGTTATTTTATTTAACATGACTATTCTAACTGTCCTATATCTGTCCCACCCCGAAGCTCTATTTCCTCTTCACCTTCATATCTGGGTAGTATGCGGGATAGTATCTGGGGATGTAGAGTACCTCTATCCCAGCGGAGTATTAGTAACGGCAATACATCCTCTGCGTTACGATGTTTAGTGAAAGTACAATTTACTTTAGTCAAGGTAGGGTCGGATGGTTCTGGGTCTATACGGAGTACAGTATCAGCCCATCTTACTAGAGCTCTAGAGCCAGTTGCGTCTTGACTGCCCATAGATATAGGCTTGCCTGAATCTGTTATAGCCTTGCGGGTGTGATGTACTATAATGAAGGACACGCCAGGAATAGACTTAGCAGCATCTTCCATTATTAGGTCTATTTTATCTAGCATGGGTTTGACGTCTGTCTCTTCTGATAGATTACGATTGAACATCTTGTATAGAGGGTCAAGGATAACTACTAGTGGTAGGGAAGGTAGTTCCTCTATGCACATCTGGATATTCTTGCGTAGAGACTCCCAGCCAGATGACTCGTCTATATGGATGAACTGTTCAGTGCGGTTGACTACAAGAGGGTAAGCGTAGTCGGTAGCTCTACTGTCTAAGCGGTCAAGCTCATCAGATGTTATATCCTTATGGTTATCCCTTGCTATGTAAATCTGCTTACTAGCTATGCAGTACTTCTCTATTCTATCTCTGTCCGTATACATAGGTAGCTCCACTTGGAGGCGTAGAACATTAGATGGATTAGTACGGAAGCCTAGCCAGCGACTACCTCTGGCTATGCAGTGGGCAGTATGAAGGGCTAGCACGGACTTCCAACTACCTTCGTCTCCAAAGATAATCATACGATTCTTGACGTTAAGAACGCCTCCAGATATAATACGATAGTTAGAGGGAGGTGTCCAGGCTAGCAAGTCATGGATAGTGAAAAGTTGTTTATCTTTATCATGTATGTCTGACAAGGCAAATCCTTTACAGCTCGGGCTATCTTATAATTATACCATATGAGATGGGTGGGTGTCAACCTTAGCTGTACTGTAGAATTGAAAATTTCATAGCCTAAAAATTAGGCATAGTGTTTATACCTAAGTCAATTCTTCCCCTCATTAACTATGTCTATGATTTGGGCAGGTTCCTGCTTAATATCCTTTCGCACTAAGCCTAGTAGTTCCATTTGTAAGTCCCAGGATAATTCGTGATTAAATGGCTCAACAGCCTCGGCAAATGCCCTTACCCCTATCCTACAGGCATCCACATATTCCCCACTATCAATACGAAGGATTATGTATTGTGCATCTAGGTCAACTGGGTCTCCACTTGTTTTAGTAACGATGTATTTTTGATACAAACCTTTCATCTACTCCACCTCCTCAGTTCTCTTACCTTGACAGGTGGGGCAATCGTAGTAGTGGTAACCATCTTTAAGATAGTAAACTTGTTTACCCTTAACACAATCAGGGCATGCCTCTTTGGCTAGTTGGGCTTTGAGTTCATCCCTAAGTTGTCTCACACACCTAGGGCACATATAAATAGGCTTACCATCATCAGGGCAAGGACTATCTAGGCGTTTAATTATTTCCTCTGGTGTTAGTTCCATTAGTTAGCCTCCTTTATTAGTGGGTGGGGCAACTGGCACTCGTCAGTGGTGTTAGTGCCTTTGACCACTCCTTCTGTCACCCCACCCTTTGCCTGAGCCTAGTCTCAACAGGTTTACTATATTTCAGTCTAACTGGGTGTTCGGCTCAGGTAGCCTGAGACAACCCTTGTCCTTCGGGTCTGTGTTGGACTACACACTGCTAGTCTCAGGCTAAGCCAGCTATTGGGAACAATTTATATCCCACTTTTCAACCCTAAGTTCCTGCACCCATCCGGGTAGCTGGCAATCTTGCTGGCTGGTTTAGGAATTCCCAATTAAGTCCGACCTCACGGACACCAGCAAGCTATTCTATTCCTTACCATCCCTTTTAATTAGTTCCAATAGTTCAAGAGCCTCTTCTTCCTTGAGGTCTTTAACACTCACGGCCCCGAACTTAGCCATATTCCACTTCTTAACTCGGCTAATACCATCTTCAAGTTTCCTTGTCTCAGTTACAATTTCATCTAAGAGGACTTGGGGATATTCGAGTCGTTTCTTCTCAGTAGCCTTCGGTTCAGTTTTGGTGGTTTGTTTCTTTGTAGCCTCGTTAGTTTTGTATTCAGCCCCGTCCCATAAACCTGCGTAAATATCCGCTGCCACCCCAAGCATTTTCATTGCCACTGACAGGGCATCTGTGATAGCCATCTTGTATGCCTCATCACTTGTATGGAGACCGCTTTGCTCTTTCGCTACCAACATAGAACCGCCAATACCTGGAATGGGTGATGACCACTCTTTATCTCTTTCCCTTTGGACTGCACGGGCTATGTTGCGACACTCAATTAATTGGCATTTTGTAAGACCGACTACGGGATGTTTGTCATTGGTATAACCATAAAGAACCTTTACTATAGCCTCATCCCTTAGTTGTTTCATTCTTCATTACCTCCCTTACTAATTGAAAAAGCCTTTCTCTGTTCAGGATAAAGATACAATCTTTTTGAGTTCTTTAGCTGCTTTACCTCACCAATAACAAGATGTTCTGGTGTCAATACGGACTCACCTTCCTTTATATCTATTGTCAGAACTTCTATGGTAATCTCCATCCTAACTTTTCATTGCCTCCCCCAATACCCATAATAGAGCGTCAGCATTGGGAATATCTTCCCCAATTCGCCTCCCGTGCTCCCAACATCCAAGACTTCATGATAGTCTCTATGGCATAACTCTCAGCATAGTTATGTTCGTCTATGAGTTTTCTTACGGCAACCCCGAAAGCATGCTTGAACAGGTTGTTGAGGTCTATGGGGACTGGAGATTGTAACAAATCCCCATTAGCCATCTTGGTAAAGTACCCATAGACCTCTGCCCCACACTCATCCCAAAACTCTTTAATCTGTTCATCTGTTGGTTTAGCCATCTATCATGTACCTCCTTATAATCTTTCTCCAGCGACTGATAGTAGACCTGTCCACCTCCCAACCGTAGCGACTACAAGTATCATTGATACTACCCCTGTAAACATCCAGCTTCAGACTTATGCCGTACCTAGTCTCAATGTACTTCATCAGGCTAGTTTTGGGGAAGTCTATAGCTGACTCATCATACTCAGGCTGTTCAGGTAAGAAGAATGGTGGGGGCTTAGGAGGGATAAGCCCATGCTCCTTGATTATTCTTCTTCTTAGCTCTGCTGTTGAGACTTCTGGCAAGACAGTAACTCCTTTAACTCATTGGCTGCGACATACGCTTTGAGCTCTAGGAACCTAAAGGTAGCTATCCAACCTAGAGCGTATGATAGACCTATAGTGTCATCATTACCTACTCCAATTTTACCTAACTTATCGAGTATGATAGTCTCTATCATCTTCCTTCTCTTCCTCCTTTATTACTACAGCAGGGTATGTTCTCTCAAGGTATGCTTGGAACTGTACCTGCTCTTCCGATAGAGGAATACCCATAGCCTTGCACGCAGCGTATAAAGTGAAACTGTGCCCTTCTGTTGCTGCTATAAACGCCTGACCTGATTTACTCATTTTGCAATTCCTTTATAGTTGTTATAATCTCTACTACATTAACAGTGCCTGTCTTTACCTTATTCAACGACTTAGGTGTCTCGCCCTCTGGGTACATATAATCGCTTTTAGGTGAGGTAAGATGAGATGCTATGTCAGCTACCTTAGCCTCGGTTGATAGTACTTCATCGTACTCACCATTCATTATCATAGACTACTACCTTGTAATCATAGGGCATAGTCTTGAGTAGCTCTATCAGTTCAGTTACAGTCATTGGTTCCTCCTTTCAGTCATATGATAGATTCACCTTTATTTAACTTAGACATTGTTTCACGCATAGCCTCTCTTAGCTCTATTGTATTGGCACTGACTCCACCTTGTCTGTATGTTATTTTACCATAGGTTGCTCTAAGGTCTAGAGCTATGTTAGCTTGAGTTTTCTTAACTATAAGGTAATCTACTAACTCCTCGATTATATTCTCAGCAGCCTGGTTGGTTACTGCCCATCTGTATATGGGTCTACCTTTAACGGTAGGAAGCTTGGAGTATACGTGTCCTTCCCATCTTTCTCTTATCCAGTCTACTAGCTCCTTACTACAGTTAGTAACGCTAAGGCTCAAGTTATGCCTACATCTTCTCTCATTATACTGCTGCTTAGTTATAGATATGCTGCCATCTCCATCTACCATTCCTGCTAAGTATATTATGTCCGTATATTCCATTGTATATAATCCTCCATATTCAAATTATAACACAATGGAATAAAGATGTCAATACCCAGCAGCTCTCCTTTCCATAAGGTGATAACTTTTGTGGCACCTGCGGTGGACTATTGTTCTGTTCTCTATCCTCATATTCATATGGTCTCCATCTATATGATGTTCTGTGATAAGGTCAGTCATACGCTTAGGGAAGTCTGCTATAGTGAAAGGCTTATGGCAGGTGTAGCAGACTATCTTGTACTTGGTTAGTACTAGCAGTAAGATGTCTCTCATATGAGTCTTCTGCCATGACAGTTTAGACTGCTTTCTGTCAGCGCTCACACTCGTATCTCCAACTATCGTGGCAGGATATACAAAAGTATCTACCCCAACTGGATATAGAAGTAAGGTCGTCTAGGACATTGAGTGCCGGATTAAGAAGGCATACATTATCTGAGCCACAGTTCGGGCAGTAAGTCATCCAGTCAGGCGGAGTGTTCTCGGTGTTGGCTGGTTTGCTAGCTCTGAGGTCCGGTAGCATCTTGCCGTAAGGCATAGGTACTGCACCAGCCATTACTGGTCTGCCTTATGGACTGTAGCCTTTCGCCTTTCATTCAAGTCATGCATTAGGCGTCTAGCCTCCCATCTGTTAGTAGGTCCTTCCTCAATAGGCTCCTTGATACCCAACTGAGCAGCAAGGCGGGCTATGGCAGATAGTTGCTTGCCTGTAGGCGGTAGTGCCCAGCTACTAGTGGGTGGTATCTTTTCAGTCATGTTATCATTTCCTTGACTACCACTACCTGAGTTTCAGCCCTGCTCTTAGGACCTGACGCTCCGTCATCGCCCCAAGTTACTTCTATCTGATGTTTGTCCTCCTGAGATATGATGAGCTCATCACCAGCCTCAAGGGTAATCTTAAACCCATAGTCTCTCCAATGCTCTATTCTCATGCAGCCTCCTTATATATCTTGAAATGCTCTCCTTGCTGGAGAGATTTGCACAGTATCAGGCTTAACTGCTTCCATAATCTTTTCAATCGCTCCTGGCACAAACTCTCCTAACCTATCGTCATCTAGTTGAACTGCTAGCTGCTTTGCCTTGCGGTTAGCTAACTCTTTCTTCTTCTGCTTCTTGTACTTGGTTGTTTGTTGCTTCTTCATATACTCCCTCCATAGATAAATATCTTGGCGGCTGCTCATGGTTGAATATAGCAGTAGAGCATAGGCTGGAGTAGAGTGCACAGTGGCCTGGATATACTACCTTGCCACTGTCTAGGTATATGTTCTCATCCCAGCTCCAGTGAGAGCAGTTGTAACAGTAATGCTCAGTCCAACTATTCATAAGCCTATCCTTCTCCTTTAATCTGTTCCTCTATCTCTGTACTCACTGACTCAAAGCACATTACACCATTGAGAGTGAGTATGCGGATTACTAACTGCTTGATGTCCTTATCAGATTGCTCAGTGTCTAGGTCATGCTTAGTCTCATCCATTAGGTTATCTCCCTTAGTACTTTACCATTACAGTGCTCTATCCTCATCAGCCTACCTTCAGCATTATAGACTGATACCTTACTGTTCCTACGGTACTGCTCTACCTTCTGTCTAGGTAACGGTTGTCTATCCAGAACATATCGCAGCTCAGCTAGTAAGGGCTTATTGACTGACTTGTTAAGGATATTGCTTAGCATACAGTTGTCATCTATCTTTCTTCTTAGATAAGTATTGTCTCGCTGAGACAGGCGTTTGATTTCTGCTGGTGATAGTATAGTATGTAGGATAGTCATGAGCTACCTCCTACAGTTAGCCAGCCTTCAAGCACTATCACGTCGCCAACTATATAGCCTTTGTAGATAGATGAGCCGTATAGTTTGGTAACTGTGTAGTTAGTTGGCTTACGCTTCATCTTGCCTTCATCGTCCACTACTAGGGTAACTACTCCACTTGGTGTAGCTGTGTCGGTATTCCTAGCCTTTACCAACCCAATGTAGCCACCTACTATCTCCTGCGCCTCAGCTAGTGTAGGTCTATGGTCAAGTGTATATTCAGTGCCGTCAGCTTTGATTACTACCGCTCTATTCATTCTACTTCGCTCTCCTTCCTTCATGCCTGGGTTAGCGTCTACACTAGGTTGCGTAGCCTTGTATCATCTCCTTTCTTATTCCATTGTATACTCTATTATACCATACTACGAACTGATTGTCAACCTACCTGTTGCAACCGTTCAACTCACCTGCCGACATCAATCATTCTTATCTGTTGCAGCGTGCAGTAGAGTTACTTACTCTTACTCTCTTTCAAACTAAAAGAAAGGGACTACTGGCAACTTAGTAGTCCCGCTCTTTATGTCTTGCTTCCCTGATTCTATATCACGCCTTCAAGTTTGAGTAACTTCTGCCTGATAGCATATCTCCAGTTCTTATCTGTACTTGACTCGTATGCCTGCTGGAAGTTCAGTCCGTCCTTGTACTCTTCTTGTCCGTGCCTTGCAAGCATATCATCTGTACTTATGTCAAACTTCTTACCTCCGCCTCCGCCGCCTGCTCTTGCCGCTCTTGGCTGTGTCTTCATAAGTCTGACAACTGGTGCCTGCTCTCCGAAGTCAAAACTATACCAGATACCGTCTGCTACATCTAACTCACCGCTGTCTACTAATGGCTTGACTGCCTTGGTGATTGCTCCCTTGACCTTGTCAATCATACTGTCTAAGGCGGCTCGTTTAACTTCAAGTTCTGCCTTTTCCTTAGTTTTGACAGCTGAGTCAAGTTTGCGACTGGCGGCGGCTACCGCTTTGAAGTCCTTTGACTTCAGTGCCGATTCAAGTTCTGACATTAGTTCGGCTTCAGTGGGCTCTGTTGCTGTAACTGCTACAACTTCAGCTTCTGATTCGCCATTACTCATATTTTCTCCCATTACATAGGGAGTTGTAACGTTGCCGCTTTACACCTCCATTATCATGGCTCTTTATTATGGTACTATCTACCATTACCATGATTACAATGAAATTATAACATCTATGATTCTGATTGTCAACTCCATTATGGATAGTTGGCAGGCACTGCCGGCAGTTGGTGTCATTCATAGTCGCCCATGCTCACCCATACGGCTATGTTCTACCATTTTCTAATTAGAACATATGTGCTACTGAACTGGTGGTAGGCTTAGCACATTAGTTCTAGTTGACATAATGTTACTGGTCTGGTGTTATTGCAGATGATTTGCAACTGCAACTGGACCTGACCGCCCGTACCTGCCAACTGGCCTACCCCTACCCCTATGTCTGGACAAAAGACCAGAGGGGTACGGGTGCCTTACTTTGCAGTGTGATATTACTATCTATTGCCAGGCGCAGAATTTTCATTTTGGCAAACGCTTACTTATCTCTTTCCAATCTATGTCACTACTAGGGTAGTTGGCAAACTCATCGAGTATGAACTGCCGAACTTCTTTGTCAGGCTCTAGATACTTGGAACGGATAATAGGCACTCCAGCATAGAATCCTATTATGTCAAGGTGTTTGGCGTGCTTATACCAGAATACCAGCAGTATGCGCTTGAACTTATTAGTACCTAGCATTTCAACTCCTTAGATGGAGAATTCTCAAATCTGAAAGTTGCTACTTACTTTATCTCTATAGCCTCGATTGCATTTACAGCATCCTTAGCTGCTTGCTCAACACTGATGTTAGATTCTGAGTGTACAACGACTGTAATCTCACCAATCTTCTTACTAATGGTTACTGAACTTCCCATTTGCTTTTACCTCCTTTCTTATTTCCTCATGATAAACTGAATGGTGGAGGTCCTGTTTCACCTCTACGTCTTTGTGCTCTATTAGGCGTCTGTATAGGTTGGGGAGATATGCTTTTCTTAACACTACCCCTAGTAATATCAAGAGCATAGACACAACCACAGTTCATACAGATGTCAGTCTTAAAGTTGAACAATGGCATCTCAGAACCAATAGGGATAGCAGCCTCCTTAGCTTGGTCTACCACGACTCCTTGCTTGACATCTAAATACATACCCCATTCTTCTCTGGCTAGTCCTCTTTCCTTTATCTCGTCCCCTAGCTGCTCAAAGAATCTATCCTCTGACTCACAGCACGGTCACTTGGTGAACTGCCTGCTAAAGTCCTTTTCCATTAGACACCTCCTTTCGGATTCTGTGCCTACGGCACTTCGAGCAGTACTCAAGGCTACTGAGGACGACTTTTCCGCCGTCACTTATATACAGAACTTCAACCTGCCATTTATATCTTCCCAGGTGAAGATGAGCCATTAGACGCCTCCTTCTTATCATACTCCCTATCACTCAGTATCTTATTCACCTGCCTGGCAAACACAACTCCATCTCTGAATGTATCTGACAGCTTATGTATCTCCTGCATCTTGGCTACTAGTAGCTTGGCAGCTCTATATCTGTTCAGAAACCTGCAATAACCTTCACTCTTACCATACTGTGTCAGTAGCCTTCCCATCTCTATAGCACCTGTAGAAAAGGACGGTAGCCATAGAGACTTGTGGCAGAACTTACACCTATACAGCGAGCCACTGTCCATCTTCTCTGTCTCAACCCAGTGGTGAGGAACTGTCTCAAGCTCATCACAATAACTGCCTGGATGAGTTATTCCCAACTCCTGGGCAGACCTCCTACGTCTACTATCTTTTCCTTCATCTCTTCTATTCTGCTTCCTATTCTTATTATCTCGTCCACGTCCTGCTTTCTTAGGGGCGCTAGCATTAGCTCTTTTAGTTTGGCGACTGCTCTGGCTCTTTGTCTCAGTATCTTCAACCTCTCCTCCATTACTGACTTTGGAAGGGATAGCCTCTTGCGTCCTCTTGTTTCTAATACTGGGTGCGTAGATAAATTTTCTAGCGCCTGTGCTAACCAACAGCATTGATTGTCTCTCTTCCTCCTCCCGTGCCAACGAAAGTTCTTCACCCATCTTCTCGGCTCACCTCCTTCCTCAGTATATTTCTGCCACAGCTTACCACAGACCATAGGTTCTGAGAGTTCTATGGTCTCAGAGCAGTAAGAGCAGGCTGGTATTGTCTTACGACAAGTTGTTAGGTATATATCCACCCGCTACCATCCTAGACCTTGTTGTACTTCTCCTTCATCACGAAGGCTAACCAGAGTTGTTCCCAAGTTGTCAAGTGGTTTGGTATTCCATTAGTATCCCAATAATCATAGAAGTGGTTAAGTTCTGAAATCATCTTGAAGTTTAGTTGGGTGCTACTCATTGTAGTAGGAATCATCTCCTGTAACTGGTCTTGGCGTGGTAGCCAGGTAGTATCAGGACGAGTATCTGCCCACCAGTTACCCATATTATCAATGAGATAACCTTCATCAAAGTAGACCATCTTCCAATCATCAACCAGCTTCTCATCTACCACTTGAATACTTGGGATGGGTTTATCGGCTTGTATCTCCGCCTTCTCACACATCTTGATATAAGTTTCGCTAGTGTCCATCTCCTACCTCCTCATAACCATTATACCACGCCAAACCTAGCCTTGTCAACCTCGCTATTCACTATATTAAAATAAATGTAGACCATTATTTATTATCCTTGCACATGGTATAGATGTATGTTATACTGATACTGGAGGATACTAGATGATAGATTCTAAGTTCCAGCTTCCCCCAGGTGAGCCCAAGGAAGTATCAGCTGCTATCTCACTCATTCCTTACCGCCATGACGACCTCAGAGCCAAGTACCTCGGCTGGGTGTCATCTGGATTTTCTGACGAGGAAGCACTATATGTCCTAGGACTTAACAGAGGCTGGCTAGAACTTATGCGGCAAGATAGCAAGTTCACTGAGCTGGAAGAGAACATACCTGAGCTGAGAAAGGAACTTAGCAAAGAATACACCGAGATGGACTTCTACCGCAACTTCCGCATGGTGCTGGAGAAGGACCATAGGATACTCCGTAAGTCCTTAGAAATGGAAATGGTGGAGGATGAGGATACAGGTGAGATGGTTCCTGATGTAATGACCAAGTATGACCAAGAGTATCTGCTCAAACTCCGTGGTGCTTACACGCCGCAGCAATTACAGTTGCTAGAAACAGTAGTATCTGGCAAGGGCGGAGACTTCAACTTTGCCGAGTGGGTTAAGGCTAATCAGGATGTGATTGCTGTTAGTCGTACTGATACTATATCACTAGCTAAGCGAGCAGTATAGGAGAAGATATGGGGTATCCAAAAGGGCAACCTGCGGGGATATTGTAGTGAAGGAGAAAGGCCTTCTAAGCCCCATATCCCTAGCTACTGCTTAAAAGGAGAACTATGCCAAGACGTCCCACAACAGCTAAAGTTGTTCGCGCTGCCAAACACAATATCAGAAGAGCTCAGTTGAGTCGTGTGGGTAGGAGAGAGCCAAGGTCAGTAGGCAGAATGGCTCGTAGTAGAGCTTTGTATAGTAGGCCAGCAGTTAGAGCCCTAACAACAAGGAGGGCAAGATAATGGAGTTGGCTATAGTTGAGGCTTTAGTGAGCGGAGGGCCTGTAGCTGTCTTGGCGCTCCTTATTTTCATTATGTACAGGAAGGATAGAAACAACACCGAGCATATGTGGAGAGATTCCAAGAAGTTCACAGAGGATAGACTATCTATGCTTCTTGAGAAAGACCAGGAGACAAGAGAGGAAAACACTAAAGCTTTAGCAGAGTTTAATGTTTTATTAAGAAAGCTGAACGGGAGAAGTTAGTGGAAGTTCAAACTCAAGACGAGGCTCTGAGAACTTTATTCTCTGACCGTCGTCTCACACTAAGCACACTATTGGACATTGATGACAAGAATAGGCAGAGGGTGCCTCTTGTACCTAATCCTATTCAGGAAGACATCATTGTTAATTCTGGCCTAAGAGACATCTATGTTAAGCCCGCTCAGGTAGGCTTTACCTCTATTATAGTTGGAGACTTCTTCCTGGACAACATTACTATTGATGGTACTGTGTCAGTTATTATTAGCTATGATGAGTTCTCTGCTCAACGCCAAATCCTAAAGGCTAAGCGCTACCATCAGAGCCTACAAAGGAAGATTCCTACTATCCCCAAGCTAGACCACAAGTCCGCTACTGAACTTAGCTGGGAAGATAAGGCTACTAACTTCTACTCTACTATGTATATCTTCAGTAGTAGAAGCTATACCATTGGTAGAGGTGAAGTTATACACAATCTACTGTTGGACGAGTACGCCTTCTGGCAACTTGGTACTCATGAAATCATTATGGCTTCAGCAGTGCAGAGAGTGCCACTTACTCCTAGAACTAAAATAAGGATTGGTTGCTACGATAAGGAAACAGAAGTACTAACTAAACAAGGTTGGATAAAGTTTCCAGACTTAGCTGACAATATGGAGATTTTCACAAAAGATGCTCAGACTAATGAAGCTTACTATACTAAACCATCTGCTGTGCTAAAGTATCCTTACAATGGGAAGGTGCTCCGATTCGGTGGTAAAAGACTAGACTTACAAGTTACGCCTGAGCACAACCTGTGGGTTAAGTTAAGAACAAGCGGTTATAGTAGTAATTGTAGATTTAGGAAAGCTCAGGATATTCCTAAGACTGGTGTGCTGTTTGATACATCCGTTGACTGGTATGGAGAAGATAACGACTACTTTACTCTACCTGGTGTGAAGGATAAGCCAGATGTAGATATACCTATGTCTTTGTGGGCTGAGTTCTTAGGGTACTTCTTGTCTGAGGGCTGGACTGATGCATCTTCTGGAACTTGGCTGTGTCAGAATGGAGTTGGTGATTACTGGTTTGTTATGAAGTCTGCATCTGAAAGATTGGCGAGTGTCCTTGGCACTGAGCTTTATGAAGGGGGCAGGAATAACAGACCACTACTGGAGTGGTGCATAAGGGATAGTAGGTTACATAAGTATCTTAGTGCCTATACAAAGCCCAAGAGATTGCCAGACAATATGAGGTTTATTATGGCTAAGTATATGCGTATACTTATAGCAGCATTTAGTTTAGGAGATGGGGCTTATAATAGAAACTGTCTCTACAATACTAGTTTACCGCTGATGGATAGTTTTCAGGAGGTTTTACTAAAGCTCGGGTACTCAACTAACCTTTATCCTCACGGCGGTACTAGGCATCTAGAGGAGTATATGCTTAGTTGGTCTACAAAATCTAACATCTCCTTCAGGCATAAGCTTCCAGAAGAGGTTGACTATTCTGGCTATGTATATTGTGCTACTGTGCCAGACCATCTGCTAATGGTAAGAAGAAATGGTAAAGCAGTATGGTGTGGTAACTCAACTGCTAATGGCGAGGACAATCCTTTTTGTGAGATGTACAGAGCTGCCAAGGAGGGCACAGCTGTAGGAGGCTCTGTATACTCACGTCACTTCTATCCCTGGTTCTTACATCCTGAGTATGTTATGTATCCTGATGATATATTTTGCCTGCCCGGGGATGACCAAGAGATACTGTCTAATGTAAACTCCGATGAGACAGTGTTAATGAGCAAACTTGTTGATAGTTACAGCTTTGATGAGCGAGTAGCCATAGCTATGATTCGGTGGCGGAGGTACAAGATGGCTGAGGTAGCTTCTATGCATAGGTCAGGCGAAACTCAGTTTATATTCACTCAGGAGTTTCCTGAAGATGATGAGACTTGCTTTGCTACCGCAGGAGACCAGGCATATAACTCTGACGTTATAACTGACAAGATTCGTAGCTGCATCCCAGCTCCTATACAGAAAGATATTGTGGCAGTAGACAATATAACTAAGGCTACTGTATCTGCTACCCTAGATATTTGGCATGATGTAGAGGAAGGCAAAGGGTATGTTATTAGTATAGACCCTGGGAAGGGAAAGATATCTGAATCAGTGGGTCATGTATGGAACTTTCTGGAGGGCTATAGAGATAAGGAAGGAAATGAAATTCCTCCTATAATGCAGCACTGTGCTACACTGGCTGGCTTTCTTGATGAGTGGGAGATGGCTATACTAATGATGGAAGTAGGCCACTATTACAATACTGGGGTTATCTGTCCTGAGGACAATCTGGACATTGTATCTCATCTGAGAGGTTACTCTGACCTTTACTATAGGGAAGATGTGAGAACTGGTAAGTCAATACGGGCTATTGGCTGGCAGTCTAATCTAGTAACTAAGCCCTATATGATAACAGAGGTTAGTAGGCATCTAGGTGACTTAGACTGTCAGGATATACGATTCTGGTCTCAGTGTAAGAACATCCGCAGAAATGCTTCAGTCAAGAGTGGCATACTAGTAGTAGGTGCTGATGACCACCACGATGCAGGAGCAATAGCAGTGGTGTGTCGTGATGCTATGCCAGTGGCACGTGGTTTTGTAGATAGTGCAGTTGATGGAGGCTGGGGAGATGAATGGGGAAAATAGTGATGTCCTAACTATAGCTGTGCTTGATAGGCTGGCTAAGAACACTGGGTGTAATGTACATAATGATTGCTTAACTTGCCCTTTACCAGAGTGTAAGTATGTTACTGGACACTCCGAGTACAAGAAGGTTAGGTATGATGTAATCAGACGTATGGCTGAGGAGATGACTGACTACGCAGTTGCTGAGCAGCTTGGTATTAGTGTAAGAACTGTTCGGCGTGCCTTAGAGGAGATATAAATGAATAGAGATGCTACTGTTGTAACTACCCGCTGTGATGACCTTAAGAAGTTCTGGTCGCCTAGGGACTCCGCTATGAAACGCTGGTATAGGCTCATAGAGATGATTGATGAACTCAAGACTGAAAAAATGGAGTCCTTTGTAGGTAATGACCCTCGCAGTCTATTTAACTTGGTACTGCATCTCCTAGATACTGACGTACCTCATAGGATAAAGGACTATGATTCAATAGACCCAGAAGTCACAACTGCCATAGCATCTGTCAGTCGTTTCTTCCGTACTGCTTGGAAGGATGTGCAGACTATCTTCCGCAGGACTAATCCTAGACAATCTCTACAGCGGACTACACTTGGATTTATGCTAGCTACTGGCTGGTACGCTGAGTTTGAGGCAGTAACAGATGATGGTACTCGCTTATATGCAGAACCTTGGAATCCTATAGAAGTATACCCTATGTGGGACGCGACTTTAGGACTCAGTGAAGTAGCTCATATCTATACAGTTGCCTCCGTCCAAGCCTGCAATATGTGTAAGAGAAATAACTGGCCTCTACCTAGCGGCTATGTCCAGTGGAGAGCATCAGTAGGGAGAAATGTTACTATACGTGATTACTGGTGGGTAGAGATATCTGATGTCTTTCCTTTTGGTAAGGCTATCTGGAACGCTATTGTGATAGATAGTGCACTGGTGAAGTTTGAGCGCACCCGCTTCAAGAGAATGCCTATCTATGTAGCTCCAGTTGGCGGACTACCTGATATGGGTGGTCTGACAGAAGGGCTAATTCCGACTTATACATCTACACTAAAGCTACAAACTCAGGAGGACAGTACTGAACGCTGGAAGGCTGAACTGGGACAGGGTATCGTAGCAACCAATGAGCATATCTACCGAGCATGGAATAAGTGGTGGAGCTTCAGTCTACAGCTATTGAGGGACACTGCTCAGCCCAGAATCTTTGAACGTAGCAGAAGTGGTAAGGCGATAGTCAAACCTGAGGATGTGTTTAGGCGAGCAGCTATATTCAGGGGAGGTCCTGATGATTCTGTAGAGTTTCTCAGCACTCCACCTATACCCTTAGAGCTGAGAAGCACCCAACTTGACTTGGAAGCTATGATGCAGCGAGGTGGAGTTAGCTGGGCTATGTATGGCAGTGTTCAGGGGCAGTTAACAGCCTATGTTATGAGTCAGATAGCCGCCTCTGCCAATCAAGTAATGAGACCTTTCCATCAGGCCTTTATCAACAAGTATGAGGACGAAGACAATGATACGCTAGCAGATATCAAGGAACGTAAAGTAAAGCCTTATGGCTGGAGCTACCCAACTGCCTTACCAGATAATGTCTATGTAAGTGCAGACTATGAGATAGAAATACCAGGTGACTTAGTACAGAGAGCCACTACTGCCAGAATGCTTGACCCAGATTTCCGTCTAAGCTATACTTATGTTATGGGTAAACTGTTCAGAGATATTGAGGACCCGATGCAGGAAAGGGCACAGGTCAGAGCAGACCAGGCTGAGATGCACCCTAGCAATAGTCTAATAGCTTTGATACAGTACTACCGCAGACAGGCTGCTTGGCTAGACAAGACTGGGGATAGGGAAACCGCTAGACTATATGAAACTGTGGCAGATGCAACTATGGCTATGCTAACTGCAGAGCAAGGTAGGGAAGAAGCTCCAGTCCGTGCTCCTAGAGGTAGAGCTGAAACTGTGCCTCAACGAACTGCCCTACCAGAAAGAGCTACACCTGGAGGAGAGCAATAATGGCAGAACCAATAGAAGTACCCAAAGCTGATAAGCCAGTAACAGTTCCGCCAGTAGAGGTTCCTGAATACTTCCCAGGCTTTGGCAAAGAGCTACAGCAGTTGGGGGTAGGCCAGTTCAAAGCTCAGCTACGCCTATCAGAGGCTCAACAGGCTTTGACTAGACTACAGAGACCCTTGGGCTTTACAGGACCTATTAGATTGCTTAGACCAGATGAGTTGGTGTATCCTGTGACTCCGTTCTTGGGTATCACTGTTCAGCGAGACTTTGAGGCTAGACGCCAAGAGGCTCAACTGGAATATGACCTGGCTGTGCAGGATATGAAGTCAGCTATCTGGAAACAGGAAGTAATGTCTACCCTACCTAACTATCTGTCTATCCCAGATTACAAAATCCAGAGTGCTGAGGACATACTTCAGTACGTTCCACTGGATGAGATGAGTGATGATGATGTAGTATGGCTGACCGCTACTTATGACCGTCTAAAACATCTGTCCAATGTACTACCAGAAGGCTTTGACGGAGATGCTATAGAAGCCCAGACCAAGATACTGGATGAAATCCTTACTGCACCGAAGTTAGAGTTGAGGGCAGTCCATAATCTGACTGTAGAAGAGATAGCTAGGTCATTCTCATTTGGAGTAGCTGAGCTGCCGCAGGGTATGACAGAAGAACAGGTTAGAGGTATGCTTAGCCAGATGGACTTGCAAGATGAGGAGATGAAGTCTGCAAAGGACTGGCTGGCAGAGAGAGCTACCAACTGGCGTGTTGAGACGGCTAGGCTGAATCTTATCCGAGCAGGAGTAGTAATGGCAGAAGCTCCTGAGCTAACTCCGATAGAGTTTGGTAAGCTGCTACTGACTCAGCCTATGATGGCTACAGTTGAGTTGCTGGACAAGTACTTTAACATCCTACCTAGACCTTTGGCTGCTGCTTCTATTATAGGGATTCATAAACTATTTGATACGCCTGAATATACTGCCGCAGCTAGGCTGGAAGAACAGTATAACTACTTACGCTCTATGGGATTAAGTAGATGGGATGCCTATGCATCATCTTTCAATGACTGGGATGCTAACTGGGTTATGAAGTTACAGACTGAGATAGCCTTTGACCCAGTTAGCTATATTGGGCTAGGTATGGGTACTGCGGCTGCAAGCAAGATAGGTATTGGGCTTACTAAGATAGGAGCCAGGAGATTAGGAACTAGAATAGGTCCTTGGGTAATGGCATTTGAGAATGGCTATATAGCAGGGGCAGATGCTATCTTCAAGGCTGGAGTACAGGCAGTCCTATCTCCTATAAAAGGAACCTACTGGCTAACTGGTGCGGGCTATGCTATCCCTAAGACTTTCACTACAATGGCTAGGAATTTTGCTAGGGAAAGTTATATGAAGTTTAGCTCTGTACTCCAACGTACCTTCCCTGAAGTCCGCAATATGAAAGGCCTTACTGCCAAAGATGCTATTGATACGGGCACTAATGCTATTGACCAGGCGTTAGCAAGACCTATGGAAGGCTTAGACGCTGCAGTTAGAGCAGGCACTCCTATGCTAGAGTTTGGCTACATAGATGAAGCAGCTGCTCTCAGAACAGTTAAGGGTATAGTTAAAGATGCTACCTTTGACGATAACCGCTTAGCTCATCTTAATACTGAAGTACTCAATATGTTCTCCGGGCAAGGTGAGAGGATAACCGCTGGTAAGATAATGGCTGACTTAGGACAGGAGGTTACTGAGGAAATGGTAGAGAAGCTCTCAGCCAAGCTGGTAGCCTTCAGACAAGGCGTGGTGGATAAGGCTAAGGCTGCTCTCAAAGGTGACTCGGCAACTGATGTTCTTATGAATATGTTTAATAGGCTAGAGGGAATCCGCTATGACAACCTGCATAGTCCTATGACTAAGTATATGAATCAGGCTGGCAGGTCAGCATCCTGGCATAGCAGAGTAGCTGATAGGATACTATACTCCTCTGCCTTAGTATCTATGGAACGTAGATTAGTAATGCCTATGGCTCGCTGGAATCTACTCTTTGCTAACTTTGGTCCTTACAACTTCCTTGAGAATATGCAGAGAAGCTTCTTGGGCGGGGCTGAGATACTATATCCTAAGAGCTATAGTGGAGTAGCAGAAACTAACCGTCTACTCAAAGGACTGCCAAATGCTCCTTATGAGTTACAACTGTTTGAGCGTGGCGAGGAACGTCTAGCTCAAGCTATGGTAGACCCTAAGACTGGCAAGTCTGCTATATTCAAGGGCGGCAAAGTACCATTCATTACCAAGCAAGTAGTCATACCTGAGAAGATACCTTTCCTTGGCGGTAAGACCATAGGCAAGAAGATTAACATAGCTGGTAGAGACCATTATCTCGCTTCCTTCCAGGACGGCTATGATATGTGGGCTCACTTCAACTCAATGCAGGTAGCGTATGACTATCAAGTCCACTTTATGAAAGCACTGGCAGACATAGACCCTGAGAGTATGAGGATACTGAAAGGAGCTGTTGATAGCGGTAAGTCTATTATAGATAACATAGCTGCTATTCATCCTAAGGATGCTAGAGATATAGAGAGAGTACTATTGCAAGATGCTGTAGGTGGAGGTCCTGAGGCGGTTAGAGCTCACCAGATACTGGACGTGTTAGAGTTTGAGCGCAGACAGATTAGCAAGGAGCTGGGCAAGACCTTTGACAAGATGACTGATGTGAGGATGACTACTAAGTTGGGCATTAGAGATGAGGTGCTAGACGGCAGTATCTTTACTGATATAGACGGCAGAATAGCCGCCTTTGTGGAGCAGGAAAGGGAACTGTCATTAGTTAGTCTGAAGAACCAGATTGATGTTCTATCTCAGGAGGCTGATGCTTTCCTAGCTAATCCTCCTAGGAATCTGGATGAGTTCCTTGGCGATATGCAGAATATTACTAGCATGGTGGAAGGTACAGGGGAGAGGATACATGATTATAGAAAACTAACTGAGCTCAGAAAAGCCAAACTACTGCCAGGTGAGATGGATGACTTTGAAGTTGGCTCAGCTAAGCTACTGGCAGAGTTTATGGAGACGGCTGAGGCAGACTTGACAAGGATAATGAATACTATAGTGGAACGGACTAGGACTACTATTAGAACTTCAGAGGATGCTGTTAAGGCTGGTTTCCTTGTTAGAGGTGACGGACCTTTTGAGGTGTCGGGCGGTGTTGGAGGTACTTGGTTTGCTAAGACTACTAAGCACGCTAGGATATATGGAGACCGTTTGTCCTTTGCTCAGAGACCATCCAATATGAAGATACTTAGTACACGAGAAGAGTACCTAGCTGAATTAGGAAGACCAACATCAGCTCCTGAGGCTATATGGGAAGTTTCTAGAGACGAGATGCTAGACCTTAAGAGTAGACTTCAGAAGGAGGGTTTCTCAGGACTTGAGTTTCCTACAGCATATAGAGTCAAAGGCGAAGATGTTACTACTCAAGTATGGATATTTGAGAGACCAGAGCTACTTAGCCTAGACGATATTAGTAAACCTTTGCTAGATGATGTTCAGCTTGCTCGTCTTACTGACCTTGACTCTGCCTCCCGCCTTGAACTGGAAAACATCCTAGCAACTCGTAACAAGATAGCTGAGATAGAAGCAATCATCCCTAGAACTCCTAAGAAAGCCCGTAACGACCGCTTCTGGACTCAGCAGCGAGCACAGAAAGCCACCATCTGGGATGAGTATGACACTAATGCTAGAAAGTTTAAGGGCCTCAGGCTGAGGACTAGTCGTAACTTCCTTAATAGTGTAGACAAGTCAGTATATGTTCCTGACTTCGTGCCTGAGGTAGTAGCTGAGCTAACTCCTAACCATCTTGCTTATCTGTTTGGTGCTACTGGGGATGACTTGTATAGAGGTCTTACCCGAGTCCAGCATAACATAACTATCCGTCCTAGAGAAGACTTCATCCTCCATACTGTAGAGCAGGCAGATGCCTATGCTGCTAAGATAGGTAAGACTTCTGCTGCTGACATTGGCTTTACTGATGAGGCTATTGGGGATGTCTATGACCAGCTCTGGCATAACCTGGGAGTTGAGTCTACCATCCTAACTCCTGATAGTCCTACAGTAATGCAACTGGAAGAGATGAGGCAAGAGATAACTCGCCTACATGGAGCTATGAAGATTCCTGAGTCTGATGTAGTCAACTATCGTAAGTATATCAACTCAGTGGCAGATGAGGTGGAGAAACTGCCAATGTATAAGGCTGCTCCAGAGCTACCTGCATCCCTACGGACTGCTGAACTTGCTAAGATTCAAGACCCTAATGTGCCTCTTGCTAGGCTGTGGCGTGAGGACAGGGCAAACATTGAGAAGCTTATGTCTAACATAAGAGCTAGCGGTGTGGTTGACCCTGTTGAGGTAGTGGTTAGGAAGGATGGTAGCAAGATGCTCTGGGACGGGCATCACAGAGTGGTTGCTGCCCAAAAGCTAGGTATAGATGATATACCCATCAAGTATGTAGGTCCTCAGGGAGAGGCACTTCCTAGGGAGGTAGCTGCTGGCGCTGGGTGGTTCTCTACCAAAGAATCTGCTATGACTAAAGCCCGAGACCTTCATGCTCTAGCCTACCCCACCTATGACGATGCTAACATTATAGATGAATCTATGCGAGCTATCTTCCCCTTCTGGAACTATGAGCTCTTCCGCTGGCGCTGGATACCTAGGACTGCTATGCGAACTCCTGGTGCTATGACCTCTGTAGCTAAATATGTAGAAAACACAGACCAAGGCTACATACCTATCCCTGGCACTGACCTACAAATGAACATACTCAGAGGCTCTATCTGGATGGGCGGGCTGCGTAGTATGTATCTACGAGACTTCCCTGAGTACTATGATGTAATGCCTGGAATGGAGTTTATAGACTACATAGGTAGAGCAGGCTTCTTCCCAGGTATCCATGTTATGCTTCCTATTGTAGCCTTTGGTGCTGCTCAGGGTAAGCCAGAAGTAGGTCAGCTAGCTCCTGCCTGGGTAAGGACAGGTCTATCAGGGCTAAGAGCTCTATCTCCTGACCATATAGGAGCAGTATTAGAGCACATCTATCCTGACCGCTTTAGAGACTACATGGTGATGCTTACACTGGGAGAGGAAGGCTACGATGCAGACGAAATCTGGCGGAAGAAACAATCTGGCGAAGCAGTAACACCTGAGGAGGATAAGCTCTGGCTAGATGCTGCTAACCGTGTAGATGGTATCAAGGGCATACTGATGCAGCAGACTGGTCTGTTTAGGATAAGGCCTCAGGAGTTTACAGAAATCCGTAGAGAGATGAGATTAGCTATTGAGGAAGCAACTGGAGTGCCAGTGTCTGTCCAAGACCAGATTGACCGCCAGTATCCTGTAACAGGCAAGAGGTTCTCTGACTACTACAAACTGGATGTGTTTCAACAGAAGCTCCTCTATGAGTGGGATACTTACCGTCGCTGGCAGGGTGTAACAACTCCTCTCTACCCATCCAGTTGGCAACTACTAGATGTTAAGATTAGAGACTACTACGAATCTGTAGAAGGTGTATATGAAGAAGCTAGACAAACTGGAACCTTTGAGGACGGTGAACTAATCCGTCCCAGTATAGTGGAAGTAAATCGTCAGTTCGTAGAAGGGGAGATAGGTCCTGACCAGTGGATGGGACTCAGGAGCGACATCATAGGTAATTTGGCTGAAGCAGTTAGGATACTTGGGGAGTCTCCTGCCTACAAGGATGTTCCTAAGACTTTTGAAGAGCGAGCCAAGATGTTAGAAGAACGTAACATACCTACCCCTACTCAGACTCCAGACCAAGAACTACTATACTACTACTACGAACTCCGTCCTGAGTATAAGTGGAACTGGGAGTCTCAGCGTATGGAGAGAGACTTCACTACCTACTATGCCTACATAGATATACTGCTGGAGTCTATGGATACTCCTCACAGAGAACGCCTATTACAGCGGATACAGGCTGACTGGACTCCTATGGAGAAGCTCTACTGGCAGGTTAGCCGAGAGTACATAAGACCATATAGAAACATCCGAGATATAGTACTCCGTGAGTACGAGCCTGAACAGATACAACAGATACGTAGATATGAGGTAGCTTCTGCTGCTGAGCGAGACCAGCTAAGAGAACTAGTAGGTCCTGATGGAGACAAGCTCATATCTGGCTATCAGAGAAGGCTCAGGGAAGCTAGGCAACGCTTACGTCTACTTGACCCTGAGACAGATGCTTGGCTTAACTTTTTCGGAACAACTACCAGTCTGTTGTCTACCGAATCCAAGCAGATATATGAAGAGTTGAGGAAGAAGTATCTCGTAAAGGACATGATAAAATAATAAACAACTTTATTAGATTATCCTTTACAATACCAATCATGCGTGGTAGAATATAATCAGGAGGAGAACATACTATGGAAATAGAACCAGGCGGCAACCCTAACCCTGGTGCTTCTGATAGCGACCCAACTCCGACTCCAGCTCCCACTTCTGCTACTCCTGACCCAACTCCTACTCCTATAACCCCTACTGCAAAGGTGGAGGTTAAGGATGGAGTGGTAACGGTAGATGGTAAGAAGTTTATACCTGAGTCTGATTTGATAGCTAACAAGAAGAGTCTAGAGGGGCAACTGAAGACGGCACAGACAACTCATGAGACAGCCATAGATGCTGCCAAACTTGAGACGTCAGAGTCTCAGAAACAGATTGCTACTCTAAACGCTAAGATACAGGAGAACGAGCAAGCCCGTGAGTCGGGTGCAGTATCTGACGAGGACGCTGCGAGGGTCAAGCAGGAATTAGAGACTGCCAAGAGCAGTATGGAGACACTATCAGCTAGTGCTCTAGAGTTGAGGAGAGCTAACCTTGTACTACAGTATGGAGTAGCTCCTGATACTATCAAAGAAAAGGATATGTCGCAGCTTGACGCTTTTGAAGAGGCATTGAAGGCTGTATCTACAGCCAGAGGAAGCGGTGTAGGACCTTATGCTGTAGGCGGAGGTAGTGGAGATGCTGCTCCCCAGACTAATATAGAGAGAGCAGCTAAGGTACTGGAAGCTACGCCTGTACGTGGAGTCCGCAACGCTGAAACTCAAGCTTAGAAATTTAATAAAGGAGAACTAATACTATGGCGGACAGTGGAGGTCATTGGACAAATTTGGCTGCTGCTCAGAAGCTTACGCAGTCAATGAAGATACCTGGTGTCTTTGAGGAAGACATAAAACGCAACAACCCTCTAGACAGACTAACCGTAGGCCAGGCTGCTCATAGTGGTCTCAAGATAGAGTGGCTGAGAGAAACAACTGCAGCAGTGGATGCTATTGAAGCTGCGGTAGCTGATATTGACATTGGTGAGCAGTTATCCTGGACTGAGGATGTGGACTACGAAGAGAAGGAAATGACTCTTCGTCGATGCTATATCCAGAGGAAACTTGACCACTATCTCCCGGGCATCTACGGAACCTACAACAACTACGAAGCCCGATTGCTTCTGGAGTCTGAGAAAGGACTCAAGCGCAAGATTGGTGCAAGGATAATCTATGCGGACAATACCTATACTAGCTCTAAGCAGTTTGATGGTGTTCACGCTCTGGCTTATGAGCACGGAACTGCATATGATTCCTCTAACCTCGGTAACGACCCTAAGAACATAGACAATGGGGATGCTGGACTGAGTTTACACTACCTAAGAGTAATGATTGACTCCATGCTATATGGTGTAGACGAGCTCTGGGCGCCTTATGAGGTTATCCGTAGAATGGACGCAACCTATCAGGAGAGGGGTATCCTTCAGGCTGCTGCCAATACTACCAACCTGACGTTCCTGACTATGGGCTTCAATGAGCTGGGCAAGAGGGTACTGTTCTGGGATGGTGTTCCTATCATCAGAACTGACTACCTAGTAGCTGAGGACGACGATACTGGTACTGGTGCTGATGGTGCTGCTAGAGCACTGTATTCTAGCGGAGATAGAGTGTACTCCATCTTTGGCGTCAAGCATGGTAACGTTCTGAATCAGGAGCCCGGTCTAACCTACGCCTACGGCGGAACTGATGGTCTGGGAGACCTGTACAAGCTCGTCCGCTTCCCTGAACTGGAAGACTACGATGCTGGCGGTTTGAGGCTAGTTAATAGGAGCGCACTGCTGCTAGGTTCTAGTCTATGCCTGGGGAGAATCTTTGATGTTCAGGACGCGGCAATCACTATCTAATGGTGATGGTTGCACTGCCCAACCAAGTGAAGCAGATGAGGCAGAATATAACTATCTGCTTAGCAAGATGGAGAAAGTCAAATGTCTTTAGAATATGACCTCAGAAAAAGGAATGGCAGAACACTCTATATGCCTACTGACCCAGAGGATGCTAAGCTGAAGAGTATCAGCTTTCCTGACATCTATGTGGCAGACTCGTCAGAAGCAAATGGTGGGCAGGCTTATCCTCTCGGAGCTGTCTACGATGAGGGTACTGGTAGATGGTTTCACTATACTCAGAACGATAATAGTGGCAATGTTTTAGTTCCTGGCAGAATGGTTCAACAGAACTATCAGAATGGTCAGATGACTGGAATGGTTCCTGCTGCTGCTTCTATAGGAGATACTACTGTAACTGTAACTCTAGGAACTAGTGCAATAGTCGCTAACGAGTTCCAGAACGGCTGGCTAATTGTAGAAGGTCCAGTTGGTGCAAGTGCTGAGAAAGGCTTTATGTATCAGATAAAATCTCATCCTGCAGCTTCTGGTAGTGCTACCTGTGTCTTCACTCTGAAAAGAGCACTAGTATATGGTATCAGTACTGCTAGGAGAGTCAATGTCTTAGGTAATCCTTTGGGTAATAGGAAATCAACTAGTTATGGCTGTAAGGTAGTGCCAGCTAATGGGCAGACCTACATAGCTGTAGGTATTCCTGTCTGCCGAGTTAGCCAAG
>SDBU01001212.1_pt1 | contig 37558 bp, 22 predicted proteins | sample 2277071 | NCBI WGS metagenome assembly SDBU01 (sample SAMN10397929, study PRJNA504765) | marine sediment metagenome | isolation source: marine sediment core GS08_GC12, 126 cmbsf | place: Arctic Ocean: Gakkel Ridge, Loki's castle | collected 2008 | reverse complement strand
GGTGCTGTCGCTGGGGTCTATGATAGTCAGAGAAAAACCGTCGCCGTCGGTGATTGGCCGCCAGCCGTCCTCGTACTCAAAATCCAGAATCGTCCGGCCAATAGCGTCAACCAGTTTAATCCTTTCCCCATTATTGGCCAGGCTACCGTTGTGGATGCCGGTGTACTGGCCCGCCATATTGACTGATAGACCGTAATGTGCTTCGAATGCACTCTGGTCTTTCACAACTACGATGTATTCGTTGGGATCCAGTTCTAAATCAGGGAAGGTGAAATGGATTCCTTCAGTGAATCTTACCAGATTCAGATTCAGTGTATTTGGTCCGATGTTTTTCAGCTCGATGAATTCCTCATTCGGGTCATTTGCATCGCCGGTGTACTTCGGATGATACATAATCTCGGTGATGCGCAGGTTCTCGACGAGCGGGCCGATGGCAAATATCGCCTCGTTCAATGCGCTCCATGTGCCATCCAGCACGCGTGCCTTAACGTGCGTGCTCTTGTTCAACGTGACCGGAGCGTATGGAGTTCCGACTGGAGTTCCTGTCAAAGGCTGGCGTGGGTCGTTGCCGTCGATTGTGTACCAGATGGTGCCGGACCCGTTGGGATTATCCATGGTTAGCTCGTCACCGTTTGAAACCGTGCCGCCGTGCTGATACGAGCCGTTGATATTAAAGACCGGTGCGTTCACGTCCGGATAGAGACTCCACAGGTAAGTTAAGACTTCTGTGGTTCGCTGTGGGAAATAGGTGGACAGCAGCCAGTTACGTTCGGTGATCCATTCGATGTCGCGGGTGTATGGAGTAGTCCTGTGATTATCACCCCAGCGTGCCGATTCACCAACTACGGCACGGTCGACTTCAGTGAGCCGCACATTGTACAACGCTACCGCACCTGCGGGTGTGAGCACACCGTTATTGAAGAAGTGCCGATGTATATGGTCGGCAAAAAGAATTTTGTACTCGGCATTTTGTCTCAGTCGATAGTGGAGGCGCGACGGGGCTCCGCTGTTGTTATCGCCGGTTTCATTGTCATAAAGCCCTTCGAGGCAGTGCTCGGCATCCCAGCTATGGTATCGCCATCGGCTGGCAGGGTCGACACGACTACGGGTGGCATACCAGTTTTGGTGGTCCCAGTCCGTATTGCCAATGTAGAAATTCATCAGCATATAATCGATCAGGCCAGGCACATCCAGGTATTGCTGAATCAACTGGTACTGGGAATCAGAGGAAAGTCCGCCATTGGCAACACTGAACATCTCGTAGTAGTTGGTTCCTGAACCATTGATGACGGTCCCGGAATTATGCTTGAGGACGTCGTAGTCCTCATCGTCACCACCGAAGTAAGCGGCGGCGAAATGCTCATCCGGCCGTTCGTGAAGCCAGTACAGTCCCCAGTACAGCCCATTTAAATACAGGTGGACATGCCTGCCCTGCCCGCCATAGCCGCCCATAGCATTCTGAATGTCGGATGCAAACTGGTCCCGCGTGTACTGGGCAACATCACGCTGACCGAGTCCGGGCCTGCTAATTCCGACCCCTCCGCCATAGGCCCAGCTGTTGTTCATGCGGGCATCCACTACAAGGGTATCGAACACGTCGACTGCTTTGTCTCCAAACACTGGGTATCTCAGCTCAGTCGGTCCCCACTCGGCCTGGAATTTTAATCTCATAGAGAGTTTGTCCATCTTCCATCTGTTTACACTCGAACCGCCGACAATCTGTACTGCGCAGTCTATCTGGAAGCCCTCAGTGCCATCTGGGAATATCAGCTCAGCCGAGACCGCCCTTTCGCTTAGCTCTCCCACGGGGTAAATGCCCTGACCCCCGGTCTTGAACCAGTCGTTGACATCCATTACCAGCGAGAGTGTCGGGACGGCCTTGAGGTCGTCCTTAATCGTGCTGCTGTAATTGAGGACGACTGCAGGGTCCATCTCGTAGTCTGGCCCGGCATCCCCCCAGCCGCTTGTGGGAAATCCCGAGGGATTGGTAGGCTGCTGAATAACTTGATCCAGAAAGATGTAGGTGTGCGTCTCGACCGCAGAATCCAGCCAGCCCGGCCTGACTGCAACCGCGCGAATGGTCGTAGTCCTATCAATTTCAATCGGGGGATCGGTCTGTGGGTTGTAAGGGGTCCCATGGGTTATCGTAGGACGTGAGCCATCGTCGGTGTATCGAATCTCGGCACCGTTCGTCCCGTTAGACAACGTCAGGTCAAAATGCCAACCCGGCCAGCCCGGCGGACCCTTATAGAAACCACGCTTATGGCTGAACCAGACCTCATCAACAACATCCATCGCGCCGGGAATGTTGAATGTGTCTGGGGTCGCTGTTGCGAAGTATTGCGGGACAAGACTATTCCTGGCGGCGACCAGCTCAGGCAGAATCAGGAAGTCACCATCGTCCTTGTCGTCGTTGAGCCCCTGAATGGCCAGCACATTTATGCCGGCTTGCAGCAAGTGTATGTAAGCCATCAGGTTGATTTCCTCGAAGACCAAAGCGTCCTCAATCGGGCGGTCGGAGTCGGCCGTCGAGTCCCACTCCACCGGATTTGGAGCATTGCGGTGGGCGACCTCCACGCCGTTGAGATACGCCGCAAATCCGTCCTCGTATTTCATTCGCAGCACCAAAATGTCGTAGAAAGTAGGGTCTTCGATTTCAAATTCGGTGCGTATCCATAGCGAGGCGTTGACACCCAGCATATCCTCCTGCACGGAAGTGCTAATCATTCCGGTATTCATTATTGTCTGGATATCTTCCTGACTCAACGCCTGGTCGTAGACGTGAAGATCGTCGATGAGACCGTAAAAGTAGTCATCCCGCCATCGGCCTATCTTGAAGGTTTTAGTGCCGGTCGTGTTGAGTGTTCTTGGCGTATCTGGGACAATGATTTGACCATCGGCATATATCCGGGTTGCGGTCCCATCATGAACGTGAGCAAAATGTACCCACTTGTCCTTTGAATCATAAGCGAAATCTATATCGAAGTTAGAGCCCCAATACTGCACTCGCCACTGGTTATCACTATTATAGGTTCTCAATGAGAAATCCCGCCCATTCGAATACATCTCCCCCATTTCGAAGATGCCGCCATTGAAGAAGTAACGCGTATATACCCAGGCGGTGATAGTCCTTGGAGTATTGCCACTGAGCCCAAGGTCAGAGGCCGTCTTTCCGGTCTCCACATATTCACCCCAAAGATCGATTGCCTGGTCAAAATGACCTGCCCCATATGTCGGCGGGTTGCCAATAGGAAATCCATCATGGCTGCCGGTGCTATCGCTACAGTCACCGTCAAACCTATAGAGCGCTATCGCTGTGGTGCCAGCTACCGCCCCAAAGCCCAGGCCGGTCTCACCGTCTTCCCACGCTGAGTCGTTAAAACCTATTTCAGTCCAGCTCGTGCCCAGACCCGCATCGCCGCTTTCAGGCACATAATAGGAAGCGGTCGCGCCGGTTGGCACAAGCTTCGTGGCGTCCTGTGCCAGACCGTACGAGATATCAGTCAACTGCTCAGGGAACTCCGGCCTGTATTCATGGACGACTATAGTACTGCCAGATGCCACCAACGCCAGATACTCACCAGGATCTTTGTCGAGCTCGAAGTTGGTGTGATAGTAATCATCATCATCAAGATATGGGTAATTATCCGGATATAGCTCATACGTCTTCCCCGATGCAAATACGACGAGGAACTCACCGGCTCCAATCTCGAGCCCGTCCGGGAACTGCCACATAGTCAGGTTGGCATCACTATCGGTCAGGTACCAGCCATCCAGGCTGACAGCTGCGCCGCTGGGATTGTAAATCTCAATCCAGTCGGAGGATTGGCCGTCTCCGTCCAGCAGGTCGCCTTCCTTCGATGGAAGAGGCGGTTTGTTGCTGGCGTTACTGGCCATGAATTCGCTGATTACCAGGTGTGGTTCTTCCATCAGCCAGTTATTTGTCAGCAGGGCAAGGTCGACCATATTTACACCGTCAGCATAATTCAGGTCGGCTATGCAGCCGGGGACAAAACAGCCGGGGTGCAGCCACTGCCGGGCAAGAGTCCGCAGGTCTTTGAAATCAACCTTGTAGTCCTTATTCAAATCTCCTACGAGTTGAGACTCGGCAACAGTCGAACCAGCCAAAGACGCTATCAATAACAGTGATAACAACGAGTTTTTTACAGATATGGGCATCTTTATTTCCTTCCTCCCTGGCTAGACGCCGTGGCGACTGCATTGATGTTTTGGGCCTTATACAACCAGAGTCGTATAAACGAGTTTATTTCATTATAACATATAGAGCGGCTGAGTCAAGCCTTTTCAAAGGAGGAGGGTCGCAAATCTGTGAGCGGACACAAACGAAGGCCTACTCTCTGGATTTCGCGGTCAGCGTGCAGGCGGCAAGTAAACCTCGCATCACATCCGTTACTGTGACTATTCCGTGAAGCTTTTTGCCCTCATCAACCACTGGAAGGCAGCTTATCTTCATCTCGTCCAGCATTTTTACAGCTTCATAGAAGCTGCAGCTGGGCAAGACGTGAAATACGTGCCTGCTCATGACGCGACTCAAGGACAGCTCAAGGCTTGAGTCATCTGGGTCAACGTCAAATAGGCTGGAGCGAAATATCTTTGCCTGTATCCGGCTTTGCCTGCTGCGCATAGGAAGATGACGGAGAACGTCCCGGTCGGAGATGATACCAAGTAGTCTCCTGCCATTGTCAACCACCGGCACGTGTCTGAATTTTCCTTTCTGCATGACCTTCATCGCCTTAGCCAGCTTGTCCTGCTCCTTGAGACAAACAACCTGTTCAGTCATGATGTCCTCAACCTTTCGGAGAACCGATGAGAGCGCAGCCGCCACGTCGTCCGAGCCGCCGGCGAGCAGGTCAACCAGACGCCTGTTCTTTCCCACAGTTCCTGAGTGGATGTATAGAAGCCGTATCGCATCGAGTCTGACAAAGAGCTTTATAAAATCCGCAGCTGTAACAATGCCCACCAGCTCACCGTCACTAAGAACAGGCACCATATCGATATGATTATCCACCATAATCGTAATCATCTCCGGTATCCCCGTCTCAGGGGATACGGACTTCGGATTTCTCGTAACGATTTGTCCCAATTGTTGATGCAGTGCCTTTGAATCTGTTTCTGCCTCGCCGATTTTGCCTATGTATGGTGATATCTGGCGGAACACATCTCTTTGTGAAACGACACCAACAAAGTAGGGCTTTTCGCTTTCCTCGGAAAGAGTGTCCATTATGGGAATATGCCGGACTTTGTTGTCCTTCATAAACTCAAGACACGTCTCTATGGTATCGTCCAGGGTTAGCGTCTTGACATCACAAGTCATGATATCCTTAACAAGGTGTATGGACTGAAAAATGACATCTCTGCCGTTGCGCATGTCATCTATCAGGTCGATTAACCTATATTGTCCGTTTGCCATACCATTTCCTTCGCATACCTGACTTAGCACTGTTCTTCACTGGCCGGGACAACTGAGTCCCATATCAAAAAGCGGACGTAATATGACCACATTACCATTCGTATTATCGGTGAACTTTATCGGCTGATTTAGCGAAATCTCGGCTGGACGCTGTTTTTGCACATCGTACGAATCGTGCAGCCCGCCAAGGGCCTGATGAACATAAGGGCAATGCAATATCAATCGGCGAGGGGATTTCGATATCGTTCGGAAGAAGCTCCCGTGCCGGAAACTGTAGAATTCGCCTTCCTATATTTGCACAAAATAGGATTACTTTGGACTTGCTGGCTTTTAAGCTAACGGTTGTCAGTCGTTAATATCCGGTCCAAAGATATAATAGCTGCGGCGTACTAAGCTCGTATAGCGTGGCTCTGTCGAATTTTAGAGTGTTTTTGCTTCGTAAAGTCAAAAAGCCGGCCAATGAGAACGGCTTACGATATTCCACGACCTGGGCCTTATCAATCCCCGCCAGCGACTTAACTACCTCTATTGCTTTATCGAGATAGCCCAAATCGTCTATTAACTTTTCCTTTTTTGCTTCCTTGGCGCCGTAAATACCGCCGTCAGCCAGTTTCTTGATGTCACTTAATGTAAGCGAAGGCCTGCCCTCGTGAACAACCTCAACGAATCTTTCAAATGCCGGATTAATCAGCCTGTCCTGTACATACTGCTTCTGCTCTTCTTCAAATGGCTTGAACATGCTGAGCCAGCCTTTTTTTGGCCCTGACGTGATAATGACCGGCTGAATACCAAGCTTTTCCTCTAACAATTGTTGTAAAACAAAGTGTCCGAATATCACCCCAATCGAGCCGGTTATCGTTGTTTGCTCAGCTATGATTTTATCACATGCAACCGATGTATAATAGCCGCCCGAAGCAGCCACGCCCTGCATAAATGCGACGACCGGCTTACCTGCTTCGCTCCGGTACTTGCGGATTTCATTATAGATTTGGTCGCTGCCGGAAATCGTTCCGCCCGGCGAATTTACACGAATAATTAGTCCCTTTATTCGTTTATCCTGCCGGGCGCGTTTTAATTGTTTCTGTACACTTTTAGCTTGTAGGCTATCTATTATGCCCTCAATTTTAATTATCGCAATTTTGTTTCTTCGCGGCCCCTTTTGTATAAGTTCTTCCAAAAGAGTGTCTCGTTGCCCGGTCGCAAAGACTGTAACCACACCGATTAGTATAAAAACTAATGCGATATTTGCCATAATCGACAGTGCCAGGACAATGCCCCAGAAGATTCTCCAGCCAGCCCCCGTCCTCACCGGTTGTGACGTCGGCTCGATTATAGCCTTGCCGGGAATCGGTTCCGATTGATTATTATTCTGCTCAAAATCCATAATAAATCCTTTCCAAAGTAAATCCTTTCAAAACACTTACTATAGCAGTGTAGAACCAATAATCTCGATTGTCAATCTACAAATATTGGATACAGTATTGTGTGGTATTGCCGATTGCTCGATTCTGTCATTGGCGCCCCAGTTCGATTTTTTGCCTCTGAAGTTGGGTTTGATTGGCTTTGTATTGGGTTCGTTTTGGCATTTTATTGGCTTTGAATTGGCTTTGATTGGGTTCGTTTTGGGTTCGTTTTCACCAAGTGTCCAATTGGAATTCTTTTCATAATCCTTTGTTAATACTTTATTTACGTTCATCAGGTCATCCGGGAAATTGGGTTCGTTTTGCATAAAAAGTCTGATTTGTAGAGAGTCCTCTACAGTTGTAGAGATGGTGCCGTAGGCACCAAGATTCTCGATTCTTGATGCTCGATACTCGATACTGCATGCTTGATACTGGATTCTCGATGCTATTATAGCGTATAGAACAAACATAAAGCACCATTCACTAACGATTAAATTTGGTTTGAACCTGCTGGTTCTAAGTCCTTGCTGCACTGCAGCTTACGACATGCAAACTGAAATGTCATCTTTCGCCTATTAGCGGTTTACGTTTGCCTGCCGGCAAACATACAGGTATTTTAACAGAATTCCAAACAAAAGTAAACAAAAAAATGACCAAAAAAGTGCTTTTTTTTGGTCACCAATTCTACATTCTCAATTCAACTGACACCACGCCTCAATTTCCTTGATAAACTCATTTACCTTCTTCTTATCTGTCACATCCAGAGGCGGCACAATCCGGACAATCTGCGCCAATAGATTCACATCCGCTTCCATTTCCTTTACAGAGATGGATTCCTGCGAGGAAAGCAACAAGAGATGGTCCAATACAATAGAAGCGATTCGCTTCGGATAACGATCGCGCAACCCATGTGCAATCATGCTGTAAGAACGGTGTGGTATGTTGCCTCTCGCATGACTAAGGAGAAGTTGGTCTGCCTCTTCAGTCCTAACGGTTAAAAGCCCCCGAATAGTCCTCGGCAGCGTGGGATGATCCTGCATTGCTTCCTTCAGGAAATCGATTCCTTCCTTCCGCCCCAGCCGTGCCAAGGCCGCGGCCGCTTCAATGTGGCGTTTAACTTCAGTTCCGCTGAGTTGCCGCAAAAGTATCGGAACTCCTGTATCGTCACCGAGCTTTGCAAGTTCTTGAGCTGCGATAAAGGCCCCCCAATCATTCCAGGCTTTGTTGGGTTGGTCCAAGGCTTCTCTGAGCCACTGATGGCGAGTCTTATCTTTATTTTCTTCCCACCACTGAGTCCAGCGGCGATAAACCTCTGAATGGAAACTGTGGCTGGTAGTGAAATTGTATCCTGTCAGTCGCGCAAGTGCTAATCTTGCATGATAATAGTATTTCGAGTCTAATTGCTCGATGGAATCAATAATGGGTTTTACAACACCTTTTTTCTGCGAGTAACCAAGAAACTGTACTGTTTGGCCCCGTTTGTCTTTTAGGGATAGCAATTCTTCAACATGCTTAGAGACTTTCAACGCGTCAAGTTGTATCTCACTATTTGACATTAAGCTGATATTCCTTGGCAGTAGCTTGTAAGCTTCTCTTGCATTTGGTTTAACAACGTGATCGAAGGGAAAACCATTTCTGCTGTAAACGCGAAAAACAATACCTCGCTCATCTTCCAAAATTGTGAAGTTGCCAGGAGAGTCTTCTAAGCGAATCCGTTCACCGGTGAATGTGTTGCGTGAGATACGAAAGTCAAAGTACTCACAGATGCGTTCTTCAATGGCCTTCTTGTCCATCTCATGGAAGTCAATGTACTCTTTGGCCCGCTCGTCCCCAATAGAAAGCATTGCATGTACACCAAAGCGGTCGTAAAAATGCCCGCGTTCTGTTTCAACCTTGACCTTTGGTACCAGCCCATAGACTGTTGGCCAGATAATTAGAGAGAATAAAGCTGCGGGTATGATTATCCGCAACAGATAAAATTTTCTGCCGTTTTCTTTCTTGATTTTGCCGTAAAAGATTGCGGTTAATGCTACCGCTATAATACACCACACACTGAGACAAACGATTAACCCAGCCTCTTTTGCTCCACGACGGCTGTAATAATGTTTTTGATATGGCTTGCCTGTTTTCAGTCGCAAAGTAATATCTTCATCCATTTGGCTTGGCTTAAGCGTGCCGCACAGCTTACTCAAGATACACCCGTCCCACATCTGTTTCCGGGCGTTTGGATGGCCGACATTCTGATGATAAGTTTTCCCGGTGAATCCAGCCAATAACTCTCCGCTAACAAAATTTCTCCACGCTTTCTCTAAAAAATGATACTGATCGGAAAGTTCAAGGGATAACCTTTTGCACCTTGCCTGCTTGTCGGCAATAACGAAAAGTTCCAAATAGACTTCACTACCTGCCGTGGCGGTAAGACGTATCGGATATATAGCTTTGTCGCTGGGAAAAGACATTGCCAGCGGATGAGGCTTACTGTAACCGGTTCCTTCTCTGCGTAGTTTCGCGGCCACCAAATACCAGCCATTCCTGATATAATCAGAGACTATTGCTTCATCTTTTTCTATCAGGCCAGCGAAGCCATTACTCTCGAGCCATGTATCCAGTGACTTGGAACTGTCGGCCTCGAGAACCGCAAGTTCGTAACTTCCGATCTCCTGAATATCATGGACTTTGACACCTGGTATTTCTCCATAATCTATTCCCCCTCCTGTCTCACCAGCTTTGTGCAAAGCGGGCGCCAATATAGATAAAGCGATAAAAATGCAACCTAATAAAAGCAACGACTTAAAGAGCAGTCTCTTAGGTTTCGTTGCCAAGACCAATAAACACCACAAACCAATAGAAGCCGCAATTATATAAAGGTTCTCAAGTGACTTAGTAAGGTCGTGAGTTATTTTCGGCTGAATCGCCAGGCTTAGCGTCTTGATAAATCCCGGAGAGACTTTTTCAAATTCTGTTGGCTTTGATGGAAGTGGTATAATCCAACCAAACTCATGGCCTTCGCCATCCAGTGCCGATTCAATTATCAGTTTTTCTATTCCATTTTTGTAAACTACTATCGCTCTCTGGCTGGGGATAGCCGGTGGTACTTTGTAGGCCCTCTCCGGAAAGAATTTCCCATCTGCATAAGCGATTCCTGGGGAAAGCGTAGTTAGATAGGTAACAAAGACCCACAAAATCATAAATAAGTGGCTTGGCGATTCCCGTTTTTCCATTGACTTGTCTACCACAATTCGCCCTCAGTGTATATTTGTTGTTTCTTTTACCTCATTGTTGCTATCGATATATCTTAAGTTTTGAATGGTTAAGTTTCAACTAATAATTACGCATTAAGACGATTTTAGATGAAAATCATTAAAACCGATTATTGTTTTATTAGTGTTTCTAATCGCTCTTTGGCGTTTTGGACATATTTAATAAGTTGTTTGGCACGGCTAGTAGTTTGGCCTTTCCAGAGCCAGTTGATGATTTTTTCAATCCTGTCCCCATCCAATTTACGCCAATCGCCAAAGCATAAATTAATAGGCAGATTGTATTCTTTTGCCTTTTTCAGCAGCACAGCGATACCGGCCATCGCTGCCAAAGCCATATTATTCGGCTCGATACCATATTCCAATGCCAGGGTCATCGTGCCGAATATCCGCCCGTTTATTGAGAGCTTGCGGACCGCATCTCGGCCGGCACGGGCAACAGTATCGGCCAGGTACGGATTGGTTATACGTTCGAGCAGGTCCTCAGTATATTCTCTAAAACCGGAGTCAGTAAAAAGTTCATCTCCCAAGTGGGCGTGCTTTTTTACGAGTGCGGCGCCGCATTCATTTAAAAAAGCCGACCGGGCAATTTGCATAACGGCCTCGTCGGCCTTGAGCTCGCTCATCGAAGTCGCACCGCGGATTTGGCCGATAAAGCCAAGCAGGGTATGTATGGCATTATGGCCGAACAGTTTTGCCTCCTCGAAGGGCAACAGGTCGTCCTTTTCAATAAACACTTCTATCCCGGGATTGAAATCGGCAATCTGCGTTCGGCTTACTAAGATTCGATTGAATTCTTCGACCAGAAATGCCCTGTTAATACCCGGCGTTATGGTTTCGAGTTTGCTCTTTTTGATTTCCGCCGGGTCGGTGACAACCCGGCTCATCTTGCCGACCACGGTATTTAGAAACTGCACTCGTTTTTGTGACAGAGTTCCGATTTTTTTGGTAATGTTCTGCTCAAGTATCTGGGCTGCGTGATTGTTATTTTCCGCTGTGTAAATTATCGATGCTTCAGCCTTGCTGTTCTTTAAGCCCTCAGCTATCAATGAGGCGACACTGTTGCCAGCGCCCGGTTCATAGAATTCCACAGAGGGCAGGCATGTAGCTATTTCCGTGGAGTCGGCCAGGACTTTAAGAAGCGTTTGTTTGTCCTCTGAAACATTGGGATTAAGCAGAACAACGTTGTCAACCTTTATCACTTCGATGCCGTCGCTTTTCGCAACGTTGATATAATATGTTCCTTTATTAGCTCTGACTGCGTTGACTAACTCAGAGTCTACCTCGGCAACAACGATGCGCGTAAAATTGCCGCTTTGAAATGCTTCTTTAGCGAACAATCCGCCCTGGATTGGCCCAAATCCGAATCCGACAAATGTGTGTTCAGACATGACTATTGACCCGTCGTCTTTAGAAAGCGTTTGATTTGCTCTTTGTCCGTCAAAACTGTCATTTCGAGGTCATACGTCCTGCTCTTTCCCGGCGCGAGCTGAATCAGCTTTTTCAGTTCTCTGGCCTTGTTCCGGCCGATTGGCGGATTGGTTCCCGGCTCCAGCGCCGTGACATACTCGCCTGGACCCCAGTGCTGCCAGTTGGCAAGGCAGGGTAATTGCCTCTTTTTATATTTCATTGCCAACGCAAAGCCAAGCCGTCGATTGTATAGTCCTACAGTGCATACGCCCTTTTTGTCGGCCTGAACATCGATAAAGCCGCAGGCTTCCCCCCCGCCTCGGTGACTATCGCGGGGCTTTTGGCATTTTCGGAAATTATGTTTGCTGTTGAATATGGCATTATCCATGTCCAAACCACGCGACACACATTTCCCTTTCCATACGATGTCGGTCCCTTCATCAACTAGCGACCAGCCGAAGTTACAGTGATACAGTATCATATGCGGCGTTGGCGTATTGCCAAGGTTTGTCACCACATCGTGAATTCTGATGGCCGGTTCACCGAGTATGCTCGATATAGTGCGTTTCAATTCCAAGGTCGGCCCGAACACGCGGGACTCTTTCATGACCGCTGTTATACTCATTTCCGGCTTCACTGCCTTCAGATTTGGCTGCACGATAGATTCGACCTCTGCGACAATGTTGCTGACGCGCCCGTGCAAACCCCGTTCATCGAGACCCTCACCTTCAGGCCCGCCGACATGCGTAAGTCCACAGGTCGTCAATAAGCCGCCGCCGAATGAATATAGCCACTCCAGCCCTCGGTTGGCATCAGGCCGCGGAGCAGTCACACCGGCGTGACTTAGCCAGGCAAGGCCGTGTTGATTGTAGAAGGCCTCAGCGATATCCAGTCCCCTGTCGATAACCACTTTATACCGAAGACCGGAGCCGGTATTTACCCAGGCGATTCGTGTCCCTTTGCCGAGTCCGTTATCCAGAACAGAGGTTTCAATACCTCCAATCTGAGAATGGTTAATAACTTTGTTTTGCCAGGCAGTTTTGCGATTGGTTGCAGCCATTTGTATTTCCTCGTCTTTCTCAAATTGTTTAACGCAGAGCGTTTTGCAGCGCTTCAAAACTGTCGTATTTTATATTACTGCGAACTACATTTAACATTTTGTCATAGGGCCTGATTCCCCCGTATCTATCATTGAGCGGAGCTTTTATGAAAAGTGACGCAAACAGATTACCCATCTGTACTGATTCTGCAAAATTCATAGAGCCGTTCTTGAGCTCATCAAGATGGGAAGCAACGTATGTAAGAAATCCCGCCCTGAACGAGTCCCCTGCTCCCACAAGGTCAATTACCTCCCCTACCATGAACCGTGACTCAATTTTGTTTGGCCCGCTGATAGTCCCATCGGGACAAACATGTTTTTCGTAGGCACCGTTATTTACTGTCACGCCGAACAGCTTCGTCCTGTTTGTCTCTGGCCAGAATCTCTCCGTCAAAAAGTCAAGAAAGTGAAGGTTGTTTTCATGTTCTTCAAAGTTGCCCCAGGCCCGCCCCGGAGAAAGCGTATTTTCAATTAGCTTGGCTTCATCGCAGGAGGTAAAGAACAAATCAACTTCTGGTAAAAGCGGTTCTAAAAGCCGGTATCGCTCAATCGACTTACCTGACTTTATCAGCTCCTGCGGGTTAGCGGTCAAAGTGTGGCAGTCGACAATCGTGACAGCCCCTTCGCCGCGGCACCATTTGACAAATTCAGCCAGGTCTCGGCCCCCATTGGCGTCGCCTCGTTCAGACAAGCCGGAGTACATATAATAAACTATATTTGGTTGTAATCGCTCCACAGCTCCTTTGAATATCTCAAAGTTAAAATCGTCGTTGGCACTGGGAAAATAGGCGATCCCTCCTCTATCATCATCTGTGGTACTATGAATGAAGGTAGTCCCTGTGGGTAAAGTCGGGTGTATATGGGTCTGTGACATATCGATACCATTCGCGGTCATCAGGTCATAGAAAAACCTCCCCTGTGCGTCCAGACCGTCGTAATCGCCTTTACCGAGATTGACCCCCAAGGCAACTTTCAGACCGGTCCTTGCTATCAAAGGCGCCGAATTGCCCGGTCCGCCAGCCGTTGCATAACCCCGCTCAATCCATTCTCTCACCTTTTCCTGGGAGTAGTCGGGAATATCTTCGAATTTGCACTTGGCCAAACCGCCTTTGCCCACCAAATCATCAGCAAATTCAAAATCCGGCCTTCGTAAATCCGCCACCGCCGTATTCAAAACCAATACATCTACAGCCATTTTTTCCCTCAAACTCTAATTTCGTATTTCCTACGTCCCTACTTACCCATCAGATGGCCGATTATCAACATATCCAACTCTTCGTAATCCCGCTGTTGGACCAGTTTCTCAACTTTGCTTTTATCAAGACTTCGAGCCAGCTCAACCATTCGCAGAAAGATTGTTCTGCTGTTGGACAGATGTTTCGTGGCGACTTCCTGCTTTTGGGTTCGCATAGCTTTTACATCCAGGCCTACAAACTGTCCATCCTTGCCGTAGTCGTGTTTATCAAGTATCCGCACCTGGTTGAACGCCCTTCGCAAATCAACAGCACCGAAGGCCTTGTCCTCATCGAATTTCAAACCGTTCTGGTCGTTGAGGTGCACGCTGAACAGCTTATTGTACGCAAGTGCAAATCCCATCTCGTCCGAAGGGTCCAGCCCAGCTAAAATAACATGGGCCGTTTCGATGTTGACTCCAACACGGTCGGGAAAGTCCGTAAGATAGCCGATAGCAACAGCGTGGCCTGTCGTCGGAATGTAGGTTTGGTCCATCGGCTCGTTGGGCTTCGGCTCAATGGCAATCTTGACTTCCGTGTTGTAGTGGAGCATGTCATTGAGTGCCTCTGCGATTTGACCAATCGCGACCTTACTGTCCTTCGCCTCGCGAATATATGTCCCTTCACGGGCATACCAGAGAACGACCAGCTTCGTACCGAGCGCATCCACAATATCGAGCATCCGTCGGCTGCGGTCCTTGGCATACTGTCGGAAGGACGGGTCATTCGACGTGTAGGCCCCGTCGATGGTCCGCTCATCCTCCCACAGCCGTGGTGCTACAAACTCCGCAACCAGACCTTCGCCATCAAGCATATTCTTTACCTCTTTTGCCTTTTTGACTATCTGGTCTGGACTGAGGCTATCCATATCCGGCACTGCATCGTCATCGTGAAACTGTACGCCGTCAAAGCCGAGCTTTTTATACATCTTGAGTTTTTTGCTGAATTCGATACTGTCCCGCACCGGCGGCCCAAACGGATCCGCCCCTGTATGAATATTCCACGGCCCAAACGAAAATCTGTATTCTCCTGCCATCTCTATATCTCCTTAAATCTGTCCAGAAGTATTCATTCTGGCTCATTAAATATGTTTAAATCAATTACTTTCCAATATAAACTCAATACAATGGCTCTTTATCTTCCTTGAAATGCTCTTTAGTATATTGGATAGCAGTCTCGATGTGTTCAATTATTAGCGGATTTTCAGCACGCGCCTTCAACCTGGTAAGCAGTTCCAAAACCCGCCGCTTGCCACCCAAAACATGGTTCAGAACATCTATTGATTTGATCCGAAGGATCCTGTTATCGGAAGTTTCAATGTTTTCTATCATAGCTGGGACAGCAGGTCGGCCAATTTTGACCAGTGCAGTCCAGACCGGCACATCGTAACGGCTCATATCTTTACCTACTTTCCGTCCGGGCTCGTCGGCTAAGGCCCGAGACAGCACGGCCACTGCCTCAACTGCTCTAAATTCGCCGAGCAGATATGCTGCGGCACAACGCGTCTGGTCACTATATTTCTTAGTATTAGCTGGATCAATCAAAGGAATCAGCTTGTTTATAATGGACCGGCGATCCTGTAATATAGAATCCACTGCCTGATCGAGTATCCGAGAGTCTTGAGAGAGCAGGCCATTGATTTGCCCCATAGGCTCTTTCTCTTCACTTCGCTTGTTTCCTTTCATCGCAGGAAGAAATAAAAAAAACATGATACATATCATACATCCCATTAACCAATTCTTCTTGATTTTTTTCTGCTTAGAGATCATCGGCTTCTCCTATAATAGGCGACTGTGAGGCCAACACCACTTAATTTATTCCGAAACCTTACGTTTTTCACTCTATTCTATCCGCTAAACGCTATCAGCTATTTATTAAGTATTGCTTGCGCGTGGCGGGCGTAGTGGCCGCGAAGGTCACGCGCGTATTCGGTTAGAATCTTCTCACCTACGCCTTTGTAGTCACCGCAGCGATATAGGGCCCGTGCCAGAATCAATTCACGCAGCGAATTGTTCCGCGTCTTCGTATCCGTAGGACTGGCCGGTGTCCGCAGCCTCGCATCCTTAATTTCAGTAAAAGCGTGTCCCATTATGCCGGGTTTTTGCAACAATCCCGCAAGTGGTTTGGCCGCAGCGGAATCGCCCAGTGTCTCAAGAGCCATCGCCACTGCCCGGCAATGCGAAAACTCACTCTTGACATCGAGTTGTTCAACCTTTTCGAGAATCGGGCCAAGTCCCCGCTTATCACGCGTTTGGCCTAAAGCAACTATCAAACTATCGAGTGGACTCAAGCTTGCCCCGTATTGCCCCATACCCGTGAAATTCCAGCCTTTGTCCCATTCTGTGTCTTTGACCGCGTCCAATAGTGTATCGGCTCCCGTCGGGTCGTCTAACATTCCAAGGATATGAGCATAAGCTAATTTGGACTTTTCGCTGTCAGCACTTTTGTAAGCATCTCGAAGAAGCGGCAGTGCTTCATGCAACTGGGAGAGAACCACCTCCAGACCATCGTAATCATTAACAACACTTTCAACAGCCTGCGCAATCTCTTCCGGAGGTAACGGAAAAGAGTCCTTATCGGTCAGAACCCTTTCCGGCAGATTGCCTTTCTCGATGAGGTGTTTCTGAAGTACCTTGATATCAATGTCACGCAGCCCCCCGTCGCTCTTCGCAACCGTCGCCGCGGCAACACCTGCTGCGTAGCCCTGGTTCTGAATGTCGGCCTGCATTCGTATAACAGGCATCGCGTCGCGGTGCACGCTGACGCCCAGCCCGGTTACAAGAATACCATCGAGTCCATTCGGCAGCAGGCAACGGTATGGGACGTTAACGATTATATCTTTCCTGCCCGGAGGTTTGAGCAAAAACGCCGGGTGTACAGTATAGCCGTGCGAGTCGAAATCGCTTTTCGATATCACAATAGTATCGGGATAAGTCCGGTCGTTTAAAATATCAAGCGGTGACATGATAAAGTCACCGACAATCCGCCGCCTCTCGCGCGTATCTATCAACTGGCCCAGGTCATAGGCACTCTTGTATTTTTTCCTGGCGATGACGAATGCACGCCACGTATCGATAACATCCGCATCGTCGATAAACGTCCAGTCGGTATTAGTGTATCCTGTGCCCATATTGCGCGGCGGCAGCCCCGCACCCTGGACCGCAACACTGGAGCCGTCCGTATAGGCACACTCCGCACCGGCTGATGCTGCGATATCCGCATTGCCCGTCGAGTCGATAACGACTTTCGCAAGTACCACGCCCCGCCCTTCCGGCGTCGCGACTACGACTCCCTTGACTCGCCCGTTTTCCACAAACGTGCCGCAGCCGAGCGCCCCGAGCCAGATGTCGACGCCGGCTTTGCGCAGCTCACGTCTATACCACTCTTTCTTCAATTCAGGATTCCACGCTGCGCTTAAATTTTTCCCATCGCCCGTGAAACTTGCGATGCCTTCGTCTATCTCTGTAGTGAAGCCCACACGATTACCGTGATAGTATTTGCTGATGAGACCGAGCGTACCCACTCCGCCGAGGCCGTGAAGGTATTCGACGACGAGGGTCCTGGCCCCCTGCCGCCCCGCCGCTATCCCTGCCGGCGCCCCGCCTGTCCCCCCGCCTATGACAACAACGTCGTATTCCCCGAATGCCGGCAATGCCCGCTTATTCGCAGGAATAGTCGCGGGTTTCTTTTGCCCCCGACCAATCCAGCTCAAATTCTCCCGCGTATCTCCAGATGTCACGGGTATACCTGATTCACCGGATAATCCCACGTTCTTCAGTTTCCCGGTACGCTTTGCCTGTTTAGCCGCCGCGGCACCAATGCGACTGCCAACCTTCATCAACTCCAGCGGCCGCATCAGCTTCTTCGCCGCACTACGCGATACATCCGCACAGCCGCCAAGAACATATAGACGTTTAGTGCCCATTGGCCGGAACACATCCAGATTGACCTTTTTAGCGCCGGGCCAAGAGCCCGATAGACTTTTCTTGCCTTTCATCGGGTCAGGCGGTACCTGGAAGAGCGTTTCTGTCGCGTCCGTCTGTCCCGTATGCCAGGTCCTGTCGAGTGCGACCTGCTCGGCCTCGGCAAAGGATGCGAACGAGCCGTCCTTCATTGGAATCTCAAGTGTATATTCGATGACCTGACGTCCTGTGATTGGCATGGGCATCTTTCGTGCCCGGATACCTTTACCGGTCTGTATTTCGCCGCCCACAGCTATGTGCTTAAAGCTCTGTATACCGGCTGGATATGGCCGAAAGGACGCGCCCGCCAGCCTCGCAACAGTTGTACGCATTGTGGCATCGATAATGACTTTGGCCTTGACGGCCTGCCGCCCGGAACGATTGACCATAACAATACCCGCTGGATTGCCCGCCCCGTCACGAAGCACGTCTGTCACATAGCAGCCATACAAAAACTGCACTCCCGCTTCGAGCAGCGCCTCATCCAGCGTCCGCTTCACCTGCATCGGTGTAGGAGGTATGCGCGGCCTTTCGTTTGATTCGGCAGTTGCCCCTTCCTGCTCCAGCACGATTTCACCTAACAGAATTCTCTCGACATTTTCGCTTTTCTTGACAAAGAGCCTTACATAACGGGCCTTCGCCTTCATCGGTGCCGAAAGGTCAATCGCCGACTCTTCAAACGAACCTGTGCCAAGCCTCTCATTTTTTATGACCGCAACTTCTTCCCACTCCTGCAGGTCGTCACTGATGGAAACAGTTACGCTTTCCACCTCGAAGTCGTTGTCTCGCTGATAGACAAGTATGTGAACCCTTTGGAAACCATGCTCCCTACCCAGCTCAGCGGTAATTGTTACGTCGCCGTCATACTGAACGCTTTGGGCAGGAGCACTGTTCCACTTCCCGTCGGTAAGTAATGATGGCGTCGGTGTATCTTTATGAACACCGGCGGATGGTTTGTCGGCTTTGTAGGTAAAAGCGATTCCCTTCCCCACCGAAGGCACAACAGCCGGTTCCGCAAAAATCTTTTTGGCAAGCGGTGAGCTTGGTTCCTCACCCGGCTCAAGCCAAAGCCGATATGTGCCGCAAACATCTTCCCCAAGGTAAGGCCGGGATGTCGCAAGAAAAACCGTCGCGCCTTTTCTTGCAGCTTCCACAGCAGCAACAACACCGCCCGTCGAGCCGCCTACGACCACGATGTCAACATCGTAAGCTGCGGGAATGTCCCGCGCAGATTCTGTAACCGTTTTTTTATAAACTGCCGATGGAGAGGAAGGCTTAAAACTGCCGTCATCTGCCCTTTCGATGCTGACAGCACCACTTTTCGATGGCTCCCAACAACCCGCCTGCAGACAGGCCAAACAAATGAGAGCCGCGACAAGTGTAAGCAGAGTGAATTTCTTCATTTTTCAGTCCTTTCAGCGGGTACCCTTTGTCAATTGTAGAACTTCTGATGGGGCTGACACCATAGGCCTCTGACGAGGTTAACATTATCGTAACTATTCACTCTTTTGCAATAAGAATCCTTTGAACTTACTCGACTTGTTGCGTTCGATATTTGGTATTCACCACCGTGCCGCAGCACGAAATACGACTTACTAAAGCTTGACAGGGACTGTTTTGAGTCTAAAATCGTGCTGTATGGCAGATATGCCCACACGAAAGAAGAAAAAGAAAAAACACAATCCCTTCTTAGATTGGTTGGCCTATATTGCGCTGCGGATTCTTGTGATGTTTCTTTACATGTTCGACGTCGAGACCAATCTAAACACTGCTTGTTTTCTCGGCCGATTGTTATGGAAACATTATCATCGAGGCAGAAAACGGGCTCTGGATAATCTTCGCGCCAGCTTCCCTGAAAAAAGCGAAGAATGGTTCTGGCAGACAGGCCGGAGAAGTTTCGAACATATCGTGATGCTGGCGATTGATGTGCTCTTTACTCCAAGGCTGGTGAAAAAAAATAACTGGCGGGATTATTCGCGTTTCAAAACCACCGAAAGGGCAAAGTGGCTCATGAAAGAAGGCAACGGTATGCTTATGGTCGCGGGCCATTACAGTAACTTTGAAATTATGGGCTACATGCTGGGGCTGTTCGGTTTTAATATTTACAGTATTGCCCGGCCGTTGGATAACAAGTTTATTAACAAATACTTATACGATGTTCGGCGGCGAGTCGGCCAGAAAATAATCGATAAGAAAGGCGCCGCAGAGCTTATGTCGGAGCTAACTTCAAGCGGTGCCACGCTCTGCTTTATTGTTGACCAGGATGCCGGCAAAAAAGGGATATTCGTCGATTTCTTCGGCCGAAAGGCCAGTACCTATAAGAGTATAGGCCTGCTCGCTATTACTACCAATACACCAATAGGAGTAGGTTACAGCAGAAGGCTCGATAATCGTTTTTTCTTTGAAATTGGCGTTAACAGGATTATCACGCCCGAAGAATGGGCGGACAAGGAAGACCCGCTGGAGTGGATTACCGCAGAATACAACAAGGCGATTGAGAAGTTTGTGCGTGAAGACCCGACCCAGTACTGGTGGCTGCACCGCAGGTGGAAAACCAGGCCGAAAGAAGAACAGCAGGAATCGCAGGTGTAATCTTACCCATCTTCACACAAATGAGATAATTCTTGCAATTGCTGGCATTTTTGGTTGAAATCGTTGCAATCCGCAACGGTGATGTTGTAAAGAAAAAAGTTGATGAGGCTGGATGCGTGGTTTATTCTATTGTGCATCTACGAAGTGAGTCCGGTAGAAGTGATAACGCCTCAAAACCTGTTTAAGGAGTGGAGCAAATGGAAGGTTTTATAATTCTTCTAAGTCTGCTGGTCATCGGTTGTGTTCTGTGCGGGCCGGCTGCGCTTATCATCAGCATTATCGCGTTAAATAAATCAAAGGCGAGATATCCCAAACTGGAGAGAATAGAGAGGCCGGTAATAAAAGAGGAGGTTCCAAAGCCGGCCGAGGTACCCGAGAAGCGAGTTGAGGTGAAAGAAAAGAAGCCGCCTGTGGAGGTTGTTGCGGCGGCAAAAGTCGAAGCAGCAAAAGTTGAAGAGACGAAGAAGCCAGAGGCAGGTAAAAAGGCCGAGACATTTGAGCTGCGGGTCGTGAGGTGGATTCTTATTGCTGGTGTGATTGCGGTAATTTTCGCAGTAGGATTTTTCCTTAAGTATGCTTACGACAATGAGTGGATAGGCCCATTGGGCAGAGTGGTTATAGCTGCTATTGGCGGCCTTGTTGCCTTGGCGGTCGGTGAGGTAACGCGGCGGCGTGGTTACGGCATTGTAGCAAAAGGCGTGACAGCGTTGGGTTTTGCTATTTTGTATGTGGCGGTGTTTTCAGCTCGGGCCTATTACGAGTTGATTGATACGACACCGGCTTTTGCTCTTGCAATACTTGTGACGGCGGCCGCAATGCTTTATGCGGTCAGCCTCAATGAGGTTATTGTTGCCTTCTTATCATTGCTTGGCGGTTTCCTGACCCCCGTGTTAGTTTCGACCGGGGAGAATCGACCGACAGCATTATTCACTTACACTCTCATCCTGGGTGTTGGCGCAATGCTCTGTGCATTTTACCGGAAATGGCGAGCTATCAATGTGCTTGCCTTTGTTGGTACATTTGTGCTGTATACCGGATGGTTTGAGAAATTTTACAGACCGGCGATGAAAACGGCTGAGGGTGCACCGGAACAAATTGCAATTGCCCTGGTTTGGCTGGGAGTGTTTCTCGGCGTTTACCTTGTGCTGCCTCTGCTTTACGAACTGGTAAAGAAGGTCAAAGCTAAGAAGGAAGACGTAATACTTGTACTGGCCAACGCGGCGGTGGTCTTTTATTACCTGTGGATGATTCTATTTGCAGAATACCGCCAGGGGCTTGCTTTTTGTGCTTTGGGATTGTGCGCTGCGCATTTGGCTATGATGAGTGCAGTGGCAAAGCGATGCATAGACGACCTGGATCTGCGGCTTGCGCTGCTGGCGATTGGCCTGTTTTTCCTTACGATTGCGATTCCACTATATTTGAAGATGTATGCGATTGCAATGGCCTGGGCCGTGGAAGGTGTTATATTGGCGGTAATCGGGCTGCGTTATCGCAGTATCTGGACGCAGGTTGGAGCCGCGGTTGCACTTTTATTGAGCTTCGCCCAGTTGATACACCGGCTGCCGATGCATACAATGGCATTTCCACCTGTATTCAACCCCGCCTTTGGGACGTGGTGCTTTGTTATAGGTGCTCTGCTTGTTTGTTACATCATATACAGAAGGACTTTACGGTTGGCAGAGAAAGACCGCGGACAAATTGCGCAGTTTTTGTACGCAGCGACTGTGCTTTTGTTGATGGCGGCCGTGGCCATGGAATGGTGGTGGCATTGCGATTACAACATATTGGAAAGTGCTGCCGGTGAAAGGTGTTTCTTTAAGGGAATGGTGATACTATTTACGGTGTTCCCGCTGCTGTTTCTAATCCGGCCTATTTGTCCGCGCGGGATAGCAAGCAAGATTCTGGCAATGATTTTGGCTGGAGTGGGGGCAGTATTTACTATGATAGTCTTTAGCGAATTTTATAATGACCGCTTCAGGATTTTTGCAAACGCCGATTTTGGAATTGCCCTTATATTTGTCGCTGGCCTGTTTGTAGGTGGGATACTATTGAAGAGGGCGGCCCAGGAAGAATACAACGTTGTATTCGCTACAATCTTTACATTAGCGGCGATATTCGTGTTGTGGGTGCTCTTGACGGAGCAGATTTATCTTTACTGGTATTGCCGAAACCGTTTCGCTGAAGAGGCTGATAAGATTCCCAATTGGAGGTTCTTGTCGCATATGTATATTTCGGTGATGTGGGCGGCGTATGGAGCGGCTTTGATGGTGGTTGGCTTCTGGCGAAAAGTGCCGATGCTGCGCTACATTGCGCTGGGGCTGTTCGTGCTGCTGCTGGCTAAGGTCTTCATTCTGGATACCAGTAGGGTTAAGAACGTATATCGGATTGCAGCATTTTTGGCAACAGGTGTTACGCTTGTGGGCGTGTCTTATCTTTATCAATTCTTGAGAAAAAAGGGCTTTTTCGAAGCGGTGTTGGCGGAGAAAAGTTCTGATAAGTGATTGCGAGGTTGAAGATGACAAAGTCAAAAATTTTGGTCATAGTTGTATTGCTGGTGGGATTAGTAAGCAATGTTTTTGCACTTGACTTAACTAAGTGGAAATTTCAGGCCCAGGTAACTGTTGAGGATGGTACCGGTCAGTACTACAGGTTGACACTCACACCTGATATATACGACGCGGCCAGACTTGACCTGGCCGACATTCGGCTTATAGACGATGGTGGCCAGCAGGTTCCTTACGTCCTGGCTAAGCCAAGAGACATTACCGAAAGCTTCAAGTATAGCCCGGCGATGATAAACCGCTCAATAAATGCGGCTAAGGCCGCTATGGTAACGCTGGACTTCGGCAAGCAGGTTGTGAAAAATCGTGTCGAAGTGGAAACAGGCGGAAACAACTTCAGGCGGGCTGTTAAGATTGAGGGTTCCAATGATAATGTCCAGTTCTTTACAATCGTTGAGCGAGCCTATGTTTTTGCTGTTGATTATCGAACGCGTTTTGAGCAGGTGGATTTGCCGGCAAATGATTACCGATATTTGAGGGTTAGTGTTGCTCCAATGGCAGATGAGGGCCAAAGTCCGGTTATAGAGGACATAAGAGCATCGAAGTTTGAAAGTAAGCTTGCAGAACGTCGGACCGTCAAATTGTTGCAAATAGAGCACAGCGAAGACGAAAAGAGCAAATCGAGTATTTACGTATACGACCTTGCATATCGTCATCTGCCGGTAAGTGAAATTGAGCTTGGAGTTGCTGACAATGCTTTTTACAGATATGTCACAATCCAGGGCAGAGATGCGGCCACCCGCAAGGTCAAGATCGACAGTGAAGATAACAGGCAGCGGTTCAGGGAAGTTGAGGTAGAGTGGAAAAGAATAATCAGCGGCACGATTTACAGATATCCCGATGCAGATGGCAAAAATCGTGAAAAGCTGATTCTGCGTATTCCGTCGAGCAGGCGCGTTTACAGATATTTAAGGATTGCGATTCGGAATTACGATGACAAGCCTCTGGCAGTAAAGTCGACGTCGGCTAAAATGATACCAGACAACATAGTCTTTACAGCACAGGATGATATCGCACTTACACTTTACGTCGGTTCGCAATCAGCCGGTAAGCCGCGATATGACCTCACGCAAAGGCTGAATAACCCCTTGCAAGTTAAAGCAAGAGTAGCTAATCTGGGTACTGTAAACAATAATCCGCTGTTTGGACAAGCTGAGGCAAAACCTCTTGCATGGACGGAAAAGCATAAAGTTTTACTGTGGATAATCATGGGGGCGGTAGTATTGGTACTGGGTGGATTCATATTGAAATCGTTCAAATCCATTCAAACTAAAGAGGCTCAAAGTTAACTGCCTCGGGAAGGCATAGAAGGAGATAGTTATGCCTGACAGAAAATTCATTATGGACATTGCCAAGTTGCTGATAGCGGCCGCGTGGGCCGATGGCCGGCTGCAAAACGAGGAAATCAACGCGTTAAAGGATTTGCTCTTTAGTCTCGAGGATGTTACCGGTGATGAATGGGCACATCTGGAAATTTACATGGACTCGCCGGTTAGTATGGATGAGAGAATAAATCTGATTCGGTCGGTTTTAGAGCAAATTAAATCTGACCAAGACAAGGAGCTGGTGGTGGCAACTCTGGAGAAGTTGGTACAGGCCGATGGAGTCGTTACCGAAGAAGAAAAAGCTGTTCTTGAGGAAGTCAAAAATGGTGTATGGGAGATGAACATCGGTTTGCTGTCAAGAGTTTCAAATATGATAAAGACCGCTGTGACCGGGCGAGGCAGGACTTACAAAGCTGCTGTTCAAAGGGAAAGTCAAATTGATGATTACATTGAAAATAACATCTATTACAACCTTAAGTCGGAGAGCGAAAAGAAGGGGATAAAATTTGATCTGCCCTCCGAACAGGTCAAAAAGCTTTGCCTTGCAGCAGGACTTCTGGCGCGAATTTCAGCTGTGGATTCCGATATCTCAGAGGATGAAAAACGAACTATCAAGGATGTGCTTTCAAAGCAATGGCACTTGTCCGGGGAGCAGGCACAAATCGTGACACAAATTAGCTGCGACAGGACTTTACAGGGCCTCGATTACTTCCGACTTACACGCGGTTTTTTTGACTGTACAACTTTGGATGAGCGAAGAAGCTTTATAAAGTGTCTCTTCAGGATTGCCAACGCTTCGGAAAAAACGTCATACGACGAAACCGAGGAAATCCGAAAAATTGCAACATCCCTCAAATTAACACACAAAGATTTTATCGAAGCAAAACTCACAATACCCGACGAAGATAGAGAAACTCTGTGAAACATACAGCCAAGCTGCCACTACCATAAGTCGGACCTGCTATGCCGCATTGACAGCGATAGTTATGCTTATCATTTTGTATCTCTTTTTCTTGCCGACAGCAGGATTAAGTTTCGTATAGCCGCCGTGTCTCGTGCCGCGAACCATCGCTTTTCAAAGTCCTTCTCCTGTGCAACCTGGGCTATAGCCATCAAGGCACGGAGGTGATAATTACGCTCGTCCCGGCTGCCCGCCATAACGAATATAATCTTGACCGGCTCCGGAGTGTCCGGGAATTCAATACCGTCACGGGCCCGCACAAGCAGAATGTCGAATTTGTTGTTGCCCTCCACCACGATGTGAGGGATGGCAAAACCAGGCTGAACCACCGTCCCGCCCTCCGCTTCACGATGAAGAAATTTCTCGAAAAGAACGTACTCACTAATATCCAATCTGTGCTCCAACAGCTTGGAAACCTGGCGAAACATTTCATCTGAGTGTATCTTGCCTTGAATATCGATGATTTCACATTCCCGTATGAGTTGGTCGAACCTGTCCTCGATGATATCGTCGCGCTGAAGCAGAATATCTCGCAGTTCATTTTCAAGGGTTACGGTCTTAAGCTCGTGGTCGGTGACCCTTTCAACGATGTGCATAACCGCTGAGGCCCGGCTGACGTTGCGACGGACATAGAAAGCGAACCAGGCTGCGCTGACAGCGATGAAGGCGCCGGTTATCAGCAGCGGCACCCGGCCCATATCTATTATCAAAGCGCTGTAAGCGATGATAGCAAATATATGTATATAGGGATATAACGGCGATTTGAACTTCGGACGATAGCTTTGTATCCGGCTCTCACGCATTATGATGACACTGGCGTTGACAAGAATAAAAAGGATTATCATCAGGGTCGAAGCTGTTTTTACCAGCGATTCAATATCAAGAAATACTATCGCTGCAATCATAAACCCGCCTGTTAGCGCTATGCTCAGGTGAGGTGTTTTGAATCGTTCGTTGACGCGAGCTAAAGGTGGTGGCAGTAACTGGTCCCTGCTCATTGCCATTGGTGAGCGTGATGCAGCCATGATACCGCCATTTGCGGTCGTTACAAAAGCAGCTATCGCGGCCAGACCCAGAAGTGCAAATCCATAGGGACCCATAAATTTGGACGCCGCTAACGATATCGGCACATAACTTCCGGCCAGCTCGCTGCCATCGACGACACCCACTGTGATTGTTATTACTGCAATGTAAAACAGCGTTACCACAAACCAGGCCAATATCATACCAAGAGGAAGATTTTTGCCGGGATTTTTCACTTCTTCTGCTATGCTGGCAACTTTAGTCAGGCCGCCGAAACTTATGAAAACAAGACCCGCTGTTGCAAATACTGCCGGCCAGCCTTTATCGAGAAAACCCGTATACCTGACAGCTTCAACGCTTCTGGTACCGAAAAGCGCAAAGAAGGCAAGTATCGTTAACAATATGGCTACGAGCACAACTTGAAATCTGGTTGTGTGTTTGACGCTTACGATATTCAGCACTGTAAAAAAAAGACAGCATCCCGCCGCTATCGCTTTCAGATGCCAGTGACTGAGTTGTACCGGAAAAGCCTTTTGCAGTACGACCTCGATAAGCACAGCTATACCTACAACGGCAAAGGCGCTCTTCAATGCCAGCGAAAACCAGCCTGCCAATCCGCCAAACACTCCCCAAGCCGGGCCTAAGCTCCGCTCGACAAAAAAATACGTTCCGCCCGCTCGAGGCATCGCTGTGGCTAATTCGGCCTTGCTGAGAACACTGGGGATTATCAAAATTGATGCAAAAAGATAGGACAAGATTACCGCCGGACCTGCTTTTGCGAAAGCTATGGCGGGCAAAACAAAAAGACCCGAACTTATCATCGCACCGGATGCTATAGCAAAAACATCAAGGGAACCTAATTGTTTCTTTAGTTCAGCCATCTTAAGACCTGCCTGTTATTGCAAAAATCCCTTGCTCGTGCCTCGAATAAATAGTGCACAAACCATAAAACGGTTCGTTACTTTTGCTATTGTGCTCTCAGAGCGTATTATACCACGATGCTGCAGTTTTCGACAGCAACACTCAATTTGTTGGACAAAGCCGGTTATGCAGTGTATTATAGTGTGCAGATTTGGCTTACGAAAGTTGAATCGTATTTTCTCTGGGAAGATAGGTAAGATGATTAGCAGGAGAAGGTTCCTCGGTTCGGTTATGGGCGGGGCTGTAGCTGTGGCTTCGCCATGGGATTTCTTTGGAAAAAAGAAAGACAAGCCGAACATTGTCCTCTGTATGGCGGACGACCTCGGTTGGGCTGACACGGGTTTTAACGGCAATAAAATCATTAAGACTCCCAATCTCGATGCGATGGCGAAAGCCGGCTTGCGGTTCACGCGTTTCTATTCGGCCGCACCGGTTTGTTCGCCGACTCGTGGAAGCTGTTTGACAGGTCGTCACCCATATCGATATGGAATCACCTTTGCAAATGTCGGACACATGCCCAAAGAGGAAGTCACGCTGGCCGAAGTCCTTAAGACACAGGGTTACACGACCGGCCATTTCGGTAAGTGGCACTTAGGGACACTCACCAAAACAGAAAAGGATTCCAACCGTGGCGGACCACGAGGCGCAAAACATTACTCACCCCCGTGGGAGAACGGGTTTGATGTATGCTTCTCCACCGAAGCAAAGGTCCCGACTTGGGACCCTATGAAAAAGCCCGAATCAAACGCCCCTTATGGAACATACTATTGGAAAGAAGACGGCACAAAGATAACTGAGAATCTTGAAGGCGATGACAGCCGCATCATTATGGACCGCGTTATTCCCTTTGTCCACAATGCGGCAAAACAAAAAAAGCCGTTCCTAACTGTAGTTTGGTTTCACACACCTCACCTGCCCGTTATAGCAGGAGCAAAATATCGAAAAATGTACTCGCAGTACAGCGAAGACGAGCAGCACTACTACGGATGTGTTACTGCTATGGATGAGCAGATGGGTCGGCTTCGAAACGAACTGCGTGAGCTTAAAATAGAAGATAATACGATGGTATGGTTTTGCAGTGATAACGGACCGGAGGGAAAAGACGGCAGGCGGGGCCGGACTCGCGGGTCGGCTGGAATTCTGCGCGGACGCAAACGCAGCCTCTTCGAAGGCGGCGTTCGCGTCCCGGGCCTTCTCGAATGGCCTGCTCGCATAAAGGGCGGAAGGATGACTAATATCCCCTGCTGCACATCGGATTACTTCCCTACTGTTCTGGACGCCCTTGGTGTCAAAATAATGAAGGGGCAGCCGGAACCGATTGATGGTGTCAGCCTGCTGCCCCTGATTGAAGGCAAGATGACAAAACGTCCCGTCCCCATCGGCTTTGAATCCGGCAATCAGCTCTCGCTCACGGACAACCGTTACAAAATCTACAGCAGGAACAAGGGCAAAACGTATATGCTCTTTGACCTGATAGAAGACCACGGCGAGAAAAAAGACCTGGCAGCAGAAAAACCGGAAATTGTACAATCGATGAAGGCAACACTCGAGAAGTGGCGCAATTCCTGCAAGGACAGCCTCGCCGGAAAAGATTATAAATAGCAAGTTAAATAATTTTGAGGATACTGAACAGTAGAAAAGCAATTATAATGGCCAAGAAGCAAACACCTAAAAGAACAATAGTCGGCTCACCTTTGACTCCGGCTTTACTCAAGGAACTGCGTGCACTTGATGAGTTTCCAGCAACACCGAAGGACTTCGATCCGGAAGCAAACTGGGTGAACACGTACCGTATCTGGACCTGTCATGGATTTCGGGAAACCGGAAATTATAATGTTGGATTCGTCCGGTTCAGACGGGCTGCCGCCGGAACGAATGAAAAATTATCATTGGAAGTTCACCAGGAGCTCGTGGAGGCAGATGGGATGGTCAGTGTTATCGATACCAACATCCGTTGCCTGAATAATCAGTTAGCAACACCTGTTCGATGGCATCTATGGAGTTTGTTTATCGATTCGGATACACAGCCTCTCGACGAGCTTAAGACCGAGGAAAATGTCATCATCAAGCAAGACACAATGATCATTGAAACTGGCGGACATACTTTGAAGCGAAAAGTTCCCGGTCGGCTCACTTCTGACTGGGGTATCTTTGAGGCGGTGCAGCGGTTGAAGTTCAACAAAGAATCTTCGCTGGATTTCAATATGTTGGAAGGTCTGAGCGTTTTGAAAGAAGGCCAGCGATTATCCTACCGTGGAGTTTACCCAATGAGGATAGGTGGCCAGGATGTACGTTTACATTGCTTCCATCAGTTAGGACGCGGGATTCTTCCCTACGAGTACTGGTTGGATGATAATCATAGACTGCTGGCGGCTACCTCGATGAACAAAGCTTATATCCTTGACGAGCGAGCGGAGAAAATGATAAGCCAAAGAACAGAACAACTGCTAAAATCGTACAGGAAAACCAAAAGTACAGTAAGGAAATAAAGCAAATGTATAAACAGGCAAAACCGAAGCAGGCACGGCACATAAACCGGCGTGAGTTTATAAAGCTAAGCACCAGCTCCATGGCGGTGTTGGCCGGTGGTATTTCGACCGGGAACGTTTTTGCCGCGAGGAAAAGCCGTCAACCGAAGCCGAAGAATATCGTTTTGATTTTTACCGACCAGCAGCATATCGATACGATTGCGGCTGGAGGTTGTCGGCATGTGCATACGCCCGCTCTGGATAGGCTGAAAAAAAGCGGCGTTAGCTTTACCCAATCCTACTCACCCAATCCGCTGTGCAGTCCCGCCAGAAGCGCCGTCTTTACAGGGCGAACGAGCAGCGAATGTGGAGTTCACATCAACGGCCGGTCGATTCGCTCGGATATCCCGAACCTGGGGCAGTGGTTCTCGGAGCATACGAATTGCGAGACGTTCTACGCAGGGAAATGGCACCTACCCCGGACCTACACGCAGGACATACCGGGCTTCGAAGTAATACATACGGGAATCGGAGGCTTCGGCTACCTCTGCGATACGGCCATGTCACGCGCCTGCGAAAGCTTCCTGCGAAACCGCTCAAAGTCGAAACCATTCCTGTTGGTAGCTTCGTTTATGCAGCCACACGATATCTGTGAGTGGCTGCGCCTGAACATGGAAAATCCGGGCCGCCTTCGTTATCCGCAGCTCGAAGGACTGCTCCCCGAGCTGCCGGCCAATTTCAACTTCGACAACAACGAACCGAAAGATATCAAAAATAGACGACTCCGCAATGATCCTTTCAGGGGCAAAAGTAAGTGGGACAAAGAGCACTGGCGATATTACAGGTGGAGCTACTATCGCAATATCGAACATTTGGACGCCGAGATTGGACGGATTCTCCGGACACTTGAGGATTGGGAATACATCGACGATACGTTGATTGCTCTTACTTCCGACCACGGAGAGGGGATGGGGCATCATCAGATGGTGCGAAAGAGCAGTCTTTACGATGAGGCTTCGAGGGTGCCTCTGCTCTTCTCCTGGCCGGGACATATTTCCGAAAACAAAACAGAGGCCTTCCATCTTGTTTCCGGCCTGGACATAATGCCGACCCTATGCGACTATGCAGGAATCAAGCCGCCAATGAATATGCGAGGCAGGAGCTTACGGCCAATCCTGGAGGCAAACGTCTTATCGTGGGGGCACACCGTCGTCACCGAAGTAAGTTCCAACACGGGAAGAATGGTCAGAACGCAGCGATATAAGTACATTACTTACAACGACGATCCCGTCGAACAGCTTTTCGATATGATGGATGATCCCGGCGAAACCAGAAACCTTGCGACCGGTTCAAAGTATGCGTCCACATTGGCCGAACACCGAAGAATGCTCAAAGATTGGGAGGCACGGCTGGATGTGCCCCCCAATGTCCCCAAGGCCGACGCATGGTGGTACAAGGGATGATTCGGTGAAAGAAACTAAATGTGAAAAGAACTCTGTTCTGTCAGTAAAGAGGATTAATAAAGAAAGGGAGTAGAAATGAAGAAACAAACAAGAAGAGAATTTTTGAAAACGCTCGGCTCAGCAGCGGCATCGGGGATGGCGTTATCAATGCTGCCGAGCTGTAATAGTGTCGGTGAAATGATGGGAGCGAAAGCCAAACGCCCGAACATTATTTTTATCATGACCGATGACCACGCCTCACACGCCCTGAGCTGTTACGGCAGTAAAATAAACAAGACGCCGAACCTCGACCGGCTGGCAAAAGAGGGAATGCTCTTCAAGAATAGCTTCTGTACAAACAGCATTTGTGCACCCTGCCGAGCGGTAATCCTGACCGGCAAATACAGTCATCTCAACGGCGTCATCGATAACAGGAAAAGATTTGACGGCACCCAGCAGACCTTCCCGAAACTGCTTCAGAAGGTCGGTTACCAGACCGCCATGATTGGCAAGTGGCACCTAAAGACCGACCCGACAGGATTCGATTACTGGAATGTCCTTCCCGGCCAGGGTACATACTACAACCCGGCTATGAAGGAAATGGGACAGCGAAAGAATTATACCGGCTACACGACGGATATTATCACCGACCATTGTCTCAAATGGCTCAAGGAGCGCAAACCCGACAAGCCCTTCTGCCTGATGTACCAACACAAGGCTCCGCATCGCGCGTGGGAGCCGGGTCCAAAATACCTGACAATGTATGATGATGTCACTATTCCGGAACCGGACAACCTCTTCGATGATTACTCCAACCGCGGAAGAGCCGCCAAGGAACAGGACATGAGTATCGAAAAGACGATGACCAGAAGAGACCTGAAATTAGTGGCTCCAAGGAACCTGACGCCCGAACAGAAAAAGCTCTGGGATGCCGCATACAATCCCAAGAACAAGGCCTTCGAGAAGGCAAACCTTCAGGGCAAAGAACTTGTCCGCTGGAAGTATCAAAGATACATCAAAGACTACCTCCGCTGCATCGCCTCAGTAGATGACAATGTCGGCCGCCTTCTGGATTACCTTGACGATTCGGGCCTGGCTAAGAATACAATCGTTTTCTACACTGCCGACCAGGGCTTCTACCTCGGCGACCACGGCTGGTTCGACAAACGCTTTATGTATGAGGAATCGCTGCGAATGCCGCTGCTGGTGCGTTACCCGAAAGAGATTAAGCCCGGCTCGGTCAACGATGATATTGTTCTGAACCTGGATTTTGCTCCGACGTTCCTTGACTTTGCCGGCGTCGCAAAGCCGCCCGATATGCAGGGCCGTTCTATCCGTCGTATCCTCCGCCGCAAGACCCCAAAAGACTGGCGAACATCGATGTACTACCACTACTACGAATACCCCGCTGTACACAGCGTAAAGCGGCACTACGGCGTGCGAACCCAGCGTTACAAACTGATACATTTTTACAACGACATCGACGAGTGGGAGTTATATGACCTCCGCAAAGACCCGCGCGAAATGAAAAACGTGCTTGACGACCCGGCATACGCCGGCACCGTAAAAAAGCTCAAAGCCGAACTGCAAAGATTACGCAAAAAATACAAAGACACAGACTGATTGTGGGAGGTAGTGTTGCTGAAAGCTGGAGAGAAAAGAAACGCAGTGGCGAAGAAGCCCTCTATGCCGGTTTATAGAATTTCTACCGGCTAATAGTATTCTGTAACATCTAATTTGATGGGTGGCAGCCTCAAGCAAGTCCCGAAAAATCGGGACGAGCTTGGGGATGGCTTGGAGCAACTACCAATAACCACCACGCATTTATCGTGTTACGTACCAATAGGTTTATACGTAAATGTAGACAAATGAGAATCCTGCTTGTAAATCCGCCGGTCTATGATTTTACGGCTTACGATTTTTGGCTTAAACCCTATGGTCTGCTCAGCGTCGCAGGATATCTGCGCGATAAGGTCGATTTCAGGCGCTTCGATTATCTCGACCGCCTGCATCCCTTCGCAGCAAAACAAAAGAATCTTGAATCCGACCGGTGGGGACGTGGGCGCTTCTATTTCGAAAAGGTGCCGAATCCCCCCTGCCTTGAACACATTCCCCGGTACTTCAGGCGATTTGGTCTGCCGCGAGAGATATTTAAAGATTTCCTGTCCGCCCGGCAACGGTCTGATTTTGTTCTTATTCAAACGATGATGACCTATTGGTATCCCGGCGTGCAGGAGGTGATAGAGGATATACGCAATGCCTGGCCTGGCACGAAAATCATATTAGGCGGAAATTATGTAACACTCTGCACCGCCCACGCACAAGGATTGGGAGCGGATTTCTTAGTACAGGGGACAAATCTTGAACCGCTCTGGAAATATTTGGGAATTGAGCCTGACTTGAACCAGCCGCCCTTTTGGGAAGGCTACGAGAAGCTAAACGTTGGTGTGCTTAAGCTGACTGATGGCTGTCCTTTTAATTGCACTTACTGCTCTGTACCGAAGGTTTACGGCAAATTTAAAACGCGGCCGCTGGAAAAATCTTTAGCTGAGCTGGAGTTATTATGTCAGCTTGGTGCTGAGAATATTGCTTTCTATGATGATGCTTTGCTGTTCGAGCCTGAAAAAGTCCTGGTCCCGTTTCTGAATGAGCTCTTAAAACGCAATATAAAACTGAGCTTTCACAGCCCAAACGGCCTGAACGCCCGATTTATTACAAAAGAGTTGGCTGACCTGATGGTGCGGGCCGGCTTTAAGACTTTCTATCTCGGATTTGAGAGCGCTTCCTTACAGTGGCAGCGGCAAACCGGCTCGAAGGTGTCTTCCGATGAACTCGCACGGGCTTCTCGACACCTTATCTCCGCTGGCGCTGACCCCCAAAATATCATCGCATATCAAATCCTCGGCCATCCTCGAACCGATATTCAGCAGCTCGAAGCTTCGATGCGATTTGCCAACAGCCTGGGTATCCGCGGAATGTTGGCTGATTTCTCACCGATTCCGGGGACGCCTGATGGCGAGTATTGTCGCAAGTGGGTCGATATGGATGAGCCTTTATTTCATAACAAGACCGCATTTCACATTATCGTGCTCGGCTTTGAGGAGTCAAATCGCCTAAAGGACCTCCAACGCCGGCTTAATTGCTCACTGCCTAACATCCAGACGCATTGATTTTACACTACAGATTCCGTATAATTATCTACTTATGAGCGCTGGAACTGTGCACCTCCAAACCTACGGGTGTCAAATGAATAAGCTGGATACAGCATTAGTGTCTTCCTCGCTTAAAGACGCGGGATTTGCTCTTGTCGACAGCGTCAAGGAAGCTGATGCTGTTTTAATAAACACATGTTCGGTCCGGGAGCACGCCGAACAGCGCGTCATCTCACACCTTGGCCATCTAAAACACATTAAAGAAAGCCGACCTGATCTGGTAGTCGGCGTCATCGGCTGTATGGCACAGCGGCTTGGTGCCAAACTGCTCGAACACAAAGCCGTCGATATCGTCTGCGGACCCGCACAGATACCACAGATAACGAAACTGCTAACAGAAACACTGCGGCAAAGGAAAGAAACCATAACGATAACGGGAAAAATCCGCCGCAAGACAACGCAAAACGAAAGTCGTGCGCTCGAAGATTTTGAATCTGCCTATGGTATCGGGGATAGATACATACCCGCCCAGGCCTTTGTTCGGGCGATGCGGGGCTGTGATAATTTCTGCGCTTATTGTATTGTTCCATTCGTACGTGGCCCCGAAGTCTCTCGCCCTCCCAAAGCAATCATCGACCAAATCAGAAAACTCGCCGACACAGGTGTAAAACAGATTACGCTGCTCGGCCAGAGGGTAAATGCATATAAATACCAAACCGGTGAAAAAACATATTGCCTGGCTGACTTGCTCCGCATGGCAAGTGACGTCGAAGGAATTGAATGGATAAGGTTCGTCACCAGCTACCCGGCAGAAGAGTTCTTCGACGAGATTTTACACACGATGGCTGCTCTGCCGAAGGTCTGCAATTACCTGCACATACCCGCACAGAGCGGCTCGGATAAAATCCTTCGTGCGATGAATCGACATTATACCGCCGGCCACTATCTTCAGCTTCTGGCCAAGGCCAGAGCTATCGTACCGGACATAGCGATTGCGGGCGATTTTATCGTAGGTTTTCCAGGTGAAACACAAATCGATTTCGAAGCGACCGTCGAACTTGTCAAAAAGGCGCGATACAAAAATTGTTTCATTTTCAAATACTCGCCTCGCCCGGATACGACTGCTGATAAAAGGTTAGCCGATGATGTTCCTCTTGAAGTAAAGAAGATCCGAAATATCGAGCTGCTCGCCGTTCAGGAAAAGATAAGCAACCAGCTAAGCGCCGACTTTTTAGGCAAAGAGGTAAAAGTCCTCGTTGAGGGATTGAGCAAAAAGCCGCATCTAAATGTTGCTGAAAATCCGGATAACCCTCAACTCATTGGCCGAACAGAAACCGACTACATAGTCGTCTTTAACGGCCCCCTATCTCTGGCTGGACAGTTCGCAAAAGTGAAAATCACTAAAACCTCGCCCCTCACCCTCTTTGCCGAACTTGCCTGATGCCGGCCTCACTTCCCGAACAACACAGAGGGCATTTGGACAACGCAGAAATAGCCGAACACTAAAAAGGCGATTATCAATCCGACGGCAAATATCCGGCTCGGCCTGAGCACACTGGCTGCCTCGGCGCTCAGCATTTTCGGCATCACTATAAAAAGCCCTATCGCCACTAAAAGCGCCTGCAGAGGCGTCAGCAAAAGACCCTCGAATATCGCCGATACCTTCACAAGAACCACGGGATTTTCCTCGAAGAAGAACACGATAACCATATTCGCACACAAAAAGAAAAGCAGAAAGAAACGGAACTGCTTCTTCCACGAGAACTTCTTTGCAACTCCGGGTATGCAGATTCGGAAAGAATCGGCCAATAGTCTCGGCCAGCCGGCCAATTGTCCGGTGTTAGTCGAAACCAGCGCAACGGTCCCTGCCAGGATAAAGAGAAATCCGCCAACAGGGCCCCATTTGTCAGAGAATACCTTCGAGAGCGTAATGGCGACATCAGTGCCTTCCGGCGCAAGATGCTGAGGCCCTAAAACACCTGCACCGGCAATGAAGAACGACCCCGTAACTGCGATCCCTATAACCGCCGCCAGAGATGAATCGACATAGAGCACTCGGCACCACCCCTTGATTTTCTCCGCCGCCGCGACGCTCATACTCTTTAGCGCCGAGACGTCCGCCGGCTGGCCGTACCCTCTGCCCGCCGCCGCTCCATACCCCGCACCCAGCACCCAGTAAGTGTACCATACCTGGCTCGCAAAACCGCCTGCTCCCCAGCCCAGAAGAGGCAGGATCTCCTTCCAGGGATTGTCACTGACCTTCTCCATCGACGACGCCCATTTAGGCACTTCCGGCACGCTGAAGCTAAAGCTCCTGATCAATTCGGCAATGCTCGGAAAAACGTGACAGGCGACATAAAGTACACCCAAAACGATGACCAGAACGAAAACGCTCATCACGATTTTCAATATATCGAAGGTCCCCGACCACGCCACACTCACTGCGAACAGCGAGATTATACACACACCCAGCTTAGGGTCGATGGCCGGCACCATACTATTGACAAACACACCCGCCGCCGTCGCCACTGCACCGATAGAGAAGATCGCACAGACAAATTGTATTACAAAAATCACCCAGACAACCAAATTACATGGCCCTATCCGCCCGAACATATCGATCATACCTTCCCCCGTGCACACCGTATAGCGCGCACCGCTCATACCTATCCAGAACTTCAGGAATATACCTAACACGATGGCCCACAAAACGCTCGTCCCTAAGATCGCACCCGTCCGGGTAGCCAAGATGACTTCTCCGGAGCCGATATACTCTGCCGCCCAGACAAAGGCTGGCCCGACTAACACAAGAACCATAAGCCCCTTCGGCGGCTTTTTAATCGCCATTTCTTCCATAGGCCACAGATTAACGCAGATTATACCGGCCAGGTAAAGCCAAAAACAAAAAATATAGCTCATCTGGCCATCGAACCGAATGTCATTGCGAGCGCAGCGCGGCAATCTCAATTATCATTTATCAATAATCCTTAATCATTTTTATGGCTTGCCTATAAGGCACCGCGGCAATCTCACCCTCTGTCATTCCTGCGCAGGCAGGAATCTATTTTGAACCTTCGAATTTGTTTCCACCGAAAGGTGTCCTGTGGAGTGCTTCGGATTTCGAGTTTCTGCGGATACGCTTCTGGTTTGCCCTGAGCGGAGTCGAATGGCTAATTCACTAATGGCGGTTCAATCGCATGCTGTTGTCATATCACCTTTGAACCCTGCTTAGCCGAGGCTGCGAACGACATTGGGCCGAAGCTAACCTATTCTTCCGCTGCTTGTCGTGTGGCGATGGGTACATACCCTGCCTCCAGGC
>SDBU01001211.1_pt1 | contig 37566 bp, 69 predicted proteins | sample 2277071 | NCBI WGS metagenome assembly SDBU01 (sample SAMN10397929, study PRJNA504765) | marine sediment metagenome | isolation source: marine sediment core GS08_GC12, 126 cmbsf | place: Arctic Ocean: Gakkel Ridge, Loki's castle | collected 2008 | reverse complement strand
ATGATATTTGGCATCATTTTGCTTTTACTTGGGATACAAATCTTCAGCAGATATTCATTGATGGAGCTTTTATTATCTCTGACGTGCCAACAGCACTTGCTAACCTCTCCACGCTATCAAGGCAAACTACTATCGGGGCAGACTGGCGCTTAGATAGAGCTTTTTACATTGGGTATATGGGGTTAATAAGATTCCGTAATTACGCCCTCACCCCCGCCCAAATACGGGCCCGCTACCACAGCACACGCTGGCTGTTCGGGAGTGCCTCATGATAGCTAGAGATATAGTATTTCAGCCTGAGAATAGTATAGATGTAGAGCCTGGGGCAGTCACGCTTTGGGACTTGTCTAGGTATCCGAATGATGGGGCTATGACGAATGTTACCTGGGTTCAACTCCCATCCAGTCTTTGGGTGATGGTTTTTAATGGAACAACTAGTTGGGTAAATTGTGGGGCTGATGCTAGTGTAAGGTCATTTAGATATAGCCATGAGTTCTGGTTGAATCCAACTACAATAGCTCCTGTTACTCAAGGGTTGATAGGAATACACTGGGCGGGAGATGGTGTCTATATCCATATGAGGGGCGACGAAATAAGGTTAACTCATGGGGGTATAGCAGAGTTCACAACTGCCACGCTTAATCTGCAAATAGACACTTGGTATCACATGGTTGCATTATACGATGGCACAGATATAATGCTTTATGTTAACGGAGCCTTCATTCAATCTGTAGGTACTGCTGCTCCAACTTGGGCAGGCGCAGCAGAATTAGTATATGGTACTTGGCGTAATTCAAACCTTGGAACGAATAGCATTTATTTTGAAGGCAATATCGTACCTAATTACTACAATTACGCCCTCACCGCCGGGCAAGTCCGCAACTATTTTGAGAAAACGAAACACTGGTTTGGGGTGCATGACTGATGTTAGCTAGAGATTGCGTCTTAAATCCAAGGCAATATGTAGGCGATACTGTCCCCCCGAATGTCGTTGAGGATATGAGTCGCTATAACTATGAGATGGCTTTTGCTGCTGGTGCTGCGGCTCCAAATTGGGCGGTGCTGCCCAGTGGGAAGTGGGTACTAGAATATGACGGGGCAGATTATGCTTCTTTAGCTTTTCCCCGGTGGCGGGACTGGGATGTCGCTGGCACTATTGAGGGTTGGATACAAACCATTTATACCGCAGGGTGGCAAACAATATTTGCCACCTCTGACACTGGAGGGGCTGTCAATTTTCTGCAACTTGAGTTAACGCGAGGCGATGGCTTCCTCGCTATAGTGCAACGGGATGGGGGAGCACTTAACGAAGTGACTGGCGATGTATCCTGCACAGATGGGATATTTCATCATTGCGTGGTTACTGGTGATATGAATGTCGGTGCTTGGATTTTATATGTTGATGGTATAGTGCAGGGGCTAACGGTTACTTCTGGGGCAAATACAGGCAACTGGTTCAGCGCTATATTTGATATAAGAGACAATCTTTCTATAGGTGCTATGCTTAATACGGGGATTAATTATTATCTCGTTGGACTGGCTCCACCTCCGAGAGTATATAGTTATGTTATGAGCCCTGCCCAAATATGGGATAGATTTAATGCTGAAAGGAATTGGTACGGCAGATGAGTTTAGCAAGCGGAGCACTATTTAGAGGGAAACGCCATTGGTCGCCTTATGGCTCGCCAGCACCGCCCGATGGTTTGCAAGATGAAAGCCGTTATCAGAGCCATGCGGCGTTTGGTGCTGGGGCTGCTGCTCCGGCTTATGTACAGAGACCTTCAGGGGTATGGGTATTAGAGTATGATGGCACGGCAGATTATATGGATGCTGCTGCCGCTGATACTACCCACATGGATATTATAACCAGAAAGTACACAATCCTATGTTGGTTACATTGGTTAGATACTACTAACTCCGAAATTATCATTGGCAAATACCACGTTGATAATCATGGCTGGGAACTATACCTTCACAATGCAGGTGCAGGCAACCTTTACCTTACACAGAGACATCACCATGCCGGAACGATTGTAGATGCTAACCCACGCTCCGCATCTTATTCAAACGGCTGGGCACTTGATACAACCTATCATATGGCTGTTGTGTTTAATGGGACTGGAAATGATTGCAGTCATTACCGTAATGGAGTCGCTCTTGCTATGACATCTTCAACTGGCGGTATTCGTGATCCCGAATCTGCTTTAACTCATGACGTTGTCTTTGGCATTAGATATGACCTTAGTAGCAATTGGTACTGGGGCTGGCACTCACCGTTCCTGATGGTTGATTATGCTATGTCCCAAGAGGAGATAAACAAAATATATCATTCAGAGAGGTACTTGCAATAATGTTTAGCAAGGAAGTTAATTATGGCTTGGATTTCGCCTACTGGCTATAAAGACCCCGACTCAAAATGGACAGATGAGATTAAAGCCTATGATAGTAATATCGGAACTTTTGCATATCAAGCATTTGCAGTTCCCCTCCTTACCCCCAAATATCTGGAATTGACACTGACAAGTGTAGTTCTCTGTGATAGAGTGCGGATTTATGTAGCGTACAAGGATAATCTCTTTCCCGCAAATTTCTACAACCCAGATATTTTAATAGATTTGTTCTATGATGGAGCTTGGCGCAACGTAAAGAATGGCATAGTAACAAAACAATCATGGGTGACAGTAGCGTTATTTGGGACATTCCGTGTTTCCAAGGCTAGGATAAAATTAAATGGTTTAGGTACTGATGCTTGGTGGTTTCTGGTTTATGAGTTTGATTTCGGGGAAAAAATATGGAGAACGGCCACAATGGGCTTTGAGGGTCTAGCTCAATGGAGAAAGTCAATGCGGGAGATGCCTCTCAAGGTAAGGACGGTTTGCCCGATATGTGCCGAGAGGCTAGAAGTACACCCGAAAACAGGGGAAAGACATTGCCCATTTGATGGATGGCCTTGGCAAAAACGCTCGGTGGTGAATTAGGAGTAAAGAATGCTCAATGCCTATGCCGATGTAACCACATTTAAGAGTGCTGAGTACGCTGATATAGTCACCAACACGGCTGAAATACCCTTTCGTCAATTATTGGAGAGTGCCAGCCGCCACTTAGACAAGAGATGCCATCGATACTTTTATGCTTGGGAAGGCAAACGATATTATGATGGCAAATATGGACATCTGGTTGTTGACGACTTGTTAAGCATAGATAGTGTCAGGCTAGACGAAGATGGCGATGGTGTTTTTGAGGCTCTAATGGCTCCGTATGTGGCAGCAGTTTATGGCGATTATCTGCTCTATCCCCTTAATAAGTTCCCTTATACCTGGCTTGAATTAAGCCCTAATAGTGCTTTTGGTTCTTTTGGTGCTAATAGGCAAGCGGTAGAAATAGACGGCGTACATGGCTATGGGGATGGTGAAAGTGCTATCCCTTATTATACGCATGTTCAAACTGTTAGGGATAACCCACTTCTTGCTGCGTCTACGACTTTGACAGTCACTTCTACGACAAACATGGGAGCAGGCATGACCCTCCGTATTCAAGCGGAACAGCTATATGTTGAGCAGGTAACGGCTGCTACTACTCTCCTTGTTATTAGAGCTGTTAATGGCACCTCTGTACCAGCCATTGACCATCCGCTTAACACACCTATCAGTGTTTATGAAGCTCCTCAGCCTATACACGAGGCCACTCTAGTTCTGGCTATGAGAGCATGGAAACGTAAGGATAGTGCCTTCCAAGATGCGGTAGGTAGTCCCGAGACGGGATTAGTAGTGACCTTTAAAGATGAAGACCCCTACGTTAAGGGTGTGATAGGGGATTATTTGAGGTATGTTTGATGGCGGGCATTGGAATAATACTTAAGCTGGTGGGAACAAAAAGGGTCATAGACTTTATGACCTCCAAAGATACGGTAGGTAAGTCTGCCCAAAATGGGGTTAAGAAGCTGGCAGTGCAAGCCAAAGCGCAACTGATAAAGGCCACCGTGGTAGCCGAAGGCACGGCCCGGTCAAACATAGCTGCCGCTCCTATACAATACGCGCAGTTTACGGCACTGGTAACACATGGCACGGGTCCTGGTTCACACTACATTCCTTATCTGGAAACGGGCACCAGCAGAATGAAAGCCAGGCATATGGAGGGGGCCACAAAGGTTATCGGCAAGGGCAAGGGCATGTTTACCTATGTTAGAACTTGGCTTAAAGGGAAGGTGGACGGAGCCGCCAAACAGATGGCCAAAGATATTGAGGGTAAATTATAAGGAGGGCGTAATGATTCCTGTTAGAAGTGACATTGTAGGCAAGGAAATATGCGAAGCATTGAACATACCTACAGAGGATATTTACCACATAGGGATGGATTTTACGGTGGGCAAAGTAGCAATCATAACTATTGGACGGTTTGTTAAAGTAGAGAACGGAAAGGAATTAGCAAGAGTATTAACGAAATACCACTTGGAGCCAGCGAATGGGCATTGAGGCAATCGGCGATGGTATAAAGGTATTACTGGTCACTATTGCGGGGTTGCGGGTATATGCACCAAAGGAAGTACCCGATAGTCTTGAGTTACCCTGTGCTTTGATTTTGCCTGGCGAAAGCGATTATGCAACTACCTTTGCACCAGCCTTTGATTTAACCTACCGCATAGTAGTGTGTGTGTCAAAACAAGATACCCCCTCGGCGTTTAACAAAATATTGGATTATATTGACACAACGGGGGCAAAGTCAATTTGGCTTAAGCTAGATGCGGATAGAACACTTAATGGTACGGCCAGCGCTAGTAAGTTAATTAAAAACCTGGGTGTTGGCTATACCACATGGGGGCAAATAGGTTACCTTTCAACTGAATTTGAACTTGCTGTTTGGAGCTAAAGGAGGTGACAAGTGAGCACGGCTAAGGATAAAGCTAGAGCAGAGGCGGGGCAGTCACACCGCAATATACCCGAAGGCAAACAGGCAATCAAGTGCATTTACCAGCCATGTAAAATTCACATATTGATTGACAAGATATTGCCGGGGATGCCGTATAAAGGATCGCCGCCTCTTTGTCCATTGCATTCGGAGATGCTGAACTTTTACATGTGGTGTGCGACTGTGGTAAAGGTAGAAAAACAACAGACACCACACGGTATAATCCTACCGGGAAATGAGAAGTATCAGGCTGTTATTAGAAAGCAGGAAATAGCTAGAGGAGGGTAAAATGGCTAGAGTAGCAGGTTATGGAGGACAGGTAAATATAGGTGGGGCTATATTGGGGATACGGGAATGGAGTCTTGACTATGTAGCGGCGGCCATTGATAGTTCGGGCTATGATGGCGGCCAGCCCAAGACGTTTATGGTGGGGCAAACAGAGTTTAGCGGTTCGTTTGGTGGACCCAAGAACCAAGCACCTTTAGCTCTTACTATAGGCGCTGCGGTAACATTTATTCTTTATGAAGTAGCTGCCGATGCCACCAGGCGATGGGAAGGGGATGGCTTTATTACTTCTGTCCGGCCCGTTAGTTCAGTTGACGGAATTGTAATGTATTCCTATGACTTCCAGGGCAGTGGTGCACTAGCAGCAGTACCAACAGCGTAAAATACTTTACACTTTGGAGGTGCTATTATGCCAAGATTAGCGGGCTACGGCGGCAACGTATATGTCAGTACGCTTGTAGCTGAGGATTGTGAGGATACATGGGACGAGCAAGCAATCGGTAATGTAACTGACGTATCAGATACTGTAGATTATAGAGTAGGCAATGCTTCGGCTAGATTTGACATTCTCTTAGCTTTTGGCTTGGGTTTAATCGGGAGTGAGGTTGTAGCACTTGCTACTCTGGCCAATTATACCGCGCTTTGGTGTTGGGCTAAATCTACAGTCAATACAATTGCCGTGGACGACTACAGGATAGAGTTTGACAACGTTGCAAACTGTGGAGCCCCACAAGTGGAGTTCAGCCTCCCCATACTAACGGCAAATGTGTGGAAGCTATGCTTTTGCCCCAGGGTGGCTGGGACATGGGGAGCCGCGACCTTGCCAATTTCTATAGGGCTTGAGCGAATGGCGAATGACCCTGCCGCTAACGTTAGTGTATGGCTTGACCATATAGTAATCGGTACTGAGGTAGTAGCTATCAGGGAATGGAGCATGGACGTTGTAGCCAGTGTTCAAGATACCTCGGGCTACAGTGACGGACAGGCAAAAGTATTCACGGTTACCACTACAGAATGGGGCGGTTCCTTTAGTGGCTTCAAGGATGGTCCTCCTTTGGCCATTGGTACTCATGTTGCGATTGAGTTAATGGAGGCTGAGGTAGCCTTACCAGGGCCATCTACAGCAGCATGGCGGGGCGAGGCTATCATAACCAACCTAAGACCCACGTCAAGTGTAGACGGCATTGTACTATATGCCTACGATTACCAGGGCGTTTATACCTTGGAATGGCCAACGACATAACATGAGAACCAGCCAAATGGTTGTAACAGTGGCTGCCCATACCGGGTGGCCACTGGAATATATAGGATGCTTACAATACCGCCGCTTACTGTACCTGGTAAGGGAACTGGATTACCAGCGACGGTGCGAGGCATATCAAATTGAGTATCGTATTGGCCAGGTGTTGGCCGTGCTTACCAGCGATAGAACGCATAGGCAAAATGCCGAGCAGTTTGTGGGTGAAGCACCCGAAAAAGTGGAGGTGACAGTTAATATGACAGAGAAACCAAAGGGCGTAAGTGTGGTGCTGGGCGACGATAAAACTTACCATTTACCAATCATTGACGCTAACATAATGGAGGCCATTGAAGAGGAGTTTAACCAGAGCTGGGTTGACATATTCACCAAGCCGCGAGCCAAAGTGCTTAAGGCTATACTTCACCATTTATTATTACCCCAATACCCAAAGATAACACGCAAAGAAGTGGGGGCTCTATTAACCATTAAGGCTCAGACTAACTTAAGTAAAGTGATAGCAAAGCTGATATAAAATGGCCAAAGCTGATGTTGAAATACGGGTAGGTGTTGACGACAAAGCCACTACCAAGCTAAAAGGCATAGGCAACCAGATGCAACGTATGTCCAGCACGTTCAAAAAAGCTGGCATTGGCATGATGGCTGCCGGGGCAGCTTTGGGTGGTGGACTGATTGCCTTGGGTAAGATGGCTGCTGATTTTGAAGGGGCAATGCGAGAAGTTAACACGATGATTGGTCTCTCAGAGGAAGGGTTCCAAGCGCTATCTAGTCAAGTGCAAGACGTGTCATCTGAGGTTGGTAAATCAAGCACTGAACTTTCAGGTGCTTTATACCAGATTGTATCAGCGGGTATAGATGCCGCAGATGCCATAATGGTATTGGAGGTAGCCGCTAAAGCCGCCGTGGCTGGTGTTACCGATACTGAAACGGCAGCCGATGGCCTGACCACAATATTAAACGCCTTTAAGATTTCAGCAAAAGATGCCGGCAAGGTGGCTGATGTGATGTTTACCGTAGTAAAGCGCGGTAAAACTAACTTTGAACAATTGTCAGCATCTATATTTCAAGTAGCCCCGATTGCAGCTACGGCTGGGGTAAAGTTTGAAGAAGTAGCTGCTGCACTGGCAACTTTGACAAAGCAGGGTATTCCGACTTCGGTTGCTACTACTCAGCTACGCCAAGCAATTGTGGCATTGCTAAAACCTACCGATGTCATGAAGGGTGCAATTAACAAACTTGGTTATGAATCAGGTGAAGCATTATTGGAAGAGGAGGGATTGGCTGGAGCTTTAAATGACTTAACCAAAGTAGCACAAACAGGAATCGCACCTATAATTGATTATAGTCGTGATATTGCGAGGTTGGAAGATAAATTAAAAATAGCCAAGCTCCAGCAAAAGGAATTTACCCAGGCAGTTAAGGAAAGTACAGTAGCAGCAAAAGCACTACAAATTAGTGAACTTTCTAGCCAACTAGAAGAATTCAAGATAAAACAAAAAAATGCTAGTGTGGCAACCAGTAATGCGACTGAGACATTGGGTGAAATGTTTGGTAGCGTGGAAGCCCTGGGAGCCGTGTTGTCTTTAACTGGCGAAAACGCCCAGACCTTTGCCGAGGACTTGGTGGCTACTACGGAAGAGTCCGCTGGAGCCGTAGAGGAAGCCTATGAGGAAATGAATAAGGGCATCGGGCGGCAATTTGAAATAATATTTAATGAATTAAAGGTAATGGGTGAGGAAATTGGGGCTACGTTATTACCTGTTTTTAAGGATATAATTGATAAAATGAAACCTATTATTCAGTCATTCAAAGATTGGGTAGAAGCTAACAAAGATCTCATCCCTCAACTATTAAAAGTAGCAGTTGTATTAATAGGAGTTGGGGGTGTTGTATTTGCTATGTCACAGATAGCTATGGCATTACAAGCCGTAAATCTTGCTTTAGTTATATTCCATTCCCTCTCGGGTCCCGCCGGTTGGATAAAGCTGGCAGCAGGTATAGCCATAGCTGGTGGTGCTGTATTTGCTATTACCAAACTAATGGGAGGATTTGGGGGAGGTGGAGGAGGTACAACTGGTACGGATATATGGGGGAATCTACCTGGGAGTCGAGCTTATGGCAAGGGTCCTGACCCATATAAACCACCACCACAACCTATGCATGGTGGTGGTATTGTGCAGGGACCAATCGGGCAACCCGTACCCGTTATGGCGCTGGGTGGTGAGCGGTTTGGTGGTGGAGGCAGAGAGGAAATACACATTTATCTTAATATGGATGGGGAACGAATAAGCGAAGTTATCTATGAAAGATTATTACAGCGTAAGGCCCGAAATGCAACGTTGGAGCTTACGTAATGGCATGGCCAACACTGACTTTACGGGTAGCCTTTGCCAGCGATCCTATGGACGCTGCGCCAGTGTGGACAACCATTACGGCAGATGTGCGGCGTATCCGTATAAGACGAGGCCGTAACCATGAATTAAACCGCATGGAAGCGGGTACTATGACATTGGAGCTTAAGAACTTCCACGGCAATTACTGGCCGCTTAATGTGGGTGGGGCCTACTCACCTAATGTGTTACCAGGCAAACGCATTAACCTTTATGCCGTTTACAGTGCGGTTACATATCATCTATATACCGGTTTCATAGAGGACTATAACCCCGATTGGCTCTATACGGAAACGGGGTTGTTGCCAATAGTAAAACCAACCTGTAATGACCTGATAAACAACCTGGCTAATTACGACTTAAACAACGCTGGGGAAGCTCAGGAATTAAGCGGTGCCAGGGTAGGCAATGTGCTGGATGAGTTGGGTTGGCCCGCTGGCCTCCGTGATCTTGATGCTGGCAAAAGTCAGATGCAAGCCACAGGTGCCCAGGCTGATGTTAATGCTATGGAGCACCTTTACTTAATGCAAAACTCAGAGCTTGGAATTATCTACATAGCAGGTGATGGTGATGTACAATTTGAGGATAGACACTATAGATTATCAGATGCTAGGTGTACTGCCAGCCAGGGTATCTTTGGTGACGACTTAGGTGAGGAAATTTACCACGGCTTGCAACCGCGGTACGGTGCTGCCGATATACGAAATGACATACGAATTACACGGGATGGTGGGGCCCAGCAAACAGCTACCGATGCGGCTAGCCAAACGGCTTATAGCAAACGTAGCTTAAGACGCACGGGCTTAAAAATGATCACCGACCTTGAGGCAAAAGACCAAGCCGAATATTTGAAAAAACGATACAAAGACCCGGCTATGCGTAACCGTGTTTTAAGATTGATACCCGAGCGTGACCCCGGTAATCTGTGGCCTCACGTGCTTGGTCGCGAAATATCAGACCGTATAACGGTGCGGCGTAACGAGGCCAGCATGGATAGCGATTACCACATTGAGGGGATAGAACACGATATTAACCTGGTTGACAATATTTGGATTACCAAGTGGCAGTTGAGTAATGCTGACAGTCAGATATACTGGGCATTGCAGGTCGTGGGTTTTAGCGAATTGCAAGTAACAACATATTTGGGGTATTGACAATGAAAACTGGTAATCTGCATTTTGGTATGTCTTGGGAAGCTTACAGATTGAGCGTACTGGTGCCGGCTATGGGTAAGCGGTTGTTACCGCAAAGCGGAGTTAATGATGTTGCACCAGTTAAGGCTAGGGTGAATCATGGGCGGTGGATAGTGGATTGTGAGTGTAAAGGGGCTGAGTTTGCCTTCAATGAAGGTCTTTTTATATGTCAATCGTGCTACAATGCTGGACATAAACACCAATACAGAAGATTGATATTCCCAAAGGCTCGCAAGGCTATTGAGATGGTGCTGATACAGCGACCTGAGCCGAATCGGAATTGGTCTCCGGGGGAACCAGTCGCTAAACTTTATGCCGAGAATACAGCCCATAAAACAGAATTGCTGGGGGTGAACTGATGGCATGGACGGCACCTAGAACGTGGGTAGTAGGTGAATTAGTAACTGCTGCCTTTATGAATATTCATATCAGGGACAATTTCCTTTATCTACAAACTTTCGAACAAAACGATGTCACGGGCGCAAGGGATATAGCGGCTACCATTTACAGAAATTTGGATGACTGGATTAGAATTGTTACTATCAATGTTAGACTACAGGTAGACGATGATGGGGGGGGGGACATGATCGGGGACGCCTCCGTTACCATCCATTGTGATGCCGCAACACCGCCAGTAACGCAGATAGCCATCGAGGAAAACAAAGTGACCCTACAAACTGGACTTTTCGCGGCTGGGGATGATGTAACCATGAGGAGAACGATTACCTTTGTTGTGTTACCTCTTTTTTACTATAAAGCAACGTCGGCTAATGCTGGAAGTGGGGCCGCTCCAGGCTTACTAGATTGGTTTGAATGGAACCCGGCATAATAGGAGGAGACAATGCGGAAGGTATTAGCGGTAGTCTTTATGGTGATTTTATTTATTCTCGTTTGCCTGGTAATGACTATCACGTGGGCTATTTATAGCCTGAGTACGGGTGCCGCAATAGCGGTAAACCTGTTAGGTAATAATCTGGTATTGTACGGGGCACTCACTTTATTGGGCTTGGCCCTATTTGCTTACGGCCTGGCTTGGGGGCATCTTATGGGTAGACAGGACTCTGTAGCAGGAATATCCTGAGTATCTAGGAGATTGAGATTATGGAACTATCTATCTTGGAAGCAATGGCTGGTTATGGAGTAGGTGGAATACTTGCCGTGATAATCTTCTTTATGTATCGACTGGATAGGAAGTCAAGCGAAAAACGCTTATCAAAACTTTTAGAGGATGACCAGGATAGCCGGGAGAAAAGCACTGAGGCCACTGCTGAACTGACCATACTGATTAAGAGGTTGAACGGCAGGCTAAAGTAACAAGCCACAGGATGACCGTCAGGTGACCTGAAACAGTAAATCAATAGCTAGACACAGGGGCAGTTTAACCGCTGCCCCGTTTATTTTCATTTCACAGAGCGTGTCTCATCATTCATTATGCGCTTAACAAATTGGCAATTCATACAAAGAGTTTGATAGCCTTTGGGATAATCGTTCTTCATTAACTGACGGTGGAATGAATTACCTGAGCCATCTTTTTGTCTTTGCTCTTTTCCGCAACCATTGATATGGTCAATAGATAAGCAAGCTAATCTGCTTTCCCCACAGATTATACAAGCACATTTACCGTTACCATAATGAGATAGTACCTTCAACTTAATTTTGGTCTTGTTTTCCTTGTGATAGTTGGGGTGATTTGCCTTCCACTTTTTCAGATAGTTCTTCATATAATCAGGGTGATTCTTGCGCCATTCTGGCAGGTATTGCTTCATATATTCCTTTTGGCTTTTCATACTTTTATTATACCATTCCTTGTAGGCACTGTCAGAAAAATATTTAATAAAGTTTAGTTAAAATAGTTGGCTAGGGTATTGACAAGGGGTGAACCCCGTGGTATAGTAAGGGTGCACAAGGAGGACTAGATGAGAGATTATAAGTTTAGGGGCTTAGGTGTAGACGGTAAATGGTGGTATGGTGAACAAAACCCATCTGGCGAAAACCATGTCAATCTTGCCATCTTCTTCCCCAATGTTCATGCAGGTGCTATCCGACCTGAAACCGTAGGAGAATGGCCTGGCCCCAAGGACAAGAATGGGGTGGAGATTTATGAGGGGGATATAGTTCTTGAGTGGTTTCTAGACAACTCAGAGAGAATGGGTACTATCTATCTAAGTGATGTTGGCCACATTGGGTGGTACTTACAAGTAGAGGGCCAGGGCAAAAGGTTCAGTTCTTATGGTGTTTATAAAGTCATCGGCAACATCTACGAGAACCCAGAGCTACTAAAGGAGAAGTAATGCCAACAAAGGATAGCACTGTTAGGGGTGTCAGGGTACTAGATAAAGACATTAAGCAGATAATGGGGAAGGCTAACCGAAGGGGCTGGACCTTTAACCGTTGGATGAACTGGGCGGTGGCTCAGGGATTACGGAAGCACTCTAAATAATACTCAGGAAGAAACAGAAATGACAACTAAAAAAGCTGAATCCAAGAAACGCTACGAGATTATTCATAGACCTGATCGCATTCAAGCGATATGGTTTGCTACTTCCCCGGAAGAGGCTTGTCGGGTACTGGGTTGGAGACTAGAGGACTGCGATGTTAAGGAACTCAGGAAGAAACAGGGGGGATGAGATGCTTAATCTAATACTATTTCTTACAATCGTAGTTTCTACAACAGTAGCAACCATTGGAATGATAATTGATGGGCAGGCGTGGACTATTTGGGCATGGCCTATATTAACTTTGGTTTGGTGCTCATCTTGGTATATACAGACAAGGATTAACCTATGACCCACCACATAGCTGAACACCTGATGGCTCTGATTGCTGTCGTTATCTATTGGTTGTGGATTGCTTAAAGGAGATTAAGATGGGGAATATGAGTTATTGCAGGTTCGAGAACACACTACCAGATTTGAGGGATTGTTACGACAATATGGATGACGAAGAAAACCTATCGCCAGAAGAAAAGAGGGCTAGAAAACGCCTGATTCAGTTATGCTCAGATATTGCTATTGATTATGGTGACGCCCAGCCCTAGCTGCTGTGATTATAGTATTGAGTTTTATTTAAGGGGGGATTATGAGAATCTGGGCTGTTGTAAGAATGCAGAACTTGACCCTTGTTAATACCCAAGTAGCTTGTGCCTATATAGAATTAGAGGCTATGAAAGCCGAGAATCAACAGAGGCTACATCAAGGGCAATCAGTAGCATACGGAGAAGCAGAGTTTGTTGCACTAATAGATAAGTACCAATTAACTCGCAACCTTGTACTAGGTAACATAAACTTGAAGGCAGATGGCAAATGAAACACCGAGGCTCTGACCCCGAGGCCATTAAGGTAGCCGATAACCTGGGCCTGACGTACGATGGGATGCAGAATTTATTTGAAAGACGTGGAATAATTTCTTACTACCAGTTCACCATCGCCCCCGGTCAACTAGGTGAGGGCAGAACCTTCTACGTCAGGGAGTTGAAACAGGTGAAGACTAGGCTAAACGAAAAGCTGAGGGAGTTCGGGTTAAAATGATGAGAATATTCAAAAAGAAAATAGAGGTTTCTTGCAAGTGGAAGGAATCCTGTCTATGCCCTACAGTTAAGAGTGGTGGTTGCCAAATATGTAGTTGGTACTTCCGTATAGATTCAGGTTATGGATACTGTAGGGCATTGCCACAGCACACGGCAGTTCCTTGGTGTAGAGATGTTTGTAGTTTTTATAGGGAGTTCGGGTTAAAGGAGTGAGTGATGAACAGTAAGGAACTAAACGATGCAATAAGAGAATTAGATGGTGCTGAATTTGATGTTAAAGGATTAGAAAATTCAGATAAGTGTATACCCTACTACGGCTGGTTTTGGAGAACAGTAGACTTTGGTGAGGCTATAACTTTAGGTTATACGAGAGAGGAAGACCGAGAAGAGGCCAATATTTCTTTTGAACAACTACCTGACTTTGTGGGCTTTATGCAGAACAACAAGTGGGGCTATCCTGAGTTTACTTGCTCCCTACCACAAACACAGCAAATAGAGGAACTTCTAATCAAAGCTGTTGAGAAGCCAAGTAACGAAAGCCTTCAAGCGGTATACGATTACATCCAGACACTAAAGCCAAAATCATAAAGGAGGCTCACAGTGAAGCAAGGGGATAAATTCCTACAGGAGCTAAGGGTGAAGAAAGCAGAAGCCGAGAGAAAGCGAGTAGAGTTCTTTTACCTGATGCTCAGACCACCCTACAAGATTGATGTGATTAGCCTGAATGTCTTACTGAAGCTGGAGAGGAACTAGATGGAGAATAAGCCTTGCCCCCGATGCGGGTGTACTATGACTCAAGCCATGAGAAACAGTGGCCCGAGCCAAGTGTGGGTTTGCAGTGACCCTACTTGCAGACATTTAGAAAAGGAGGAAGCAAAATAATGGAAGGAGTAAACAAAGTGGAACAACAAGTAGATTGCATGACCTGTCAGTGGAACAAGATGTGTGTTGACCCGCCATCAATGACGGAGGCTGAAGTGAAGGAGAAGGTAGAAAAGGATCGCCCCACCTCAGATATGGGCAACGACAAGAAAAAAAGGGAAGGTAGTATGATCGGGTCGCTTATGACTGCTATGATGTTCGCAGGCAAGGATAAGGAATGCCGTGCCTGCTCAGTATTCATCGCTAGGTTAAGAGAAGGCCCAGAGCTTACTACTAAGATTAAGCAGATTATGAAGGAGATGTAATGACAACAGAAAATAAGAAAGCCGAGACTCAAAGCCCCGACTCTCCCAATCTCCAGAAACCGACACCTGATACTACCACGCTACCGGCAGAAGTGCAACTACCTGAAACGGTATTTAGTGTTGATGACCTGATGGTGAAGCAGTTCTATGCTGATAGCCAAGCCCTACTTCAGATGGTGAGGGATATGGAGGTCAAGACAGTAGATGACTTTCACCTTGCCCAAAACCGCATGGGCGGTATCTACTCCCTCAAGAAAGAACTTGAGACCCAGAGAACCTCACGCACCAAGCCCCTTCAAAGCCAACTCAAGCAGATAAACGATTCCTTCAAGATTCTCACGGAGCCTATTCAGGAGGCCGACACTATCTGCCAAGGTAAGGTTATGGCCTACAAGCGAGAGCAGGACAGACTCCGGGCTGAGGCAGAGGCGATTAACCGAATGAAGGTTGAGGCGGCGGAACGAGAGGCCAAATTACACGAAAAGCCGGTTGAAGATGTTCAACTAGTGGCACCGATAGCCGTGGCGCCTGACCGGGTACTAACCGATAGTGGCGCTGATATCAACACCCGGAAGATCAAGAAGTGGCGGGTCATAGACCAAGCCAAGGTCCCGGAGGAGTACAAGATTATCGACAACGGCAGGGTAACCAAGGCTGTGAAGGGCGGCATCGGTGAGATACCCGGCATTGAGATTTACATTGATGAAGTCTTTACGCGGGAAGTCTAAATAAAAAAGGAGAAATGAAATGCCAATTAAAGGATTAACTGAACCTGAACGTAGGCGCCTACCGAGAATAGGCAAGATACATCTGGGCATCATGGCCGAGACAGCCAAAGGAATTAAGTATCCCAAGGCCACAGACTACTTCGTATACCCCAAAGAAGAAGCATCCGGGGGTGAATTAGTCGATGAGCTGGTAGATAAATTCGGCGAGCAGCCAAAGGAACTCCGGGTTATCTTTCCCCTTGAGGATGAGGAACGAATAGCCTCACAGTATTACCGGTGCTACTCCAAGACCAGGGGCTTAATCTGTAAAGGTGACGGCGAGAAGTCTACCCGCATGGTTGACACGCAATCAGGGCTGATGGCAGACCGCGACAGCAAAAAGGTAGAGATGAAGGAAATGATTTGTGATGGCCGCAAGTGTCCTGATTATGAGCAGGGCAAGTGCCGCGAGATGATGATGCTTCAATTCATGCTACCAGAGATAAGCGGTCTGGGGATATGGCAGATTGACACCGGCAGCATAAACAGCATCCGTAACGTCAATGCTTCCCTAGATATGGTCAGGGCTGTTTACAATAGGATCAGCATGGTGCCGCTTGTGCTGGCCCTGGAGCAGATTGAAGTCACCAATCCCGATGATGGCAAGAAGAAAAAGGTACACGTTATGGCACTCCGGAGTCCTGACAATATGATTGCCGCCGCCATGAAAGCCCGCATGGAGCCTCTGAAACTTGTTGTCGGTATGACCGGAGAGAACTTGATTGACACACCAGAAGCAGACGATGAGAGGCCGGGGCCTACCGTTGTCAGGGATTGGGAAGGGCACCCCGGTGATCCTATCGACCCTGTGGTAGCTGCTATCAAGGTTGATGAGCAGAGTTTGTGGCCTGAAGACGAGAAAGAACGCATGGCACCGGAGGAATCCGCAGACCGTATGACGCCGGCTGAGGTAACTCAAGCCACCAGTGAAGCTGAAGCTGAACTATTCCCCGAAGATGATATGCCCACCATAAGCCAGCACGACAAACTCCCGGTTGGTAAAGCCGGTGGCCGCCTGCGTGTAATTGAGACAGAGGAGATACTTTACTGGCATCCCAAGGATAAGGGCGGAAGCTGGTTGAAGAACCCACCAGAGGCCACCACATCATCCTCAGAGGCGTCTAGTAGCCCTGCTGATGCCAAGCTAAAAACGGACACAGCAGCACCAAAAACCTACGCCGAACTGCTAGCCTTCGTTGCCTCAAAAGGTAAGACATACGGGCCGACCTGGTTCCATAATCAGTCATCTTTTACAGCAGAGGTATTAAAGGCAGACACCAAAAAAGTAACCGATGCCTACCTTGAGATCAAGGCAATCGCTGGCTGGTAGCCTCTTTACATTCTGGTCATTACTTGAGGAGTAGTGGCCAGCAGTAAGGGGGCTACCAAGTGTTAAAGGAGGGAAAGTGAAGATTATAATAAGAGCAGTCGTAAATGGTGACATTAGCGAAGATGCTCAATTTGATGCACAAGCTGCTGTCGAAGAAACATTAAAGGAACACGGCTATGATTTGGAAGATATAGGCTTCTTCATAGAGAAGTAAGTGCTTAACACTTCAATGACAAGAGTCAAAGGCAGATATTGAGAGGCTAGATGATAAAAAGCTGGTGGCACGGAGCAATCAATGATAACAAGTCAGCCTACTGTATTCAGTTTGACTATGATGCTGAAAAGGTAGAGGCATTAAAAACAAGTATTCCTCATCTAGCTAGGGAATGGAACCCCGATACAAAGGTGTGGACTATTGCTAAAGAATACGAGCTTGAAATAGACAGGTTGTTTCCAGGTTTCTTGGAAGCAGTTATATCACAAATGAGGATGTTTTGAGAGGACATTATGAAACTACTAACAGCACTGAGTAAAGGAGGTTAGGATGAAAAGATATTTACTGGGGTTATTTGTTCTTTGCATTGGTTTTTGGTGGTTACAGTCTCTCAGCCACGATGATGTTTTGTCTCTCAAGTGGGAATTCTGGGGAGTAATATTAACCTTGTCACTTGGCTACAATATAGGGGCTGGTATGCCGAGGAAGCTAAAATGGTAGAGCTACTATTAGCCTACTGGTAATTAAATGAAGTACCTGATAGAATTGATAACCAGCTTTCTGATAATTGGTATGGGACTGGCGTTCCTGTACCACTTTATTACCATCTGGCTTTATGGCAGGGTCTTAATAGGCGAACCAAACAACATAATCCTGAGCCTTGAGACAGCCCTCTTTATAGCCATTGTAGCCTTTGGTGTAATCAGGGTTATTAGTTATTATAGGAGGAATAGATGACCCGTCTTAAAGGCACACCGAATGTCCACTCAATAGAAGAGCCCGAGTTCCATCCCTTCACGCTAGGTAGCCAAGCAGGTGAGGCCAAGCTGATTGACAAGACCTGTACCTGGTGTGGTGAAAAGTTATTTACCTTCCCTTGGAACCACACTAAGAACATGGTTACTTGCCTGAATGAGTATTGCCCGGCGTGGAAGCAACCGGTGAGTGGGAGATGATATTAACTGAAAAGATTAAAGTAGCCACATTAGCATACTGGCGTTATATCAAGCATCATCCTGTAGGGGGAATAGAGTGCAAGAATGCTGATGTTCTTACAATGTCTCGCTCTTATATGTTGACCGAATCGGAGATAAAGATTAGTATAGCGGATATGCAACGAGAGGTTACAACAAAGAGATACAAGCATTTAAGGATGAAGGGATTAATCCCCTCTTTATATCCTAAAGCACACTACTTTTATTTTGTATTACCGATGGAGTTGCGTGATAAGGCCTTTGACGTCATTAGAGATAGATATCCTACTGCGGGTCTTCTCTTGTATATGGATGGTGGTATCAACCTCTATAAGCCTCAGAACATAAGTATGGCGAAAAGGTCAAAGCGATTTAGACGCCAATCTATGAGCCTCAAGGAATTACGTGAGATAGCTTATGGGGTTAGCAACACGGCAATGAGATACATTAACAAGGAGCTAAAATGAAAACCCGAATCAGGCATTGGTACTGGCGGTTCTGTATGTGGTTCAGCCATAGGCCGGAGAATAGACCGAAGGAGAAAGGTATGAAACCTATTATCTTTAATTCAGAGATGGTCAGGGCTATCCTTGATGGGAAAAAGACCCAGACTAGGCGGGTGATTAAGCCTCAGCCTATTGGTAAACCGGGCAAGACAGTCACGGGCCAAGATACTGTTTGGTATCACTGGAATCATGGTAAGGCTAATCAAGTATCAGGCGTGGGTGAGTGGGTATTAAAACAAGGGCTAGGAATACGTTGCCCCTACGGTCAAGTGGGGGATAGGCTCTGGGTCAGGGAGACTTGGGCAGGGCAAGACTTTGCTATATGTTGCGAGAATGATAGGCCAAATTATAAAAGTAAAGTGGATGGTTTATGGCATCCTGTTATCCATAAGGCAGGTAAAGAGAATTCTGCTTGGGGGTTACAGGGTGAACCAAAGTGGAAATCCCCTTACCATATGTTTAAGACGTCCACCCGGATAACCCTGGAGATTACTGAGGTCAGGGTGGAGAGGTTGCAGGAGATAAGCGAGAAGGATGCTAAAGCTGAGGGGCTTGTATATCACGATGGGTTTTCTCAATGGTATACATCTCAAGATACACTGGTATTCGGTCACGATACAGCCTTTAAGATACTCTGGGACTCCCTCAATGCCAAGAGGGGATACGGCTGGGAGGCTAATCCGTGGGTCTGGGTAATCAGTTTCAGAAGGGCTTGACAGATTGTTAACGATAGTGTTAGTATTAAGTTAATGAAAGCAAAGGCAGACAGGAATCAACGGCTTTTCACCTACTGGATAGACCATCCCAATATGACCTACCAGGCTATTGCTAATAAGTTCTTTATCAGCAAGCCCCGGGCATGGCTTATTATCAACGAAGAACTATTCAAGGTCCCCCTTAACAACCCCACTAAAGGAGTTAAATGAACCAACAACAGCGAGAACGTGAGCAAGGCATAGACCCGATTGACTTTCCCTGTTCTTATTCCTGGAGAGCCTACTATGCCGAGACACAAGAAGGAGTATATTTGCCATTAATTGAACCCCCTCGACCAATTGAACCAGAGTCAAATGATGACACTACGATTCCAATAATAAGCAGTCCTTTAAGGCATATAAAACAAACGCTTCAAACTAATAAACGCAAGCCTTATAGAATAAAAGAATAAATACGTTAACACTCCCCCGGGTGGGGGGAGGGGAGGGGAAGTATATAGGGGGTGTTACAAAATTGAGTCAGTATTTCAGGGGAAAAACCATTAAAAACAGGTGGTTTTAGCTACGGTGTTCCTATTGTTCCAGTTGTCGGTTCTTGTTCGGAATTGTTCGGGTGTTGCAGTTGTTCAGGTTGTTTATAATGTTTCAGTTGTTCAGAGGTAATAATGCCAGAAGTTACCCGGCACGATATTGAGACTTGGATAAGAAACATACCGACCGGGGAGTTCCATTATAAAGAGGTTCTTGAAGGTGGAATAGAAACAGAGAGCCTCGGTAAACTCCGTAGGATAATGTATGATATATGCCACTCATCGGAGCCGATATGTGAAACAGTTGGCAGGCGTGATGGTTATTATAGGTCCATACAGAATGGAGCTGCACCGATTGACTGGCAGGCAGTCGAATCACGTAGGGACTCCGGGTTGGTGCTCCCTTTTGATTTGAGGAAGTATGTTTTTATCTATCCTGACACGACAACCATAGTAGCTGGCTCTAAGTCTAGTGGTAAGAGTGGGTTTCTTTACCGGACTACGGCATTAAATATGAATAGGGTGAATACTATTCTACTAACTAACCTTGAGGGCGGTATCGGAATGTTGCGAGACAGGTTTGAGGCTATGGATATTGAAATACCCAAACCAGCACCGTTCAAGGTTCTTAATGTTAATGCCGACTTTCACGATTACATCAAGGATCGGGACACTCTCTATGTGATTGATTATATAGATGCTCCGGAGGGTGTGGATTTCTACCTTATCGGTGCCGCGGTAGCCAAGATTGATAAGAAACTTCAAGGGCTCAATAGCGTGGCAGTGATCGGATTACAAAAGCCATCTACTAGGGACACAGCCTTTGGTGGTGAGCAAACTCTTCGAGTAGCTACTTTGTATATTGCTATGGACACCAGTAAACTAAAAATCATTGATGGTAAGGTCCCGGCTAATAAGACCGTACACCCAAGGAATATGCAGTGGACTTTCCAATACTCAAATGAAGGGACGAACTTCTTGAATATTGAGCCTTATCATGGTGAATGAGGGACCCGACTACCGGAAGATAAAGGCGAGGGGGAGAGATGAACGATAAACAGAAAGCAAGGTGGGAGGAAGTAGTGAAAGAGATAGGGTGGCGAATATATGAAAGGAGATTGGAATTACAGACTGACATAGGTTGCCGCAAATTGGCTAAGGAACTTATCAACCTCAAGGACTCCTCTGGCAACTACTTGATAGAGATACCAGATGTTGAGCAGGAAAAGCCCAACCTATTTAGGTATTGTGTTTATTGCTTGAGTGGCAAGGAGTTATTAAAAAGAGAAAAGAGGTTGCTGAAGAACTGGAAGAAGCTCATACCAAGGGAGTAACAGTTTAAGGGGAGAAGGAGGGGACTAATGAAAGACGAAATTATCAAGTATCTTCGGCACATCGGGGACGACTACGCTGAGGAAGATGAGAGTATAGATACTTCTCCTGAGTGCGAAGGCGAGGAAAGTTGTCCTGACCATAAGGACTGTGGGATTTGCCGATATGAGTATATGAAACGGAAAGGCTGGTTAACACCTCAATGAGTTAGGAAGGAGGGGTGAGATGGAAGGAATTCTAGCCAAGATTACTATTGTATGGATTGTTGCGTGTATCCTTCTATATGGGATATTGGTTGCTCCTGTAATAGGATTTTTTTTACGTTCAAAGTAGGGAGAGGAGGCTAAAATGACAGACAAACCGCCGTTGCTGAGTGAGCAGGAGTTTATGAAATGTGCTGGGAACATACCTGTAAATACAGGGGCTGAGAAGGCTGCTGAACCCTGGATATTTGGGACAAAGTTAATAGAAGTCCAACGTGATGCCGACATCAAGTGGTTTAACCAGTGGCTTGAGGAGAAGGTTTCGGTAGAGAGAATAGCCTGCCAAATCTTTAATGACTGGAACAAGGATAAAAAGTTAGAGTGGGAGGAACTCCCTGAATACCGTAAGGATAGTTACAGGGATTGGGTAAGGGATTATGTTGTTAAGCCTTTGAGGATGGAGGAGGAATGACACTAGCGTATTCTGAAACACGAACCAAATGTAAGAAGTGTGGTGAGAGTTACTTGCCCCGTACAAGATTCAAGAAGTGTCCGCACAACTTTAGAGATAAACTTAGCCGCCAGATGACGGGTCAGGAGAAGAAGAAATGACATTACCCGAAGCTATTAGGGAACAGGGGATTTTCGTTATTGCTTGTGAGGTAAGGGGTTCTCAGAAAATGTTAGATACTGCAAGGATGGCTGAGGAAGCCTTACTACGAGAACAAACCAGAAGGCCACACAACTTTGATTTTGAAGATTATAAACTACCAGGAGAGACGCAATGTTTAAGCTAAAGAAACTAGACTTGGATGCTGTGGACGAAATAGCTCTTAAAGCATATCGAACTACCCCAAAGGGCGAAGGACATAGAGATGCATGGGCTGCTCTTGAGGCTATAGCCCAAGCCGCCCAGTTAGATGGGGCTAGGCAGGTGGTGGAGTGGGGGGATAGTGATTGCCCTCATGTCAGTCATAGTAGAGGTAAGCATTGGTGTGGGGATTGTTGGCAATCCCTAAAAGAACTGGGGGTGGAGAAGTGAAGCTAAAGGGCAAGCGGTACACCTATAATACTTTTACAGAGTTTGGGGTAGCCTTTCAGAAGTTTGCAAAGGCGGGAGATACCTTTAATACGAGCGCTAACCCTATCACGGGGGAATACTGGTTAGAGGTCATACTGAAAGGGGAGCAAGTAAAGAAGGAGCTGCCCAATGCTTAAAGATGCCGGGGAGGGATGAGTGAAGATCAGGCGGGACTCGCTAGATGCTCTGTTTAGCCAATTTATCAGGATGAGGGCTATTCAGAGAGTTCATGGCTGCGAGAGGTGTCTCAAGTGGAAGGCAGATTACAAGCAGTTGGAATGCTCTCATTTCTACGGTCGAGGCCGCAAGAGCGTCAGGTGGGATGAGGACAATAGTGTGGGTCTTTGTTTCGGTTGTCATACCTATTTTACCGGTCAGCCCCGTGAACACATCGAATGGTTCGAGAAGCACATCGGGAAAGAAGCCACGGAGATGTTAGCAGGCCGTGAGAGGGTGATGGGCAAGCCTGACAAGGAAATGCTAATGATATACTACAGCCAGAAGATTAAGGAACTTGAGGGCTGATGCTAATCCGTATAATCTTCTGTCCCAACTGTGATAAGCTAACTTTCAAGAGTTCAGAGAGGGTTCTTGGGTGGAAGGGGCATTGCTGGGTATGTAATGAGGAAAAGAAGCAGATAGTAATGATCGAGATACCAGAATGACATTTGAAGTACCGATATTCTGGTGTGTCGATGAGGAAACCCGGGCAAAGCTAAAGGAGCTGATGCGTAAGTCTTGGGTCCCGCCGGTTATTATTGAGACACCCGAGGAGCTGGAGAAAATTATGAGACAGAAGCCGAGGGCAGGGAAGGGATGAATTACTGGATAGGTTTAGTAGGGATGTGGATATTCTCGGATGCCATCTACAGTATCGTGCTATACCTTACGGCTCCGGGTGTTGATGGCGTCAAGAAGCAGACTTGGCGGCGGGATCATTGGGTTCGCCTAGTCAGGGCAGGGTGCGGAATATTCCTGATGATAGTGGGGGCGTTATGAAACCGTACTATCAAGACAAGTGGGTTACCATCTACTTTGGTGATTGTAGGGAGATACTACCTCAGTTACCGAAGGTGGACTTGGTGCTGACTTCACCACCCTATGATGGTATAAGAGAGTATGGTGGCTATAGTTTCAGTTTTGAGGGGATACCTAGACTCTTATTTAATTCTATGCACAAGGGGGCTTGTTGTGTATGGGTGGTTGGGGATGAAGTTGTAAATGGGAGTGAAACAGGTACGAGTTTTAGGCAAGTATTAAAATTTATAAATTGTGGTTTTAAGTTACACGACACGATGATATACAACAAGGGTGGGTTTGCGTGTCCACCTTCAGGTAATAGGTATTTTCAAGCGTTTGAATATATGTTTGTTTTATCAAGAGGAAAAGCGAAGGTCTTTAATGGGATTAGAGAGCCGAGAACAACAAGGGGTAATCGCATTATTACCAAAAGGCAGAAAGATGGCACAACTAGGCGGAGACAAGTTCAAATGTCAGATACCCGATTATGCTCTAATGTCTGGCAAATAGACTGTGGCTATAACCGAAGCACTAAAGATATTATTGCCTATAAACATCCCGCTATCTTTCCAGACGCACTAGCTGAACGGCACATAAAGACTTGGAGTAACGAAGGTGATTTAATCCTAGACCCCTTTCTCGGCTCAGGCACGACAGCAGTAGCAGCCAAGAAACTCAACCGCCATTGTATAGGCATAGAGATAGAGGAGAAGTATTGCGAGATAGCAGCTAATCGGTGCAGGCAAGATGTGATGGAGCTTGGCCTATGACCGACTGGTGGAAACCCAGCGAGATTTATTTCACCAAAGAGCAATGTATATTTATCATCGTTGAGCTGGTCATTGGGAAGATAGATACCTGGCCCACTAATCCAGCCGGCAGCGGATATACTGACGCCCAGTGGAGTAAGAAGTCCAAGCGAAGACCAGGGGCTTACTATGAAACGGCTTCGCAATTCCGAGCTGAGGTAGAGGTCAGGCTTCGGAGAACTAATACCGATGGCAAGCTACTGGTGGCAGAGATACGGGCAGGTGAGGAATATCTTAGCGAGGAGTCGAAGAATGCCTTGAACTATATCAGCGGATGGAGGCGGCGAAGAATGGATTACAAGAACTGGTTGAGGCAGAGACGGTACAGGGGGAGAAAGTGAAGAAGTACCAGATAATATATGCTGACAAAATAAAAGGAGGCGAAAAGTTATGAAACTCAAAAAAGTGGCGACTATCACACAGGAAGAGGCAACAAACCTTAAGAAACTCATGAGTGAAGGCGATGAACTATCTTATGCTATTCACAAATACAACATAAAGCATAGGAAATTTATTGATGGTTTATTTTCTAAATATTTAGACCAAGCTGAAGAGCAAAAACCTTACACTATTAGAGGTAAAGGTATTTATACCAATGGCTAATCTGGTGCAACGAAGTAGAGAGTGATATCGAACTTTAATGACTACGATACTGTCACTTTCTAAAAGGGCTATTTGGTAAAGTCACTTGACAAACTTGGATTTAGGGGATAGACTTATCAGGATTGTATTGTTGTCGCTTGCTGGTGTCCAGCGCGAGGACGCCCACCTTGAGGGGTTAGCGGACACACTATTGGTGAAATGACTTGCAAGCAGAGTAACCAAAGTGACCGATGTGCAAGAGGCTTTAGCCAGCAAGTCTAAGTAAGGGCCTCACTTCGGTGGGGCCTTTCTCGTTGGAGTGACAAATGGTAGAAGTTCATAATCTATTCCTTATCGGGTTTGGGGTCAGTTTCATTATTGGCGGTATATTATGGTGCTGGTTAAAACCAGGCTGACAGACCGGGAACAGGAATTGATGCAGCTAGTCTGCCAGGGATATCTAAACAAGCAGATAGCCTTTGAATTAGGTATAAGCAGGATAACGGTGCAAATTCACTTGGCCAATATCAAGAGAAAGCTGGGGGCTGAGACGACTGCACAAGCAGCAGTGATATTTACTCTGGGGGGATGATGATGGTAGTCCGGCCACAGTGATTACAACGCCATCGCTGGACCTTATTACGGCCGGACCAGACAAAGCCGGCCTTATGCATCTTTGAGTTACAATCAGGGCAGTTCATCTTAGCTCCTTTAGTTAGGTTAAAGCCTCATCGTCCCGGGTTCGGCTTGCTTCAATGATACCCCACGGCCTGCTGTCATACTCGGCTATGCACTCATTGCAGAGGTTGTAGCCTGAGAAATCGGGATTCTTGCAATGACCTGTAGCTGGTACGTGTTCCCCTGTTTCCTGACAAGATTCACATTCTACATTCTTTTCTTTTACCAGGTTTTTCATCTTTTTATCTCCTTCTTTACCTACTACTTATATCTAAACAATAATGGTTCTGATAACGGATGGCTCGTCATATACATAACAGCTTATTGTAAATGTCCCAGTATCTAGCCAATTCCGGACTCTCTCGCACCAATCTGCAATCCCGTTTCTCTGATTGATTACCGAGATTGCATTATTTATACGATTGATTGAGTTTAGATGTTTAACTTTTAAATCCTCTGGGAATTGATTTATTAAGTTTATTGCTGGTCTTAATATATCCTCTGCCCATTTGACTTGCTTATCTGAACCTTTCATCTTCTTATCTCCTTCTTTATCTTCTAACTAATTATAGCATAGTATAGTCTACTTGTCAAGGGTTTAAGGGTTATTTTAGATTATCTTTTCAAAATAGTTTCGGGGGGCTAACCTGGACATTCAAACAATCAAAATCAGCGACATACTGCCGGCGAAATACAACCCGAGAAAAGACCTCCAGCCCGGTGATGCTGAATATGAAAAGCTGAAAAAGTCTATCATGGAATTTGACATGGTGGAGCCGCTAGTTTGGAACAAGCGGACCGGTAACTTGGTAGGCGGCCACCAGAGGCTCAAGATACTAAAGGAGATGGGCGTCAAGGATATTGAGGTATCGGTGGTTGACCTTGACGATGCCAAAGAAAAGGCCCTTAACCTGGCACTTAATAAAATCTCCGGTGAATGGGATTACCCCATGCTAAAAGACTTACTTCAGGAACTGGATACCGGGGATATGGACATGGAGATAACGGGCTTCGATACTAAAGAGATTGAAGACCTGATGACGCAGTTCCATGTACCCGAAGATGGCTTAACCGATGATGATGCCGTACCAGAGGCCACAGAATCAATATCCAGGCGAGGTGACCTGTGGGAGCTAGGGAATCATCGTCTACTATGCGGTGATGCCACTCTAAAGGCAGATGTTGACAGGTTGATGGGTGGCGAGAAGGCCGACATGGTGTTTACTGATCCGCCGTATAGTGTTGGTATAGGCAAAAAGAATCGTAGCCTGAACAGCGTCCAGAAGGCTGGACGCTGTATTGAGGATTTGCAAGGTGATACGCTATCAGTGAATGAAACTGCCGAGCGAGTATGGCGACCAGCTTTTGCATCTGCCTTTTCCGCCAGTGGTGAGGATGCTACAATCTACGTTACTATGCCTCAGGGTGGCGATCAAATGATGATGATGATGATGATGATGAGTGAGCATTGGCAGGTTAAGCATGAATTGATTTGGGTGAAAAACCAACCAACGTTTTCAATAGGTCGATTGGATTATGATTATCAGCACGAACCGATAGCCTATGGGTGGAAGCAAGGGGCAAATCACAAGTGGTTTGGTAAAGGCGTATTCACAAAGTCGGTTTGGCAAATAGACCGACAACATGAGAATAAACTGCATCCTACCATGAAGCCGGTTGCTTTAATGGAAAATGCAATAGCCAATAGTACCATGTTATCAGGTAGCATCCTTGATTTATTCGGTGGCTCCGGCTCCACTCTAATAGCCTGCGAGAAGCTAGGCCGTAGGTGCTATATGATGGAGATAGATGAGCATTACTGTGATGTTATTATCAAGCGGTGGGAAGATTTCACTGGGAAACAGGCGGTGAGGATAGATGGCTAGACCAAGATTGAATATAAATCCAGAACAGGTTGCTGCTCTGGCATCAATAGGGTGTACTGAAATTGAGGTTGGTACAGTTCTTAATTGTAGTGCCAAAACCATTCACCGACGTTTTGTCCATTATTTTCAACAGGGTAAAGCAAACCTGCGGACTAAATTGAGAAAGAAGCAGGTTGAAATGGCTTTAGCTGGTAATGTCAGTTTGTTAGTATGGTTGGGTAAGCAATATCTGGAGCAAGCAGATAAACAAGAGTTAACTGGCAAAGATGGTGAGCCGGTTACATATCCGGTTACGTTATTCAAGTTTGCTGATGGTACCGAGTTCAAGCCGCCACGTAATGGGCACAAGCCAGTAAAGGCTATAGTTGATGGTAATGGCGACCCAGCCACAGATTGAAATAGAGCTAATACCCGGACAGGGTAGATTGCTGGCCGATTACCGAGCTCGCACCCTAGCAGCGATAGCGGGTACCGGCGGAGGCAAGACCCAGATGGGTTACTGGTGGCTCAAGACCCGTATGGAAATGTTTCCTGGTTATGCTTGGGGGCTGGCCGAGCCAACCCATAATATGCTGGCTAAGATTATTTTAACGAGCCCTGACCCGAACCGACCTGACCTGATAACCTGGTTACGGCAACAAGGCTTTGAGCCAGATTACCATGCTGTAGATAAGATTATAGTCTGCAATCAAGGCAAAGTGTACCTAGGGAGTGCTGACAACCCCGATAGTATGCAGGGAGCCGCCGTTAAAGGTTACTGGTTGGATGAAGCGGGCTTAATGAGTTTGATTGCCTACCAGACAGCATTACAGCGGGTTAGTTTATTTGACGGCCAGGTGATTATCACCACAACGCCATATAACCGGGGTTGGTTAAAGACCGAAGTCTACGACAAGGCCGAGGGTGACTACCTCCACGTAGAGCGGTGGACTAGCATAGATAACCCAGTCTTCCCTAAGCATGTCTATGATGAAATGCAAAGCGGACCCAACGCTATGCAACCGCACCGCTTCCGCATGATGTATATGGCCGAGTTTGAACGGCCAGTGGGCATGATATACTCCTCATTTGATAGTGAGAAGTGTGTTATATCACCATTTAAGATACCGGCAAGCTGGCCCAGGTATGTAGGGCAAGATTATGGGCCAGTGAATACGGCGGTTATATGGTTTACCAAGAGTTCAAGCAAGTATAAGGAATGGCCAGCGGGTACCATGTTCGCTTACCGGGAATACCTGGAAGGCAACAAGAGCATTGAACAGCATACTAAAGACCTTAAAAAAGCCAGCAAAGGTGAACCGTTACAGCGTAAGGTAGCATCAGGATTAGCGAGTGAGAGACAGTGGCGCCGAGAGTTTAGTCAAAAGGGTTGGCACCTCCAGGAGTGCAAGGTAACTGATGTTGAGATAGGTATTGATCGGGTATGGGCTATGCACCAACAGAACAAGATTATATACTTCAACACCATGCGGCATACGTTAAGCCAAAAAGAGGAATACCGCCGCAAGCTGGATGAGAGCCAGCAGCCCACAGAGGTCATAGATAACAAGCAACAGTTCCATTTTATGGATGCGGAGCGGTATATCATAGCTGATTTGTCAGGCAGACGACCCATATTTGAGGCATAAGGAAGGTTAGATGACTTGTGTAATTGGCTTAATAGAAAAAGGTAGGATTTATATGGGGGCTGATAGCGCTGGTGTTCAAGGTTTTAGTCTTAGTATAAGAGCTGATGAAAAGGTATTTATAAAGTCAGATTTTATAATGGGGTTTACTACATCATATAGGATGGGGCAGTTACTTAGATATAATCTTCAAATCTCTCCCCGTCCCAAAGACCTTGATGTTTTTGAATATATGGTTACCTCTTTTGTAGAAGCTGTTAGAAAGTGTCTGAAAGATGGGGGATTCGCCGAGAAGAAAGATGAAAAAGAAAGAGGTGGAACCTTTCTAGTAGGCTATCAAGGTAAGTTATTTTGTATAGACAGTGATTACCAGGTTAGAGAGAACAAGTTTCCCTATGATGCGGTAGGCTGTGGGGACGATATTGCTCAAGGGGCATTATTTGCCAACGAACATCTGCAACCAAAAGAGCGTATTTTGCAAGCCCTTGAAGCTGCCGAGCAATTCAGTGCAGGTGTACGGCGTCCTTTTAAGATTTTAGAGGCTTAAGATATGGCACTGAACTTAAAAAACTGGATTAAGAGTATTAAGTATCGTTTGGGTGGTTCGGCTTGGTCTAGTATGGAGATACCACCCGGATGGAACTATCAGCAATACCTCCAAGTGTACGGTGAGGTAGGTTGGCTCTTCGGGGCCAACAATTTAATAAGTGAGAGCGTAGCTGATATTAAATGGCATCTGTATGAGAAGGATGGAAATGAAATAGGTGATAAAGTGGAGAGCCACCCGCTACTTGATATGTGGGCTTACGTTAATCCATTCCAGACTAAGTATCAGTTCATACAGTTGACACAGCTATATTTAGGATTAGTCGGTGAGGCATTTTGGGTACTTAATTTCAATCGGTTAGGGGTACCTGCTGAGATGTGGCTGGCCCCGCCTCAATATATGGTTATTATACCCGATCCTAAAACATATATAAGCCATTACGAATATAGGCGTGATGCCGTAAATCTGAGATTGGAAGTACCAGAGGTCATACATATGATGAGCCCTAATCCTGCGAACAGTTATCGTGGCATAGGGCCTGCCCAAAGCATATCGGTTGATTTGGATACTGAGAAATACGCAGCCCGCTATCAAAACCGCTTGTTCTATAATGATGCCACACCAGGGATGATTATAAAGTACGATGAAATACCGGAGGAAGAAGAACGTAAAAAGATACGGGCAGAATGGAATGAGATACACCAAGGATGGCGTAATGCTCGCAAGACGGCCTTCCTTTGGGGAGGTGCCGAAGCCAAGACCATTGCTATGAGCAATCGAGATATGGATTTCTGGCGGTTACGCAAATGGAGTCCCGAAATTATAAGGGGTGCTTATCGCTTATCAGCAAGTATGATGGGCATTGAAGGACCAGGTAGCCGTGCCAGAGTAGAAGCCGATGAGTATATCTTTGCCAAGTACACAGTGAAACCCGCCCTGACCCGCATTCAAGAAGCTATCAACGAGCAGTTACTACCGCTATATGATGATGGCTTTTATTTTGGATATGAGGACCCAGTGCCTGAGAATAGAGAGGCGTTGGTTAATGAAGTGAAGGAATTATTCCCTATCGGTGTACTTACCCGTGAGGAATCACGCGTGATGCTAGGTAAAGATGCCAAGCCAGAGGCGGGAGAAACCTTTGCCGAACCAAAGGCACCGATAGGCAGCAAGATGGTCTTCCACCAAATGCTTAACAGCAAGACTTTAACCGATGAACAAAAAGACCTACATTGGAAGCTTTATATTGATAAGGCCGAAGCTGATGAACGGAAAGCCAAGCAGCTTTTTAGGCAACTCTGGTTTGACCAGATGGACGAACTGTTAAAGGCATGGGAGAAGATACCAGAATTAGAGCAAGCATTTAATGAACCTGCTTCTCAAATCATTTGGGATGAGGCGTTTAACCCATTTATCAGCCAAGTATTTGAGGAATCTTTTGACTTGGTAATTAGTGGTGGAGACTTGAACCCGGCACATAGAAGTAAACAAGAAGGTGTGCTATCACAGGAAGCGTTGGAATGGATAGCCATGCGGTCTTTGACCTTGGCCACAATGGTTAATGGCACTACTAAAGAGGAATTACGCTTGGCTCTTAAAGCAGGCTACGAAGCAGGCGAGAGTATTCCTCAATTAACAAAACGCATACGGTGGTATTACCGAGATGGTTACGAAAGGCGAGCCAATATGGTAGCCCGCACCGAGGTAATAGCGGCCAGCAATGAGGGCGCATTACAAGGCTATGAAAAAGAAGAGATAAATAAAGTAGAGTTTTATCCTGCTCCGGATGCTTGCGAAGTATGTATGGCTGAGGTAGGTGAATACCCTATTGATGAAGTCCACGGGATTATCCCGGTGCATCCAAACTGTAGATGTGTGTGGGTACCCGTAGTGGATTAAGGAGGCTAATCATGTCTGAAATGATACGCAAAATAGTGTCCGTTGAGGTCAAGGAACTTGGTGACCGTGTGTTGGAGATAGCGGGTAGCACCGAGGATAAAGACCGCGCGGGCGATATTCTCAAAGCCAGTGGTTGGAAGCTGAAACATTTTAAGAACAACCCCGTGTTTATGTGGGCGCATAACTATAACCAGCCGCCTATCGGAAAGGCTCTCAGGGTGTGGATTGATAAAGAAGCCAAGGAACTCATGTTCAAAATAGAGTTTGCCCCACCTGAAACTTACGAGTTTGCTGATACTATCTATAAGCTCTATTTGGGCGGCTTTCTCCACGCAGTCTCCGTGGGCTTTATAGCCTTAGATTGGGAAGGTAAGGATGAGGAAAACCCCAACCCGAAATGGGAAGGCAATGTGTTCACCAGTCAGGAATTGCTAGAACTATCAGCGGTGCCGGTACCGGCAAATGCCCAGGCTTTGGTGAATGCCCGTGATCAGGGCCTTATTACGGTAAAAGAGTTTGAGGCAGTTACGCATACTGAGGAACCGTTGCTGATAACAAGCGGTGATAGCCCCGACCCTGAGGAAGAGCCTGAACCAGCTAATCAACCCAGGATAATAAGCCAGGAGGCATTGGCAGATGATATGGACTATGTGCTACAGGCCATAAAAGAGGTAGGTATAAGTGAGGAACAAATGCCTGCTGCCCTTGAGTTGGCAAGTGCAATTATTGAGCGGGCTCCGGGTTCCGACATACCCGTTGACATATTATCCAAAGTGGGAGCGGTACTGAATATTAAGAATGAGGAACGGCTGCTTGAAATAGAGCAACGGCTTCAAGAGATTCTCGACAGTACCCGTCCTACTGAGGAGGAAGGCGAGAAACAGGTTGAACCTGAGTTAGACCCTACTGCTAGGGTAAAACATAGGGTACAGGTTATAGCTGAGGTGACAAACGTGGTTATCGCTAAATTGCAAGGTAAACGAATACGATAAGGAGGACAGTAAGATGTCCGAAATGAATCTAGAAGAAAAGACCGAAATTGCTGAAGTAGTGGCTGAGGCCATCAAAAAAAGCGGTGCCTTAGATGCTGACCATAAGTTTACCCCAGGCAGTGTTGCCGTTGAAGGAGATAAGGACCCTCAGATCGTGTTTGGGGACAGCCTTGAAGATAAGCTGGTGGCTGACCCGAAGGGTGGCTTCCGTGATATGGGTGAATTCCTTTCTGCTATGTCAGGAAAGGGCGTTAAGTATTACGGAAATACTCACTTTGAAAAGCTGGCAGCATGGGGCAATGCCGTTCAGAAGATAGCCGGCACCATGAATGAGGGGGACTTAGCTCAGGGCGGCTATCTAGTCCCGGTGGAATTCAAGGAGCAAGTGCTAAAGACTGCTCTTGAACAGTCTATCGTTAAAGGACGCTCCACCCATATACCTATGCAAACAAACCGGATAGGTATCCCTGCCCTTGTGGACAGCGACCATTCAACCAACTACTTCGGGGGTATACTTCCTGCACATACTGCTGAAGCCGCAACGAAGGGTGCGACTAAGCCCCAATTCGATAAAGTGTACCTGACCCTTCACAAGTTGACGGGCATGGTCTATGTCACTGATGAGTTACTTGAGGATAGTCCTATCTCTCTACCGCCACTGATAAACGCTCTATTCGGAGCGGCTATTGCCTTTATGGAGGATGACGACTATCTACAGGGAACCGGTGTAGCCCGACCACTCGGCGCCTTCAATGCTGGTAACCCCTGCCTGATTTCTCAGGCGATTGAACCGGCGCAGCCGATAAACACTATCCTGTGGCAGAACATCATCAATATGTGGAGTCGGTTGCATCCTCTGTCCATGCGGAACGCTATCTGGGTAGCAAACAATGAGTGCTTCCCTCAACTAGCAAGTATGGCTATGGCTGTAGGTGCTGGTGGTGTTCCTGTCTGGATGCCTGGTGATGGTATATCCCGTGGCCCATACGGAACGTTGATGGGGCGTCCTCTAATCCTGAGTGAGAAGATGCAAGCCCTAAGCACAGCCGGGGATATTGGGGTGGGAGACTTCACCCAGTATCTTACAGGGTCGAAGGCTGGTGCAGCTGGCGGCGTGCAAATGGCAACCAGTATGCACTATCGCTTTAATTACGATGAGCAGACCTTTAGATGGGTGCTACGCTACGATGGTCAACCTTGGTGGTTGAGTGACCTGACCCCGTTACGTGGTGCCAACACCCTGAGCCCGTTCGTAATTCTGGCAGTTAGACCGTAAACTAAAGAGGGGGGGGGCTTCGGCCCCCCTTTAAGGGAGGATAAAAGAAAATGTTAAGACTATGCCAAATAGCAAAGGTTGTCCAGTGCGTAGCTCCCATTGATATAAATGGTGGTGCCGTACAAGCAGCTAATGTTAACATGGCCAAATACGACCATGTATCCTTTGTAATCGGAATAGGCAATCTGGCCGGAGACACCATAATTACCATGAATTGGGCAGCCACGAGTTTAGCGGCTGGCACGGTGATGGGCTTCAGTTACTATGAGTCAACGACCCATGCTGCGCTTGTGTCGGTGGTTGATACTGTTCTCACAACGGTAGGGGTTGGTGGTTACACTCCTGCTAATGCCACAGAGGATAACATTTGTATAGTGGTTGAGGTTGATGCCTCTGAAATACTGGCCCTTTCGGCTACCAGCACGTATGTAGGGATGCGCTTTAGCAATCCCGCTGCGGCTTGTTTGGTTAGCTGTGTGGCCATTTGCCGAGTAGCCCGTTACGAGGCTAACCCGGCCCTCATGCCTAACCCGATAGCTGCCTAAGAACTAAAAAGGAGGTTGCTAATGCAACTATCACAGATGGGATATATTGTGGGGTGCGTAGCCCCTATTGATGTTGGTGGTGTTGCCAGGCTGGGTGCTCATATCAACATGGCCAAGTACAACCACGTGACGTTCCTCATCTACTTTGGGGCGATGGCGAATATATGTACCGTAACGGTTCTAGCTGGGACAAACAGTCTAGGGGCTGGCGGTGTGGCGATGGGGTATAACTACTCTATCTCTACAGGTGGTGTTCCGTTATTGACACCATTTAGCATAGCACCCCTGACGGCAGTAGGGGCCGGTGGTGTAGCCCATGCCGCAACAGTTGACAACGAGATAGTAGTGATTGAACTGGACGCTGCGGAACTGATTGCTCCGGGCACCAATTACTACGTCGGCGTTAATCTGTCAAACGCTGGGGCTGCACTGGCAACCGTTATCGCTATTTGCTCCGAGCCACGCTGGGCGGCTGATCCTGACATAGCGCCTGACCCGACAGTAGCGTAAGACTATGAGCAAGGAAAGTGATACAGAGAAACGCAAGAAGGCCAGAGTCCGTAAAAAGGCTCTGGCCTTCCCTAACCGGGATAAGATGATTAAATCGCCGCCTGTATGTAAGGCGGGAGAGGAGGAATAACATGCCCGTAGAAGGATATTTGGATGGAGTGCAACTTCGCAAACTACACTATGGTATTCCACTATCAAGGCCAGCATTTGTTCACTTGGCGGCTACCACGCCATACTTTGGTATTGTGGGCGGAAGGGTACTTCTGACTGGCCTGGTAGGGTCGGTTCTAGTAGCCGCTGGTGCCAATGCTTGCCAATGGGTAGCTAATCCGACCACAGGAACGGCTACGCAGGTGCTTTGTGCCGCCTTAGACATTAACCCTGCCCTAGTGGGTGATAGCTTGGTTATAACTGGTATAGTGGCTAATGCCATGACCTACGGTGGTGCTGGTGGCTTGGGGGCAATAGCCGCACCTGTTCTATTACTCATTGGAACCTTGGACTTTATAGCGGCCGCCGCCGATGCGTCAAGCACTTCCTGGACGCTTACCTATGTGCCCTGGGATGATGGGGCGTACATGACCGTACTTTAGGTACGCTGCCCTTACAAGGGCGGACGTCACCTCCTTGCGGGTGGGCGGTCAGTGTGGCTGCCCACCCAATAGTAAAACAGGGGTAATTATGGCAGTACAGATGTGTAATCCTGTTATCAGATGGGAAGGCTTGAGTACGGATGCTAGGCCGACCGTCGGTGCAACTACGCCTATTCTAGTGGGTTGGATGATTTACGAGACGGACACTCACTATCATTATATGTGGAATGGATTGGCATGGGTCGGGCCTATCTATTGGCTGGAATATCTACAGCCATTTGACGAATATAAACACGATTATTAAGGAGGCAAGTTATGGATAACCTGGACAGAGACATCAAGATGACAAACGCTGACATCTTAATAAGGGATGATAGTATCACCATAATAGAACATGGCAACACAACCACCGAAGGTATAATGCTCACGATAAGGGCTGGAAAAATCCAGCTTGGTTCTGCACTTCGCGACCAGGATTTTGAAATATTAGGTGCTAGTGGCAGTTTGCTTGTTGATTCTGGTCTAGGTGCCCTGCGTATGACTTCTATGCCTATTATAGGCAGTCAGATAGCGTACCCGTTAACGACCCTGACTAATTTAACCAGTGCAGCTGGTTATACCATGACCGCTACCCAGTTACTTAGTGGGCTAATTATTGATGCCACCAATACGGGCGGGATTGCGGCAACGATGCCAACAGTAGCGGCAACAGTCGCCTTAATACCCGGCTGGGTAGCTGGTACATCTTTCTTGTTATGGTATAAGAACACAGGCAACCAAACAATGACGCTTACCGTAGACGCTAGTGCCCAATGGACTATGACAGGCACCATGACGGCAGCACTTAATACTACCAGAGTATTCATGTGCATTATTGCCACGGCTGTAACTGGCACGGTGTATTCTTTAGGAACATTCGCTGAATAAATAACACGACTACTAGGGAGGTTAATTATGGCAGTTGGTATGATAAGCACTATCCAACGCTGGGAAGGCTTGAGTGTGGCTGGTGGCGATGCCAAGCCTGTAGCTCCTACCTTCGTTGGTTCTACCTATTATGAGACAGATACTGGTAGGACGTATATGTGGACTGTGGCTTTAGCATGGGAGATTATGCCCGTGCATATCCTCAATGTTCAGGGTGGAGCCTATACTATCCAAGACTTAATGGAGGAATGGCTGGCTTCGCTTGACCTGGCTGGTGGTAATCCTCTAACTCTGTTAATGGACGGCAGCGAGCAGATACTTTATGAGTACCCGGCGGCAGCCGATGTACCGGCGGCTCACCCATTCATATTTAAGGGACTCAAGATTGATTGGACGGGCTTAAACTTCGGCGCTGGTGAAAACACCGAGATTAAATACTATGAACAGGTGGATGGGGCGAATCTGAGGCTTATATCAACTGAGACTTTCCTGGCTGCGGCTCTACCAGTACCAGTGCTAACCTTCCACCCCAGGCAAGCCAATACCGATATACAGCCGATGCAAGGATACTACCGCCAGCACGTGAGGATAACGGCTGAACAATTAGCCGTTGGTGGAGGTTGGAATACGTTATCGTATGTCAATTTTGATGCTATAAGAGGTGGATAATGCCCGGTATAGCTAGACTACAGGAAGTATTTGATGCCCTTACCCATACTACAGAGATATTCCCTGACGATACTAATTTGACGCTTACTTTTACAGCTCATGCCAATGCTCATACATGGTTAGCCTGGACTGAAATTGCCGATAGTGGGGCAAATACAATGACCTCATTGTTTACTTCCAATCCTGGGCATGTTACCGCCTTATATATTGAGGAATTGAGTGATATAGATGCCATCTATATGCTTGAGATTAGTTACGGAGCAGCGAAGGTATTAGTAACTTCAGGACGCTTTGCTGGGGCTACCAAATTCCAGGTACCACCAGGCAACTTGAAGTTTGCGACTGTAGAAATCCCGTCTGGCAAGACAGTTTATTACAGAATGAAATCAGGAACGGCGGTAGCTGATACCGCCCTAGTTCATTTCAGATACCATACACATTAAAGGAGGTTTACAATGGCAATCAGTAAATTAACCAAACAAGTAGTCCATGCCCAGGTAGGGGCACTCAAGAGCCGTTACCTGAAGCTCAAAGCCGATAAAGAGGCCCACATAGATACGGCACAGAGAATAAACAACCAAATGGCGGTCATCAAGGCGCAGTATGATGCG
>SDBU01001210.1_pt1 | contig 37620 bp, 42 predicted proteins | sample 2277071 | NCBI WGS metagenome assembly SDBU01 (sample SAMN10397929, study PRJNA504765) | marine sediment metagenome | isolation source: marine sediment core GS08_GC12, 126 cmbsf | place: Arctic Ocean: Gakkel Ridge, Loki's castle | collected 2008 | reverse complement strand
GCAATGAATATGAATTTCCCCTCACTTCTATGAGATTTGATGGATGAGGGTGGTGATCAGATGGGGATGGATGTGGTCAATTATGGTTTATATGAAATGGTTTGATATGGTAGGGGTTGGTAATGGTGGATTTTCTAAGCCAAGATGGTGCTGGGCATAGGTGCCGGGCAGTGCCACACCCCTTAAGAATAGACGATCCAATGCATGCCTATATTCTGCTATTCATTTTTTCTTTTACGGTGAGAAAATGGTTATTTTTGGTGGTAACTGAGCAAATGTTGCCCGGGTGGTGGAGGGAAATGAAAGGGATTGTTGGAGGGACCAAATTCACCAAGTTGGCATTAACGATTAATAACATCATTGGAAAGTTTTTCGGCCTTTTATTTTTGCACAATTATAGCAGTTATCGTTAGTCCTAAAGGATTGCAGATTACATTACAAAAACATCTTATATCAAAAAAACTCAGGCAATTCTAATGACACTGTTTAGATCCGTTGAATTACAAGAACTCAATCCCGTTGAAACCGTTTTTCTATCGCACAGCAATGCATTGATCCAAATGCACCAGTTGAAAGTGAATTTAAACTAGAAGCATAATTTTCAAAGAGCTAAAGTATTACATTTTTAACCACTTCAAGTATTCAAAGGTACCTGACTGTCGATAATAAAAGGATTATTTTACATTTTTCAACGAGTTATTAGTCAGAAACGCACGATTAACACAAGCCCAGGGGCAAACATTTCATCATGTGTAGTGAAATTGAGTCTGAAATCTATGACTCGAGTTCTGTTTTTTGATTTTTGCGGGCAATTTTCATTAGTAAACTTCTTAGGACTGAATAGATAACCCGCAAGAGCTAACACACCAAGGACTACCAGCAACCTACCCAGAGCTGCATCCTCCCTCTCTTGCTTCTCCTCTCTTGTTTCTGCATAAACAAAAGAGGGTGTAAGTGCTAAATTTAAAAAACAAAAAAGTAACATAACTGCAAAGGTTTTTTTAACCATAGTAATAACCTCCTCTGATAAGTTTAGTATTAAATGAATGTTAGCAGCTTATCCTTTGGGTCAAGACAGCTTTAATTAGCAGCAGTGGCTATGAAACAACCGCCGCCTCCATTACCTCCGTCGCTACTGCCGCCAGGATTAGGGGGAGGCGTATTTAAAGAGTGAATTAAAGACTGATCAATTTAACATAATAGATGGATCTTCATAGCCGGGCCAACCATCATCGAAGGGTTCATAGACCGTCTCGCCATTTTCATGAGAGACATCTTGGCTGGACGGGCCCCTGGAAGGCCTCTGTACCCAGAGGCCGAGATGTTCAAGAATCTGCCGTATTACCTGAGGATCGGTAATGAAGCTGATGATTTTCATCTCTCCTCCGCAGCGAAGACAACAGAGGAGGTCCGACCGACGATAGAAAATTGCATGTTACGTGCCATAGTCAGAACCCACGATCATCAAAATTTCATTACAGATTACTACTACCATTGGAAAGTTTTTGGGCTTTTCAATTCTTTCCAATTATAGCAGTAGGTGAAAGTCCGAATTTATAATTGACTTCTTTAAGTCACATACTATTTTTTTTCATTTGAATATTCTTGACCCTCCCTATTTCTATTTCGATTTCTCTGCCGACTGTAAGTTTAACCTTTACTGCGCTGTCTTGGATAGAACCACTCAATCTGTCCCCTGTACTCAGAGAAATGATATCTGTTTTTTTATAGCCTTCATCAAAAGAAACTTCGATTACCTTCAAAATATCAAAAGTGAGGTTTGCATAAGCTGTTTTTATCGTAAAGGATTTGTTTAGAATATCCCCTGAGATTCTGTCACCATTTTTTAACTCAATAAAATCATATTTACCTTTATCAGCGAGTGGTACAACAGCTCCTGCAAGAATGGCCGTTTCAGAGGAGCCAGGAACTCTTAATCCCAACGCCCAATGCCACCAATTCAATATCCAACGTCTAGCATCTGTATCATGTGGTGGATTAATAAAATAAACTTTCCCTTTACCTATTTGAAAATTACCACAAACAACTTCACCTTTGTTTGTTTCAACAATCGAAGATGCATCCATTGGAAGGTCTAAAAAACAATTACCATATTCATTATTCCGTTTATCTCTATGGGAAACAAATTTCACTGAATTACAATCAGTATTCACAGGATGACGAAGTAATTCAATGTTACTGGTAACTCTAGATCCTACTTTCATGGGACTAAAAAAATACCTATATTTAGATATGTTGCGGCCTTTAATAAACAACTTATTAACTCCTGAATGAATCCAGTTCTTAATTATTTCCTTCTGAACAGAGGATAGATTTCCTGGTTCAAACTGGAAAGTAACAAAGTCAGCATCTATGAGGGGATTATTGCGTAGGTTGAATATCTCTCCTTGTCGAATTTTCGATATTATCGGTCTATTTCCTTGTAATATGTCTTTATCCATCTGTTTTAAGATTTCAGGAGGTATAATATCCTCATCACCAGCTAAGGATAGACCAATGCTTAAAGCGAAACTCATTATCAAAACAAGGCCGACGATTATGTTTTTCATTTTTTATCACCTCCGCTGCTTCTTTTAAGAAATAACTAATAACAACTTGCCATAGGCAAAGATCAGAGGAAATTCGTCAATGATCAAGATTTCATTCAGCAGTTATAACTTTTCCGACCTTTAGATATTCCCCAATCATAGCAGCATTATCAATAAACCATAAATATCTCCTGGCTCACCTGTGTCGAGCACATTTATACATTACGTGGAGGCAACTATTTCGCTATATTTCGCAGAATCATTCTTCCTCCTCCGCGAGTTCAATTTGCTGAACCAAGAGGTGCTCTCCCCTACCGCGACGTGCCTTAGGACCTCTAACGATGACTTGCCTATTGACCAAAGGACCTACAACATCATCGAGCATATCAGGCAGAGTAAAGCACTTCTCATGAACTCCATTCGGCAACGTTAGCTCAAGCCAGTTTTCGTCTAGATGCAAAGCCCGTAAACTTCCGCGTAGCTGTAACTCTTGGCGCTCCTCATCCCTTGGGGGCTTTGGCAAAACTTGCTTGACCCTCTCGGTAAGCGCGTCTGTGAAGTACACTGACTGAATTTTCTCCTTTCGAGTCCGATAGAGCGCAATTTCTCTCACACGTCGTCCGCGTGGCGAAATGTTGCGAGTCAAAAGGAGAAGTGCCTTTCTATATTCAGTCTGGGGCACAAATGTCTCGATTTGCGTCGGATCACCAGCAGTAAGTCTATCATAAAACCCGAATATTGCATCCGAAAGTTCAGTTGGATTAAAGGGACGCGGTTTGAACATATCTTGCTGCAAGGGTTCCGTAAGACGAATCTCTAACTGGTAGCTACCAATTGTTGGTTCGCTGACTCGTGCTTGAACAAGGTCTATCAAATCCTTGGGTGGATTACCAGACCGCCTCAGTGGGTAGTTGCCTATCCACTCAGCAAAGCGATAAAGAAGGCTTCGAAAGCCAGCGACCTTATCCAGCATGAGGTCAAGCGGACCAGTGCCAGCACCTATTTCTCCTCCGCGAAGAGCCACTGTTATGCTCTCGCCGGAATAGCGTTTATATAGTGCATCTGCTAATACGCGCTCATCAGAAACCACCTGTAAAAGTTCTCGAAGCTGGGCAACGGCCCACGTCTGCAGAGATTCTGATCCTAAGAGTCTGAAGATAGCGAGTTCGGCTCTTTCTAATAACTGCGCCTTATAGAGCAAAGCCACAAAGCTAACCGCAAGAATACTTCTGGTTCTCACCTTCTCTTTGGGTACACTTCTGAATGCCTGCTCTTCCAAATCTGCGGCGCGAGCATAGAGTTGGAGAGCCTTATCGGATGCCCCCATTTCTAAGGCAGTGGCCGCTAATTCTTCCGCTTGACTATGCATTTCATTCAGCATCATGTAGCCTCGACAAGGCTCACGAGGACCATAGCCTCACGGAAGCCGACGACACTTGCGTAGGCAGGCAGAGGGGAGTTGCCCGCTAGCGCCTGCCTTTCTTTCTTTCGAAGTCGGCTCCGAAGCTCGGCTCTTTTGCCAGCATCTGTACCAGAAACTTCGAGTCTGTATGCCTCCTCAAGATCTTTTGATCCCGACTCACCGACATAGTAGTCAGCCCCAGTTCGAGTTTCTGCGCGCGAGAGTGCCACTTTTCCTAGCTCGGCTTCTACCGTGGTAAGGGAAACAATATACGCACCGTCTCTCGTGGCATCGTCACGATTGTTCCAAGCTCTTATAGCGTCATCGTCAGGTTGCTTCCATTCTAGTACTTTAGCTGAGATATTTCCGCAACACTCTATCTTTAATTCAGTAAGTGGTGGGCCATGATGCCTGGCGAAGCACACCTCGGCCGCCTCAGTGTAGGAGGCACAGACGGCCTCTGATATGCCAGGATGCCTCGGCTTTACGATCGTTCTCAAATTAGGTAGTGTTTCACTCATAAAGGAACATCAGTCCATCGCGTCAAAGGCCCAGACGATTTAGATAGAGCTATGCACATAACTCTAAAGATACAACGTTTTAGATATTTAACCCCATGCAAAAATATTGTCAATCCGCTTAATGATCAGCAAATGCTACCACGGTCGGGCTTCGATTTCGTGCCATAACCTGCAATCTGGGCAAATTCCACAATTGTTACATTAATCATTACCTCTTGACCGTTTTTCCTGTCTGTGTCTGGCTCTGTCCTTTTACCTGCCAGATACTCCTAATATTTTCACAAAAAATCTGTAAAATCAAATGGTTTCTGTCTGAATTATCCGATCTACCCTATCCCTGATACAAGCAACCAGCCTCTCAATCTCTTCCTTCTTCAATATTAGCAAGAAATTCAGGTCATTATCTGTTTTCAAGAGATCTCTAATCTTCTCTACCAGCTTATCCTTTGTCATATTGACCTCCGGGATAGACCTTACCCTAATTGGAAGACTTAAACATAACCCACATTGCTAGATGCTCTTCTGGTTTCTCATCAAGATACTTTATTTTCCCTTTATACTCCTGCTTTACCTCCATCTCTTTGTCTTTCCCTAATTTGAGAAAAACCTCAGAACAACCAGGACAGGCAAATTCATGCTCATTCTCTGCCTCATAAAAATAAGGGATCCAGCCCTCTTCTATTGCCTCTTCAATGGAATCGATTACAATTCCACATATCGCGCATTTCATTATTTATCCCTCCTCTTGTTTCAAGGTTAGTTCTACTGAAAAAATCCTCCCATGCCAAGAAAAATCCCTGCTTTTCTTCGATAAATGGAAATGAATACTGATAAAAAACTTGAGATAATCCATTCTCCCAGTGAATCTGAACGGGTATCCTCAATTTCGCTGCATAGTCCACTTCAAAACGGGTACCTCCTGTAAGGCCATCCTCCTGACTAATGAAGGCATGCAGGATATCAGATGCCTCAACCAGCTCTTTGTTTCGCTGGTAGTATCTTTTTGGAATCTCAAACCATGAACGGATATTTGTAAGGTCAGGCGCATAAACATTCACCTTCATACTTCTGTCTTCAGCTGCCTTCCTTGCCCATGTGCAGGCACCTTTACATCCAGAAGTGATTATCAATGATTCAATGGGAAGGGAATTGACCACATCAATGACAAATTCTGCGTCTTTATACTTTCTTGCTCCTACAATTCCTATGTTCATTTTACACCTCCTTTAATAGAAAAAGCCGCCCACACATTGTGTAAGCGGCTCTTTGGTTAATTGTTGATAATTAGATTAGGTAGCTTGATTCAAATCAGTAATTGATAAAGATATCCCTCCTTTCAAAATATACTCAATTGAGCAGAAACAGAATTGTCCTTCTCTCTAATCATTTCATCCAGTTCAGATTCTTTCACCTCAACTCTTGTTACCTTTTTCCTTCTCCCAACATACTCAATAAAAGAGACTTTGATAACCTTATCGCCTATCTGTTCTGCCTCAACAGTCATTTTCTCGGCACTGGGAGGTAATTCTACCTCCTTCACCTCTATAGGTTTGGTTTTACTAACATTACAATCCACCTGGACCTCTTTCTTACGATACGCAGCCCACATATCCTTCAGCGTTCCAGTATCATTGATCTGCTCTACCAGGGCCCGGGCCAATTCTATGGACATGGAATCTGAACTCTCTGACAAAGCAGATAAGCCCTTATCCGTCAACTCCCCTTCAAGCGCCAGGCTGGTCTCCAGTTTAGTTGCAATCAATTTCATTGCCCGTGTCTGCATCGTACCCGAATAGGTAAGGTAGTAAACCTTGACCGGATCTCCCTGAGTAATCCTCCATGACCTTCTTGATGCCTGTCTCAACGTGTATGTAGAGTAACCACATTGATAAAACACAATCGAGGGGAAGGATAAAAGATCAAGTCCAGTTTCAACCAATTTGGGATTGCAGATCAAAACATCGAGTCCCTTCTTTACCCATTTGTCTATTTTCTCTGCCCTCCCTTCTGTGTCTCCTGCTCGTAAAACCCTGACCCTATATCCCTTATCCTCAACCATCTTTACCAATCTGGGACTGATGTCGGTGGTATTTGAGTTCTGAATGTAGACCAGTACCTTTCTCCCCTTGGAGATCTCATTATCAAGGATTTGTAACAGTTCCCTCTCTTTTGGCATATCTCCTTGAACCGGGGGAGCAAAAGCCACCAATTCATGGGTATGTGGATGATAGACGGTTACTCCCTGATAGATTCTATCAGGATAACTCAGCAGAGCATTGAGATAGGAACCCAAAAGGGAATTATCCCCTTTAGCCAGTGCCTGTTTGAGCGCCCCTTTCATATCTTCTTCAAACCTATGGTAGGTTTCCCCTTGTTCGGTATCCATCCTTAACTCTATGACCTCTTCCTCATATTCAGGCAGGGTCTCAGACATATCGGATAACCTGAGAAACACAGAGTTGGCTAATAGCATCTTACCCATCAGTAATGGACTCACACCGGGTTTGGCCTTGACTATCGTCCGTTTCTTGGATTTCACGCTCAGACCGTCCTCTTCCGGAATAATGGTGATTCTCTCAAGTACCCCATATTTTTCCATGAACTGGCCTGGGCTACCCCATAGATTATCATCTGCAAGCATCACCCCTGGATGGGTGCGATAGATTAAATAGAACAGATCCAATGCATAGCCACCCATCAAGGTGCCGGTTAATCCAAGCGTGTATCTACAGACCCGCGATAATATGCCAAAGGCATAGCCCTGCCCGGAGAGGTTCTTGTATTGATGAACTTCATCTGCAATAAGAAGGTCAAAGAAATTGCTCAACTTATTCTTGATGAATAGCGCCGGCATGAATTTCCTGTAGTTTTCCTTGTCTCTATCCGCCTGCCATAATTGCTCTCCACAGCTCCGGTATATCCTTCTATGAGTCCCACTCTCAGGATCCCACACCCATTTGGCAATAGTATTCTCACAGGCATACTTCTTCTTGTATTTCCCCTGATTATTCCTTTCAAATAGAAGGAGAGGGGTTCCATCTCTATCCAGCAATAATCCTCCACATGCTGGACAGCAATCTCCCATTTTTCTATGAACCACAGCCGGTCTCCACTGGAATGTGGTCTTGGCCCTTTCCCTTCCAATGACATAGAATTCAGGTGTTGTATAGGGTTTTGGAATCCTCAAATCCTCAAGCATAGATAAACACTGTTTCCCGTTGAGATTAAAGACTTTAGAGGTAGGAGTAGTCTCCTTTATCTCTTTAATCCACTTTCTGACGAGGTGAGGGGGACACATGACTAATACCCTTGGATTTTCCTTTAACAACAGGGCTGAAGCAATACCCATGATGGTTTTTCCAGACCCCATCTCAGCCGTGATATAAACGGATTTGTTTCCCTCATTAAATGACTTGATAACTCCCTTAATCACCTCCCTTTGAACGGGAAATGGTTTCTTGCTCAATCTATCCATAGCCTCATCCATCTCTTTTTCCTCATCCCTTAACGGGTCATGGATTACCTCTAATTCATCATTCACCCTCTTTGCCAGTGAGGGGCCATATTCATCGAGAAAACCTTTAAGACTATTCACTGCTTCCATCTTTTCCTCCTTTCTTAAAGCACACCATGACCTCTTGATCCTTGTTTGCGATAGCCATGGTTATACTGTCTTTGAGTTCATCCTCGTTTATCTCCACTACATACCCTTGATAGTCTCCAACCAGGGACTCTAAAGGAATGAGCCACCCTTTCTCTAAGAACATCCTCCACAGCCAACCCGACCAGAGGGGATCTAGAGGGATCTCTATCCTCTCCTCCAGATGTTTGAAAAATAACTCCTGAGCCATTGAGATAGACAGGGAGAGAACCAGAAACATATCCTTTGGTTCCTTATTTCCAGGCAGGGCTATCTTGGGAAGGATCACCCCTTGATAGAGTCCTGATGGTAGTCTCTGATAGTGAACGGTGTAGCTTTGCGAAGATCGAGAGAGGTATTCATATCCCTCATCTATCTCAACAGACACTGAGCCGTGTTCAAGGACATTGGCGATTATTCCCTTGACCGCAGTTTGGTATCCGGCGACTGACAGGAAATAAACGTCTCTGTCTTCATTGACTACAAGATCTGAACAATAGGCGGCTATACCGCCTGAGTTAATAACAGATAAATCCATAGAATCACCTCCTTTACGTTATCGTGATAAGTTCTCCATTTTCATTTATTGCGTTAATGGTAATAACAATCCTGTCTGTCTCGATTATCCGTTCCTTGCCGTCTTCATGCTCTCTCCTGGTGTCAACCACCTTCTTGGTGATCCCCTTGACAAGCAATGGATTGCAGCCCTCTTTATCAAAGACCACCCCATTCATCATGCCGCAGGCCAGCAGTTGAGCTAAATGACCGTGGCGCAGTGGCATAATGGGTCTTATCCTCTCTGATAAGGACAGAGGGGAGACCATTCGATCTATCTTTTCCCTTAATCCATAATGCTTGAGTTCTCTCCCAAGCTCTTCAGGATCTATCTGAGTTGTCCTGAACAGGAAGTTTTTGACGGGAGGGGACAAGGGGACAGTATATTTGCAATCAGATTTATCAAGGGAAGGGATAATCGCTTGACCCTGACCCACATTGATAAGATACCGGGCCAGTTCATCATCCGATTCAGATCTCCTTTTCAATACCCCAAAAATAACCACCTGCTTAAATGACCGATATTCATCATCAGGGAATCGAAAGACCCGGACATCTTTAAACCTGTAAGAAAGGATCTTGGCTATAACCTTATCCAGTCTGGATTGGGGGATGAGATAGACCAGGATACCGTTAGGCGTGAGATACTTGATGGTATTCCTTAAGAATGTCCTCTCATACCTCTCGCTTGCCGATACCCCATCGTCTCTGATTGCCCAATCATATGGCGGGTTAAGGTATAGGAGAGAAAATGCCTGATTACTGATACGGGTAGTCTCATGGTCTGTGATAAGACAGTGATTGAGGTTCTCTTGTGCTATCCTTCCTCGATCTTTGTCCAGTTCAATTCCATAGGTCTCACCCTTTAAGGATTCACCTATATGTTTTAGGGCATGACCGTCTCCTGCGCATGGGTCAAGCAGGCGAATGTTACCGGTGCCATCTCTTGCCAGGATATTTGATACAAGAGAGACAACTAATGCAGGTGTTGGGTAGAAGCCCATCTTGGCTTGTGCTGCTAGTCTCATGGTTCACCTCCTCAAATAGAAAAAAACCGCCTACACAATGTGCAAGCGGCTCTTTGGTTAATTGTTTATTGAACGTTAGATTAGAGAGCTTAATTCAGATCAGGCATGGACAAAGGCGTCTGATCGAAATCAAGTGTCAAATCTAACTCTTCCTTTTCTTCTCTTCAGCAGGGTTTTCCTCATTTTCATCGCTGGCGGCAGAATCATCATCCTTTTCTTCACTTTCTGCGGATTTCGGCGGGGAAAAGCCCAGCCACTTCCAAACTCCGATAATAATTGCTATACCAAATAGAAACATGGGCCATTTGAAGGTAACCAACAGAATAATCGCGACCAAACCGGCCCACCATAAAATATCTTTTTTCTTTTCTTTATTTTCCATAATCATTTATCTCCTTTCATTTTAGTTGTTGTCTTCTGGTTTACGACTTTACTGGAGGATCTCTCGATTTCCCCCTCCAAGCTGCTCTTGCATTCAGGACAGATTGAGTGGGTGATGGGAAGCGTTGGTTCACCTGTTCCTGAGACCTCCTTTCTTTGGGCATAAGAAAAGCCACTGAGATTTCCCAGTGGCTTATCTGCCAGTTATGGTTTGTTTAGGGGTTTAGGCTAAAAGACAACCCTTCAAGGTGTTTTATTTGCCTTCTCCCATATGGGATAGGGGTCAATGCCGAAATAATCGCTGTATGGGCTTGTCACCTCGGCAAACAGGTCTTGAAAGTGTTGGAATTGTCCTGCCTTGACTTTCAGGATCAGCTCTTTTTCTTTTGGAATGCGTTGAGGTGCATTGTTCTCCTTGGGCCAGCCCTGAGCTATCCTGATCTTGTCTATCTCAATCGCTCTCTTAACCTGCCACACCTCTTCAAGTTCGCAGTCAATCTCAAGCCAACCGTCAATCTTGATGGACTTTAATTCGCTGAAACTGATATAACCCCACTCCGCACATTGATCGTCCCCCAGGTGGGCAAATCCCCAGAAGAGGTCTTCTCCGTTGAACTCGCACACATACCAATCCGCCGAGCCAAGAAAAAAATGAAGATAGACTAACTTCTCCCTCAGCGGTATGTGCTCTGTCTTATACAGTCTGGGTATCTTTGCCAGTCTTTGTTTTGTTGGGATATTCCACATTGGTTTTACCTCCTTTCAAAGATAAAAAAAGCGCCCAGGACAGACTTGCCATGAGCGCTATAGGGTTTAGGTTTGATTTCTTAAGCAGTTAACTTTTCTGTTTCTTCTTTACTATTTTCACCCCCTTTCAATATAAGGTTTAAGACCTTCTCTGTATCAGACATAACCTTGAGACAAGCGGTGTATGTCGTGATGTTTAACCTTTCTGCATACGTCTCTATGTATCTGTAGGAGTTCCCAAGGTGTTTATCTGCGCTTTTACCGACAATTCTACAAAGTGCCTGGGCAGACAGTTCCGCTACAATCTCTTGAATGGGATCCTGCCCAACTTTAAGACTTCCATTAGTCTTTTCATGAGCGCAGTGGGCCAATTCGTGAAAAAATACACACTCCTCTTTGGTGGCTAAGGCTATTTCCTTGTCCGCCGATGAATAATACCCTTTGTACCTGTAATTGCCGGGTATCGCCTTGAGCTTTATTCCCCACTGTTCAGCTCTTTCAATCAGGGGTAGTTCAGGTAACTCTATCTTGGCATAATCAAGTTCTTCCCCCTGTGTATCTTCATAGCGAAATACAGCCCTTGGCAGGAACCCTACTAGCCTTTCCAGTTCCTCGCCTGCATCGTTTTCCTCTTTCTTGATATAGGGCACAAGGATATATAATGCCTTAGATCCCTTGTTGACATGACGATTTACTTTGAGCCATTGTTTGTATCCACGGGCATCTCCAGTGCCCGCAATAAACATCAAAATCCGATTCAGTATAGACCATTTGGAACTGGGTATGTCTGGTATGGGAAACATAGAATAGGCAACCACTTCGGGAACATCGCCTGAGTTGAACTTCTCTAAAATGGTGTTCAGCACTTGTTTAACTCTATCGTTCATTTGATTTTACCTCCCTTCCGAGTAGATCATTGAATTGGTTTGTAAGTGATTCTATCAATCCATCCTCTGCCAGACTGCGATAACCATCTCCTATAATGATATGATCGAGTAATTTGACATCAATTGTCGCCAGAGCCATCAAGACTTTCTTGGTTATTGACTTATCCTCTAAGGAAGGCTCTGGATTTCCAGAAGGGTGATTGTGCGCCATAATCACTCCGTTTGCTCTGAGAGCAATTACACGCTTGACAATCTCCCGTGGATAGATAACCGCAGATGATATACTGCCAGAGAATATTTTCTCTATGGCAAGAATATGGTTTTTGGTATCAAGGAAAAGGCAGTAGACGGTCTCTACATCATCGTTTTCTGCAAACAGAGGTTTGACGACATTGTAGACCTCTTTAGGATTTGTCAGATATTTCCCTATTGATTCCTTAACAACCATCTGTGCGAATTTCCCTGACTTAAGGTCTTTCCAGAATGTTGTATCTTTCATGGGTTTTTCACCTCTCTCTAAACGCAAGAAAGCCCCATGATCCTCATGACCATGGGGCTCTTATGCTGTGGTTTATTGGGTTTTTATTCAGGGATCCGGTTCTTCGTCTTCTTTCTCATCGGTGGGATCCGGTCCCTCCATTTCCCGCTCTAATCGCTTTCTCTCTTCTATCTCTTCTTCGAGGTATCCTATAAATCCGCCGAGTATCGCAAAATCAGCAAGATTATCGCCGAAACAGATCCCAGCACCCTCGTCTCCGGAGTCGTCTTCAGAGTCATTGTCAACGTGGTTTCCGAAGTCATTATCGAAGTCATCTCCAAAATCATCTCCAAAGAAGTCATCGAAACCACACATTTCTTATCACCTCCTTTCTCCATTAAAATTGGTAAGTTATACAAAACAAAAAATCCTAACATGCCGTAATGCTACCTTCCGGACGGAAGGTAACGAAATCACCCCATTTGGCCTGTTCTCCTGAGTATCATTGACACTGTTTTAGGGTTCCATTTCACTTTGCCTGTCTTTGTTCTGTATCCATTGGCCTCTAACTCTCGGCAAATTTGTCGTAGAGAGATCCCTCTTTCATTCAGGGATTTGATCAACTTTATCCCTTTTTGTTCGTGACTGCTCCTAATCAAGTGCCGAGTTTCATCAAGGTCAAATCCGTATGGTGGAGCATATCCTCCTATTGATTCTCTTTTGGCTCGTTTATGAGCAAGCGCCGCCTTAGTCCTCTCGCCTATGATCCGTCTTTCCATTTCTGCCAGTGCGGCGGTAAGGGTAAAGAAAAACCTCCCCATTGCAGACTGTGTGTCCAGGGTTTCTTCTATGGAGTGGAATGACACCCCCCACTTGTCGAACATTTTAGTGGTCTCCAAGGCATCCACAGTTGAACGAAAGATCCGGTCCAGTTTATAGACCACAATGGCATCGACTTTTTTTTGGCGGGCCAGGTGCAATACCTTCTGAACGCCGGGCCTCTTCAAGTTCTTGGCACTGATACCGGCATCCTCGATTATTTCTGAAAGATCCAAGTCCTTCAACTGACAGTATGCCTCTATCTTTAATTTTTGATTGTCCAGGCTCACTCCCTCTTTGGCCTGATCATCTGTCGATACTCTGATATATCCAATTGCGTCCATAATCCTCCTCCTTCCCAAAGAAAAAACCCCATCTAGAAAGATAGGGTCTCAATGGTATATAAATAATATTTCTCTAATACTCTAAATCATCCATGTCCTCTGTATCATCTTCTTCTATTATTTTCCTAATTCTCCTATCTTGTTCCTCCTCACTTTCGTCAAGAAAACCTGCAACACATCCAAGATAAAAGGCGTCTTCATAACCAAAATCATCATCAAAGAATATCATTTCTATTTCACCTCCTTAATGCTTTTGTTGATTTTAATGAAATTGTGTGAGAACGAGAATAATTTCAGAGATAAGGTTTCCAATCTTTTACTACAATGGATGATTATTCTTGTTTGAGCACAATTCTAAAACTGATTACCAATGAACATAAAGTGCCCCAGGTTCCTACATACCGTCGTTTGTTAGAGCTTTTTGCACATCTTGCCCGGGCGGGGAGCCGTATATCAGTATATGTGTCATTTAGTCGGCGAATGCCAATTCAATCTTAAATCTTATTTCTCTTCTTATTTCCTTCATTTTTGTAAAGGATATTTTTAACCTTTTATTTATCTTATTGTTATTCCAATCGTTCAATTTACTTTTGATGAAGTCTTTCTCGATTTTTGTCAATGAACCTATGAAATTATCCAAACATATTTTGTTAATCACTAATTCATCTAACGGTAATCTATTGTTATCAAATGTATTTGAGAGAATATCATCACCACCAAAGGGAAATTGATTGTAATGAATGATTTTAAGGTTTTTGCGTTTGTAAAATCCATTATCGACACTGCGACCTCTCCTTAAGAAATCACCCATTCTCCACTTTGCTTGGAGTTTAAGAAAACTGTTATTGGCATCTGGGTCCTTCTTTAATGCCTCGTAAATCCCTATTCTCGCCTCCTGAGCCATATCGTCATTCGGCATGGTTCTCATATAAGGTGCCAAACTGTTTATTTTTTGCTCGCATAAACGATTTAATTCTTGATGTGTCATGGGTGCCTCCATAAAAAAGGCGCAAGCCAAATAAATGACCTACGCCTTAGAAAGTGGTTAATCCTAACTATTGCCTGGGGCTAAAGGGTTAATACAGAGGCACGTGCCTGTTCTTATGGTTTCTGTTATTGCTTGCCGGCGTTACTAAAGGTGGGGTTAGTGGTGGGGTAAAACTATGGTTCTTACTGTTATTATCACCTCCTTTCGGTTATACTTGTTTAACTGAATAATTCTTGGACAGCTGTCCAAAAATCCGCAGGTAGCACATCATTAAAGACAGTTCTCTCTACTATTGGTCTTGATTGTGGTTCTTGCTGTTATTGAATAGACATCGATTGCATTTACTTCGATCTCTACAAGATCTACAGATCAATACTGGTTCTTTTGCCTTTGAGTATTCTTCAACTACAATTTCTAATGTCGTAGTCATGGGTTTGTTGAGAGACCATGCCAGTCTTCTCAATGTTGAACTGCCTTCTTGTGATAGTTCTGGAGTGTAAGCCATGGTTTTCACCTCCTTTCTGTGGTTTGTTTACGTTTGATTTTGCACAGACCTATGCATGTGGAATCGATTCCATGGTTCTGGTGTTTTGTTGATGCTGTTAATTCAAGGGGTTAGGGGGTTGATGATGAGATTAATGGTGGGAATGGTAGAGATAAGGGGGGGCTATAATAATTCAGGGGAATGGTTTAGGTCATACATACTTAAGGACCCGGCGGCGATAATTTTGTGCAGTTATACCTTTCCACCATGATGATCGCAATGGAACTAGCTGTTGTGGGGTGCCTGGAAAAATATGTTGGAGGGATTGATAGGTGTGATGACCATGATGGAAAGAGGAAAAGAGGGAGATGAGGAGGGAAATAACCTTTTGATGAGCATTACCAAGTGCTTTGAGGGAGGCTATTTTTTTGACATATTGGTCTGGGTCATGGGTTTGTTGAGAGAGCATGGCTATCCATGTCATCCTTTAGGATTATGAAATTGATTGCCATTTCAGATAGTTATAATAGAATCACAATAAGAATATGAAAAAGAAAAAATCAATTCTTTAAGAATGAAGATTCCTTATTGTATCCTTCTGGCAAATAGGTTATTTAAGGGATTGACATCCTTTCCTGCTCGTGTTAAATTACTCACCTACAATTTGGCAAAAAAACGTTATAAACAGTGAAGAGAAATATTCTACTTGTTGAGCCTGACTATAAAACCAAATTCGCTCCATTGGGGTTGATGAAAATCTCTGCCTACCACAAGAAGCTTGGAGACAAAGTACGGTTTGTCAAAGGAATTAATGTGGACGTTGCTTATGAGGAGTACTGGGATAGAGTATATGTTGCCACCCTTTTTACCTACCACTGGAAGATTACTATTCAAACCATTAAGCATTACAAAATGCTGGTCAGTGGGGATACATCGAGAATTATTGTTGGCGGTATTATGGCAAGTCTAATGCCGGAAGAACTATGGAAAGAGACTGGAATAGTCCCCATAACAGGGGTTTTAAGTGCTCCTGGTGCTCTCGGAGATGATAATAAATACATTCTGGAAGATATGATTCCTGACTACGAATTATTCAATGAATCTCCTCAAGAATATACCCTAGTTGGAGATAGCTATTTTGGATACTCAACGAGAGGCTGTGTCCATAAATGTGAGTTCTGTGGAGTCCCCATACTAGAACCCGAATTTGTCGAATATAAGGGAATTAAACCTTATGTAAAGAAGATAGATGAGCTTTACGGACAAAAACACCACCTAGTTCTTTTTGATAATAATATATTACACTCAAAGCATTTCAAAAAAATAATTTATGACATTATCGACCTTGGATTTGAAGAAGGAGCAAAAATTGGATACAAGAATAAGGCAGGTCAAATGAGATATAAGCAACGCCATGTTGATTTTAACCAAGGTACAGATGCCCGCCTCATGAAAGAATGGCATATCAAATTACTCTCAAAAATAGCATTGCATCCTTTAAGAATTGCTTTTGACCATATCAAGCTAAGAAATGTTTATTGTAACGATATTCGCTTGGCTGCCAAATATGGAATTCATCGTCTTTCAAATTACATCCTCTATAACTACAAAGATACGCCAGAAGATTTTTGGCAGAGACTCAAAATAAATATCGACTTAAACAAAGAGTACGACTTAAAAATCTATTCCTTCCCCATGAAATACATTCCCATTGATGCTAAAGATAGGACATATATCGATGAACCAAGATGGAATTGGTACTATATTCGTAGCGTTCAAAGGATTTTGAATGTTCTCAAGGGAAGTGTAATGACTCGTGAAGACTTTTTCCACAGGGCATTTGGAGAAAATGAAAAGGAATTTCTGACGATTCTGCATATGCCTGAAAGGATTTTAATGTATCGAGGCAGTAAGCCGCAAAAGAATGAGAAGGATTGGTTGAGAAAGTTTAACAAGCTCACTGATGGTGAAAAAAAGGAATTATTGACTATACTATGTGAAAACAGATCAAAACGTAAATTGCTAGCCCTCAGGATTCAAACTAAGAATCGGAAACTCAAAAATATTTTGGATTATTATATGCCAGATCTACCTGTTAGTTACAACTTACCACTTTTCAAAGAATTCTAACACAGGAGCTATTATCATGCATAATAAGATAAAGAAAAAGTCTTCTTTTAAAGCCGGTATGTATCTGTTGGAGACCCTGACCTCTGGTATGTATAATGAACCGTTGTCTATGTATCGGGAGTACCTTCAAAATGCAGTTGATTCAATAGACCTTATGGGTTCTAGAAATCGGCGTACATTAATGAAAGTCACCATTGATCTGGAACCAATTGAACGGCGCATAAGAATTTTTGATAATGGTGTAGGCATCCCAGCTGAGACCGCTGAACAAACATTGAGTAGTATTGGTAGTAGTGACAAGACAGGTAGTCGGTTGAGAGGGTTTCGTGGGATTGGCCGACTGGGAGGTATTGCTTTTAGTGAAAAGGCTATATACCGAACCAAAGCAAAGGGTGAAAAGGTCGAATCCATTCAGGAATGGGACTGTAAAGAGTTAAGAAAATTACTATCGGACTCTCACAAGTCTTCTATGACCTTAAAGGAGGTATTCAAACACATTGCAACCTTTTACCAACAAAATAGTAAGCGACCTGCTAATAGTTACTTTGAAGTTATTTTGCAAGGAGTGTCAAGCTTTAGAAACTACACTTTGGACATCGAAAAAGTCAGGAACTATCTCAGCCAGGTTGCCCCTGTCCCATTTAGTCCTGACGAATTCTCATGTGGTGAAACAATAAACGAGCATCTTTCAAAAAACCTCAATCACTATTGTAAATATGACATCAAATTAAACGGCGAACTGATATACAAACCCTACCGAGACAAGGTTGAAATAACAAAAAAAGGGTATGACTATATCGACAATATTAGACTTTTTGAAATCAAGGTAAAAGATGTCCCAGTTGGTTACGGTTGGTATGGAGAACGCAGGGATTTACTTGGCTCTATTATAAAGGGAGATGGGTCTTCTGGAATTCGTGTCAGAGTGGGGAATATCTTGTTAGGAGATGCCCATTTGCTAGATGGATGCTTTAGAGAGCCTAGGTTCAATAGCTATGTGACCGGTGAGATACATGTAGATTGCCCCGATTTGATTCCAAATAGTCGGAGAGATGATTTTGTTGATAATGAAATGAAGACTCTCTTTTACAATGCAGTTGAACGGGAGATTGGGCTACCTATATCCAAGGAGATACGACTTCGCTCTAAAATGAAATCTAAGGGTGTGGTTAGCCCTCTGGAGGTAGGTAATCAAGAGTCAGACTTAAAGCCACATGAATCTTCCAAAAAGGGAAATAAGAGTCAAGAAATAAATCAGATGCACTATACTTCTGAAGAAAACTCGGCTACTAAGATATTGAGTGAGATACTAAAAAGTTGTAAGACATGCCCAAATTTAGATAATATCTTATCCAAGATTTCAAAATCATCTTAACGGCATTTGCTATTAGCCTTGCCCACACAGATTTAAACATTCCTTACTTGGTTAGATGCTTTTCTAAGTAATCTATTCCTGCTTTGATTTTCTTGAACTCGTAGAGGATTTTTTTTCTAAGATTTATAGGAGTTTCAAAAAAATCCAGCCGCACTTTAGTATCAATAATAAATTTCTTAAATCTTTTGGCGGTTTGATAGCAGTGCTCATCAGCACCGCCACTTATTGCGCGTTCAACACAATCCTGAAAAGAATGGCTCCCCGACAAGAAGCTCTTAATGTTTCTTGATCCAGATTTCGCGATTTTACTTAGATTGTCTCGAACATCGACTGCACGGGGAATCTCTCCAGATTTAATTTTTGATACCACTACCTCATCAAAACCTGGCCATTGTTCACGGGCGTTCTTTACCTTACTGGACTTGAGTAGTTCGTCATAATAGCTCCATCGAAGGTGATCATTATCTTCGTGATTTATCATGAAGGAATACACGGCCATCAAATGGTTAACCTTTCTTAATGACAATCCCAAGTCACCAGCTAATTTATGAGGATCAGCGCCGTAATTTTTGTAGCGCCGATATAAATATCCAGCCTGTTCATAGGGTGCCCAATCCTGCTTGCCGATTATATGATACTCTCCCAAGAGTGCAAATACCTTATCTTCAGGGATATCTTCGGGTAAGATTTTGCACTTCATATTGCCCCATTTTATTGGGTCCATTCTTGCTAAAGCCCGGTAAGCAGCCAAACGGCTATTACCTTCTAGTACAACAAAAGAACTATCACGGACAAATATAGGGTCCGTTAAGCCTCCATTAGCTTTTATTGATTGAATAAGTTGTTTCACATGTTCTCTTGCTAACAGCATTTTTTCTATCTCATCCTGTGCTGGTTCCTTATCCCAGGCAGATAGAATTGAATAAACTCTTGGATTTTCAGGGAAAAAGCGTAGCTGTATTTGGGGTAAGTACCCAATTTTTACGGGAACCTCTTCGCCGCGTAACATTATGTAGTCTTCTATCCATTCTTTTGTGGCCATAGCTTTTACTCCTTAATAGAGAGAATATTTTTAATAATTTCTCCAAAATCATACGATATTTTGCTGTTATAGTATTCCAAAGAAATATCGCCTTGGGCAAGCTGCGCGGCCAGCTCTTTGCTATGCAATAGAATATCAATCCATTCATCAACCGATTCACTCATGATCAGATTATGTACGTAACAAATTTTCTTCTGTGAAATACGGTGAATTCGATCTTGGGCTTGAAGGTAATCATCTAAACTGAAACTTCTGTCATAGAATATCACATGGTTTGCCACAGTTAAGGTCAGCCCTTCTTTTGCCGCCCCTGGTGTGGCTACCAAAACATTATATTCAGGTTCTAACAGAAATTTATCTATCGTTTTATTTCTTATATCCATAGAAAGCTTGCCATGTATTTTGCAAGCCCCAAATGTTTCTAATTCAGTTTTTAGCCAGTCGGCATTTTTGGTGAAAGACGTCCATATAATACACTTCTCATTCTGGGCTCTAATCTTTGCGACTAAGTCGCGAAGCTCTGCTAGTTTCCCGGGGTCTGCTGAATAGCTATCGTCAACCAAGCGAGGGTTTGATGCGATTTGTAACAACCTCACTAGCCTTTTAAGAACCTCTTCTGAGTTATCCTCTGTGGGAATTCCATCTTTGAGAACTAACGCTCGCTCCTCATCACGAACTTGCTTATAAAGTTCTAGTTGATGAGGTTCCCAGTCTATTTTTATTGATTCAATAACTTTTCGGGGCAGAGTTATAACCCCGCTCGCTTTCGTTTTGCGTACAGAAAAAGAGGACGTTTTTGCATAAATTGCTTCCAACTCCTCTTCAAAACGTTTTTGTGCCTCTTGATCATCGTATAATTTATTAGAAAGGTCTAAATTTCGTTTAAACTTGCGGAAGTCGTCCCCAAGGCTTTTACCTTGGTCCAAGAACCACACCTGAGACCATATATCATATGGACGATTAGCGATCGGAGTTCCTGTCATGATAACACGCCTTTTTAGAAGATGTGCTATCTCGAAAAACGCCTTCGTTGAAGAGGACTCTGGATTTTTGATCTTAGCAGATTCATCCAGGATTGCTGCAACATCTCTTGTCTTTAAGAACAGTTTTACTCTTTTCCCTTCGGACTTTATTACTTCATAATGAGCAAATATTACTCTCGCAGGACTATTAAAAACGAAGTAATTGGCCTTGCGCTGTTGAGTCAGCACTTTGGGCTTTATGTGAGTGTGAATTTCAAATTCCCTAATCCAGTTATTTATAAGACTTTTTTTCACTATGAACAGAACAGTATCCACAATTTTTTTTTCAAACCAGTACAGCATTAAGTCTATTGCAATTTTTGTTTTTCCTAAGCCTTGCTCATGAAATATGGCAGCATACTCAAGGTCACAGACTGCTCTTACTGCTTCTTCCTGATAAGGGAAAGCTTCGTGTTTTGAAGTATAATTTGGCTCTCTTTTTAGAATTATTCGGGGCATTAGCATTTACCTAAATGAGAAGCCTTCTTATAGGACAACCAACTGCAATATATTCCTTATGTTAGTCTCATAAGTCCTCTAGAACAATTGTCTTAACTTTTTCTGCTTGACATCGTCTCTTGAGATCTTTAATTAGGGATCTCGCATATCTCACTAAATCCCATGGAACTGCCAAAATGAGAGAAGCACCCTTATTGAATGAGCAGTATTTCAAGAAACTCAAAAGTTGCGCTTCAGTATGGCGTGTGTCTAGATCACGAGCTGTTTTGGCCTCACCTATTATTGCTTTTTTGTGTCTGGAAGACTTAGCATAGACATCGGGAACAAAACCTTCTATTCTGATTAGTTGTTTTGCAACTGTATTTTGGGGAGAGTCGGTCCAAATGAACAGTTTTTCACTGTCCTCGCAGTTGTCTTCAATCCATTGTTTCAATGAGGCTACCATTTTCATATGAGTTGCTGATTCAGGCATAGCCTTTTATTCTTCAGATTCAACGTCCCTACAAAGTTCAATAAGTTGATCTCGCGCATCAAATAAAGCTTGGACCTCATCACTTTCACTTTCTGTCTTTAAACGCTGTAATTCTACATAAGGCAATGCAAGTATTCGCTTTGTAAGTTCATGCGCTAGTTGGCCAAGCGATACGTCTTTTAACGCAGCATCTGGAGTAGGTTTTTCGAGTTCTTTTTCGGCTTCTTGGACTGCTCCTTTCCCACGAAATGTAAGGAATCTAGCTTTACTTTTGGGATTTTCTAGAATGAGGGGTAGCTTACGAACGGTATTTAAGGGATGTATCTTAAGATCTTTTACCCACTTAGCAAAATCCGTGAAGGTAAAGCCTGCGTTGATAATGGCTTGTTTGACCCTTGGACGCTGCAACTCAACAAAGGCACTGAACCTAGTTGGATCAAATTGATCATCACTTTCAAGTTGCGGCCGATAATACTTTTCTATTGCCAAATATGCATCAATATAATCAGAAACCTCTTTTTCGCGACCGCCACAATAATCAACAATCTGCTTTAATGTGAGATGTTCGGAGTTGCTTAGCTGTTCCAGGTACTTCGCTTTAGAATACGGATCCCAAGGACGTGGACCTACGAGGTGTGCTTGAAGCCTGATTGAATCGATCTCCTCTTGACTCATTGAATCATATACCATTGCAGGAATGGTATCCCAAACCCCGGGAATGTTATCTTCCTTAAATTCTTTATATATAGCAACTCTGGTGTTTCCTTCAATAGCAACAAGTTTTCCGCTAGTTTCTTTGTTAACCAAAATGGGATGAATGATTCCCCCATTAGTTCTAATAGATGCTTTTAAACTTAGAAATGTGGTAGCATTAGCCTCAGTCTGGCTATCACCTACACCAAGGGCTAGAGATATTTGCGCTGCTGGTACATTATCTCCATGCATCTCTACCCATTTGGCAATTCGAGGATTGTTTTTATCCAGCTCAATATCCTCTAATTGAAGCTCCCTAGCTTTATAATTGCTTTTCATTTACTATCCCCCCCGATTAAGAGTTATTTTAATAAAGGTTACCTTTATTTGAAGCAGATATAGCCCAAATAGATTCCAAGATCAAGGCCCACAGCTCCTACAAGGTCTCCTCCCACTCTTTACCGCTTCTTCTCTACTCTTAAACCCCATGAAATTCTTAGGGCTTATCCTTTTAGCCCATTTGCAATCAAGCCGATGAAAGACCTTTGAATTCCTGCTTGCCACATATTTCCAGTCTTTTGTCTGAACGGTGGCAGGGGGAGAACTGGTCTGAGACCTATATTGACCCCATTTTGACTTTAATTTCAAGTATTTTCTTGTAAGTCCAGGATCCCCCCAAATATTCAGTTTATGTTTCCGGGCATATCTTTCTGCCTCCCTGAATTCCTTATCATATTTTTCACTTAGTCCATACTTGGTGTAATAGGGACTCAAACCCTGTCTGACCAGCTCCAGGTTGAAATTGACTCCATCAACAAAGACATAGGCAAGGAGACGACCATATCGACCCCGGATGGGACCCTCAAATTCAAGGTCAACATATTTCCCTTTGAGTCTCTTTCTGGCATAATTGGAGGCAACTTTTCCCATGGGGATATTTTGTTTCTTGTCCGGGTGGACTGATTCAGGGGTATTGACGCATAACAACCTGACCTTTTCGTTTTTACCCTTGTAGTTGACTACTATTGTGTCCCCATCGACTATTCTGATTACCCTATATTGTGCGGCTAAGGATAGGGCGGGGAGGAGGAAAAGGAAAGCGATCAATAAGAGGTATACTTTGACAAGCCTTTTCATCGGACAATTTCGATCCAGACCTTCTTGTGTTCTCCCAGTCTCGCCCTAAATTGTTCATCATTAATAATAGTTCTTGAAGGGTCATATATCACAAAAAAAGCGTATGCACCTTGTCCGTTGTAAATTAGAATGCGACTGGTGATCTCTGTATGAATCCTATTTAATCTCTTTCTATCTTTTGGGTATTTGAATTCAATAAATAGCATATCTTTCCCGTCAATTCTTGAAAAGTCTGGTTTTGTCGACACGCCTGCAAAGGGGATCGTAGGACTTTCGCGGTCGAATCTTTCTTGTGCTGAAATTAAACAAGATTCTCCAGTGTCTTGGACTTGGGTTTCATTGATCGCATGCTTATGCTGGAAGGCGGGTGGGATTCCTGTAGAAAAAATCCTGCCTAATTTTCGAACGTATCTTTCTTGTAAGTTTGCATAAATCTCATTGGAAAAAACCATGCCGATAAGAGAAGTATCAGAAAGGTTTCCTTCCATTCTTTCCTTCACAAGCTCCAGGCATTTTTTCTCGACTAATCTCCACACTTCATTTGAATGACGGATGTGCAGTTGTGAAAATGTTCGCAGTTTGTCCTCAATTTCCTCGGCGGATAAATGTAAAACACAATCAAATATTGCTGGATACTTTTCAATGAAGGAATCTTCGGAAAGACCCTTAACATCAAGTGCAAATCGGGCGTAATTCTCAGCATTAGTACGCATATCTCCTTCTTTCAATGAATCAACAAAAATATCCATCGTGTATCTTTCTGGAATATCATAATCCGATAGACCAGCAATTTCAGTTGCAAAACGTCTGTCCACGCATTGAGGACATGTGCCACAGTGCTGTTGCATGGCTGTCAAATTCACAGTGTGAAAGCAAGAACATGTTTCTTGAATCAGTTCAGCACATCCAAATTTAGCAATAACCTTAACAACATCAGCTTTTGTAAGATTCCAGAGCGGATTTTCAATCATAAGTGGTCCACCTGTCACTTCCTCCGCTAGTTGCTGAAAAAGATAAAGGAACTTTGGATGTGTGGAGCGAGTGAGAAATCCACCTCGTGTTGCATCAGTATGGGGCAAATTAGCTGTAGTTATACCATTATCGCACATACGCAATATTTCAAAACCGACCTGCTTGGCACATACAGTTGCGAGTGAAAGAAAAAGGAAAGATCGACAACGCTGTGTTCTTTCTATGGGTTTCCAACCCTTATAGTGCATCCACATTCCAATCCAAGGGAAACTCCACTCAGGAATTTTTTCTCTCAGTCCTTCTACCACTCTGTTCTGCCAACTCTTTCTTTTTGTTGCAGACCATTGTCCAACTAAGACCGGGTGGAGACCATCTTCTTTGACAGATTGAATTGCACCAGCCAAAGAATCGAGTCCCCCCGAAATGGTCAAAATACTATCTGCATCAGGCGCCTCAAGCAAACCCCGAGTCCTAAAAGTAAGCATTTGCTGTCCAGATGAGGGCAGTCCTTCAATGAAATTAAATTCGTATTGATCATCTGACAAAAATGATAGACACTCTGTTAATTTTTCTAAGATTCTGTCCTGATTCCAAAAATCTGGATTTTGGACTGGTATGACGAAAGAAAATCTTCTGATCCATTTCCCAGCATAAACATCCAAAGCACTGCCTCGACCTATAGCTCCATCTGCACCATAAATGAATGCAGCGATTCTAAGGAAATCCTCAAGTTTACTGTCAAGATTCTGAAACAGCTTATGGGAAAGTTCATTAATTGTCGCCTTTAAATTTCCTTTAGGCCCTGATAGACCTAATTCAATAACCTGTTCAAAATCGGTGCGATCTCCTGGCGCCCCATCACAGAGAATAAGAGCCTCACTCATGATTGGGACTCCTCCCTTGTCAATTCCATGCGTAATTTCTTTAGGGCAAATGCTGTAAAAGGGCGAACATCGTTCTCTGGAATTTCACCTCTCTTTTCCCAATTGTGTTTGCTATACCAACCACCGGAAAACTCTTCGACAATCTTAGCAGATTGCCAACAGTAGTCATGTAAGGATTGAGTAAAGGCTGAGGCTGAAGCTATACTGTCTATGGTCTTATTAGGTCCAATATGATTAGACAATTCTTTTTGAACAAAGTAATTGATATAACAACTCAAAAGGTTTGCATAAAATCTCCTGGATAGATTTCCAAAGCCATTTTTTGTAGAATACTCTCGACATGCGGACTGAATATCAATTAATCGCGTTCCAAAAAGTGTTTTTGATTTTTCGGTTATTGTCTCTGTGAGTGTCTGCCTTAGTGCATGCTCAGCCATGTCTGAAAAGACCGAGGGTCCGCCGCGCTTTCGAATCTCCTTAGAAGCAAGATCAGCCACTCGGGTTACAAGCTGAACAGCGAGGGTGTCAGTAGGGGTATTTATTCCTATTGAACTCAACAGATCTGGGAAATTATCACTACGCGAAAACCAAGCAATTCTAGTCAAGAGCCAGTGGCAGTAATTTATGATAGGACCATCCGCCAACTGATTTAGCTTTTCTTTGGTCTCCTTAACTGTAATTTCTGCAATGGCGGCAGCATCCCCTTCATTTGTGCCAAGTAAAGCCATCAGCCCTTTAAAGCCGACAGTTTTCGGAAGTCGACCAAGTCGTCGATGACCCATATTAATTCTCCTTGTAAATCAAAAGGTGGACTACGAAACTGTTCAATCTCCAATATTTCAACTTTTCCAGAAACCCCAGGCAGGTAAATAATTCTTGAGTCGGATCCGGGTTTTTAATCAAGGTGGTTTCCATAAAATACATAAATCTGATTTCATTTAGAAGAAGATTTGGGGAAGAGGGGTATCCGCAAATTGATTTCATAAGCCCTCCCTAGGCAAGGGTTAAAACCAAATATCTCAAAGATTTATAAAAAATATCCTGAAATCATGTAAATAGTCAAGGATATTCCCTCATATCATATAGGTTTGACAGATAAGGTCAAAAGGTGCACCTTTTAGGTTGAAATATCCAAGAAAGGGTATATTAGTAGATTCAACATCAACAAATAACCACTTCAGAAGAGAGGAGAAAAGAACATGAACAAGGGAGATCTAGTCAAAGAGGTAGCCAAGGTGGTCAGCACCAAAAAAGAGGCCAAGGCAGCGGTGGATTGTGTTTTTTCAACCATTACCAAGGCGTTGAAAAAGAAGGATTCGGTTGCAGTGGCTGGTTTCGGGACCTTTAAGGTGGCGCAAAGAAAGGCCAGGAAGGGAATAAATCCACAGACAGGGGCGGAGATTAAGATCAAGGCAAAGAAGGTACCCAAGTTTGTAGCAGGGAAGGGATTGAAGGATGCTGTAGGTTAGTCAGTATTCGGAGGGGATTGTGGTAATCAGGAAGGGATCATGACCTCACATGGGGTTTGATATTCCTATCATGTCCAGACTCTTGTAGAGGTGCATATACTGGCAAGATGAAATTTTAAAATGATATTTTATGCACGTTCTGCACGAACGTAATCATTACATTTTCAAATTTGTGGAAAAAGTACAAAAAACACTATTTTTCTTTTAACTTTAAATAACCATCAAATTCATCCTCATAATCTTCAATTTCTTCTTCATCTTCTTCAATCCATATTACAGAAAGAACCTGGTTGTAGTATGGTAAAGCGATAGATAACTCTTTTATAATTAAATGATGCTTTATCTCTGAAGTATCAAACCATGCTTCTTTTTCAACCTCATCAAATTCTTGTGGTAACTCATTACCTCGAAAATACTCTATAGCGTATGAATCCGGCGAAAGCTCAACATCAGATTCAATATAATATTTAAATTCTTCTGATTTGAGTACCCATTTAATAATTGCATTTTCAGATTTAACTATTGAAATGCTTTCATCAGTGAAATCTTTGAATCTTATAAGAGTTGAAGTTAATGAAGAACCAAATATATCTGTCAATGACTGAAAGAGATCATAGGAAGGGTCTTTTTTTTGAATTTCTTTAGCAAAATAATATTCTGGCATTAGAAGTTCCGCTGCAAATCGATTTGCTTCGATCTCTTGGGGTTTTGTTAAGTCTGAATAATTGTTCGTATCATAAGAATTGCACTCATAATTATTTACATGGGTTGTGATTAAGAAATGTCCAAGTTCGTGTGCAATTGTAAACCTTCTCCTTGTTTGTTCTCTTATACTACGATTGACGTTTATATATCCTACTGATTTATCTGGAAGTGCTACAAGCATGCCTTCATACTTATCAGTTTTCATATCTTTTACTTCCTGAATTCCAACATTCAGAGATATTTCTTCTATATCCAAAGGAAAAAATGGATTATCAATTGCTTTGATGAGATTCGTAGCTGCAAATATTGGATCAGCACTCTTTTTAAATTCCTTAATAATCATAATTTATTTAGAAAAATATATAAGATTGTTAGTAGGTTAAAGAATTTTTTATTTATTCCCCTTTTGTATTTTTTTTAGATGTTCAATTTGTTGTTTTATCATTTGTTTTGAATCATCATCTAACTCTTTGAAACCTCTATAAAAAACGATAGCTTCCTGATCTAAATCCATTTGTTCTTGTTTTGGGTCACTTAAAAAATCAACTGTTACTTCTAAAACTTCTGCTATTTTTGAAATTAATTTTACTGATGGTTTAATTTTGGGATCATTTTCAAGTTGCCACATATAACTCTTGCTTGATCCAACCTTATTGGCAAGCTGTTCTAGTGTTAACCCTTTGTTTTTACGAGATTCTTTTAATTTTTCATGTAATTCTTTCAAACCATTTTCTCCTTATGCACATTGCGTTTATTTTGAGTATCAAAATAATAATACAAAAAGTTCATTATAGCAATATTTTTCTATTGACATAAAGTATCACTGTAGATATACTTATAGTGCAGATATGATTATACATATGGGGGAGTCCAAAATGATTATTATAGACAATGGACTGATTGTCTGATTCACTATGTAACCACGGTATATGGTATAGATTATACCTATTAACATACCATATATTGATGTGATATTGAAATAACGTGTAAAAATAAAACCCCGTCAGTCTAGTACTACGAATACGGACATCAGGGGTTTTTGGCAACATGTACCGGGGATTCCCAGGGGGGATTCCTAATTCTTGAAAATAGGTTTTAGAAAAAATGGAGGCATCTTGTCAAGTTTTTTCGAATATCCAACCTAATTTCCCCTCTGCCCTGGTAACATAATTCAGCCAGGGCGGAGGTGGTGGCCTATGATTGTGCATTAAAAAATCCTCAAAATTTATTGGGTAGGGTCTTGCGAGAGGTTTTTTTGACTCCGCAGCATTGGTGAATTTTATCTAAAAGATGCACGCACATCTTATATGAGGTAATTTTATGCAACAAACACTTCAAATTCTAAAAACATGGACTTGGTATCAGTTTACCAAGTCCAATCTTGACAAAGTGCCTCAGACTTCTGGAGTTTATTGTCTGGGAATCAACGACAAAATCATTTACATCGGCAGTTCTGTTAATCTTCATGAGAGATTAACCGACCATTATCACACAACCGATCCATGCATAAAGCAGGCCACTCAGTTTGCAATCGAGACTTGCTCAAATTACAGGGAAAGGGAGCGCGAATTGTTGCAATGGTTCCGGTCGGAATACGGCAGACTACCAAGGTGTAATGATCGCATTTAACCTTTAACCGGGGACTCACTTCAAGGTGGATCTCCGCCTAAATCGAGGTATACAACCATGGCTAGAAACGAAAGAACTTCAAAAAAGATTGCCTCAAAGGCCGCGAAACTGCTGCGTAATCCGAAAACACCTAAAAAGGTTAAGTCGGTTGCAGCTTCTGCATTAACCCAAGCGCCTGACAGGAAGAAAAAGTAATCTCTAACCGGGACCTGTTCACGGGCGGGTCCCGCATTCTAATCTTTAAATGAATTTTAAGGAGGCTAATATTTATCCAAATGTGATAAATGTAAAGGAGCTGGAATTGTAGGGTTTAAGTTTAGCATTCATACTTCACTGCCCAATAGAAGTTGATAAGCACGAATGTCCATATTTGTCTGATCATCAACACACGCACCAAGAAAAATATATTCCTTTTCAGTTCTCGCAGTCATCTGTAACAGTTGCATCATCAGACACTTATATCAGGCATTCTAACATCGTTTAATTATAGGATAATCCGGATAGAATAGAGAGTAGTATTAATTTATTGATTTAACAAAATACGGCGATTGATGGAGCGTTACAGCCATAAACGTAGCCCGAGGAGTACCTCGCTGATTAAATTGTCTGGATTCCGCCTTTCATGAGCTTTGGGGAGTATTGTTGTCTATTTTGACTAATATCTAATGACCTAAGTCAACCTTGACATTAGGACTTGTGATATCTGCTATATATCCGCAATTTGCCACCCTTCACAAATGTTTTGATACGATTCTCATCTGATCAGCCCCTCCTGCTTGTGGTTGTTGGTCGCTACCCCATATTTTTCATAAATTTCTGGAAATCATACACTAATTCTCCTCTATTTTCCCCTTATTTTTGTTGATTTATTCTGTGCCTTTATCTGGGGCAGGATATAGCGGTATTGCCCTGATTAGGGGGCATGTGGGGCATTAGATTGGGCGCGGGCGTGGCACTGGTGAGACGTTATTGTGGTGATTGGGCGCATGTCTGGCATGGTGATACCCTATTGTCCTTACCGGGCGCGTGGGTGGCATGGTTGTAGTTTTTTAGTGTTAGTGCCCGGGCACTTGATTGGGTGCCTTAAAAACACTCATTCATAAAGATTCATTTCAGATATCGGCAAAAATTATTTTCCATTAATTCTGGTTCTCAATACCCCTGAACACTTGAACGTGGCTCATCCAGAAGCAGGTCTTGCCCGATTTGGGGATTTCTACCTTTTCTTTTCCTTTTGTCCTTGACATGTCTGCAGGGCAGTTTTTGGGATTTTTAGTATATATTTAATTAGGGTATCGTGTCCATTTTGCAATATCTCCATTCTCTTCCAACCTTTACGCGTCTCAGAAGTTTTTCATCACGCATCCTATAGAGATGTGTTCTCACTGTCCCTCTAGCATAGTTTGCAGCTTTCCGTATGGCAACGATTGTTACATAATCATGTGTGGATAGCCATTTTTCAACATGTTTTTTAAATATCCGGTATTCGCTATCAGATCGTTCTTTTTTGCTAAACAGATCTATTCTAAACTTCTCTGTCAACATTTCAGCCAATTCCTCATAGTCCCTCACCAGATCCTTTGAAAGGACATAAAAATCTACGTCATGAAAAATATAGCGGGTCCTGGCAATTCCCTGATGATGTTCTGAGAGTCGCAAGGTGTCCCCCAATTTTCCCACGACTTTATAGTTGTCCCTGAAAACTCTTTTTGCGTTTTTCTCTTTCCATGAATATGTCTTATTCAGGCTAAAATTCCCTCCATGCTTTCTTAGTTGACTTTGGACGAATTCTAAAGCCATAGCAAACTCAGCAGCAATCGGCATAATATAGCTTCCCAACATTATCCCGATGTCACAATCCTTAGCATCGTTTATACCCTTCATATATCTATAGTGGCACAATACCTTATCGAGCTTTGGAAATTCCTTTCCTAGGAAGTGACTAAAATAAGTGTCTCTTGTATGCTTACTCGTTAGAAAGAAGTACTTGTGATATGCGTCCCCTGTCTGTAAGCAGTTAATTAACTCCCTGACAAACACTTTTACACGTGATTTATCATATGAGGTGTTTTTCTTTGGCAGATCTGTGAAGATATTCTGATGCACTCTCAATTTCCACAACGGTCTAACCTTTATCTTCATTCTTTCAAAGCCGATATTCTTCAGTTTCTTCTTCAAAAATCTGTTGCCTAACATTGTACCATCGAAAAAGGCGTGTGGTGGCAGGCCAGACAGATCATAGGACTTTGGATTAGCGAAATGGATTCTGAACCTCTCACCATAGGGAGCATTCGATTGATCAAATCGTTCCACAACTGCGCCCACCTTTATTGCATGCGCAAGAAGTTCTGACAGATCGACCCTATTATGGGATTGAGCTAAGCCCCGCGACTCAAAGTCGTATTCTACAGAGAGATCCTCTTTCCATTTTTCGAGTAATTCATCTGGAATTGAAAACTTCTTATCGATAGGCGGTATGACCGTATTTTCTTTACAAATTGTCACCTTACCGAGGAATTTCTCAATTTTACCGATTGTGTCCGCCGTCTCATCGAAATCAGACAGAAAATCACAAAAATCTTTTACGAATCCATTCAGATCATCATATTCAACGGCTTCCGGCTGATAGCAATTCGACAGAACCATGTCTTCATCAATAATAAAGACATCCCTTTTCACCACTTCCTCTTGTATTTGTCCATCCTCTTCTGTGATCTTGTGCCAATTATGAAGACTCGATTTGCTGTAGAATTTGTCATACTGAGCGTGTGTTGTGACTACTATTCTCGCTTTCTTGGCCAACTCGTCATGTTTCAAGAACCTACAGGTCGAGTTCCAAGCCTTCTTACACTTCTTGCAGTAGTCCTGCTTCTTCCAAACTCTTCTTTCCTTGTAGCTTCCGATGATCTTCCTAAAATTGATACATTCTTCTTTATTTATTCCATCAACGAAATACACTTCGTCCTGAAGGAATTCTCTTGTCCACTTATAAAGTGGAACACCATACTCATCTGTGACGACAAATTCGTTTTCGTCTACGACCTGCTCTCTATTGTCTGATCTTTCAGTATCATTTTCCTTATTCATGTCTATTTTGGTTTTTAACTGTTCTACCTCCTCCTCGCACAGCTTTAGTGTGGGCATAAATATTACCGCTGACGTATCAGGTTTATCGGCAAGCACTTTGACTATACTGTACGTTTTGCCCAATCCAATGGCTGCGTCAACAAATAAAGCCTTTCCCTTTCCTTTTTTCTCAACCCAATCTAATAGTTGTTCTCTTTTGGGCTCTAGCGCTATCTCCGTGCAGACTTTACAGAAAACATTATCAAACACCTTTTCCAAGTATTTCCATATCTTTTCCTCAAACCCAATTTCCATCGAGAAATTCCGTAGCTTATCGGTCTCTTCATAGCGTAACATCAACAGATTATGGTCCAGGAAAAGACTAAGCCAGTGCTCATCAAAACTCTCATAACCCCTGCTTTTCAGATGATCCACAGCAGATTTCTTCAAGGATTTGCCTTTGACCTCTTCAAGAAGTCCGAGCCACGCTTGACATATCTCTCTTCTTTCCTTGGGTGTGTTGTCTTCAGCAAATATGCACAGAGATTCACCGTAGAACTCTATCTTTGTGATCCTACTAGGACTAAGGCACTTTAACAAATACCTGAATCTCGGAATATCTGGATACAATCTCCTTAGCCGGATTCTTCCCGTGGAAAATTCTTTTGCTACCCTTTTTGTTACTTCTTCAGAGGATGAAAACAAATAAGGGACAGACTCATCCTTCGAGTAGTATCCGATTGAATCCGGGTCTTTATGCTCTTTATGAGCTCTCTCTATTTCCGCAAAACTTACTGATTTATCATCCCAGGCAGGAATGTAATTGAACCACAATAGTCTACTCTTATTATTTCTATTTCTGGTCTCAATCACCTGCTCATAACGGTTGCCTGTTCTGTCTAAATTGGGAGAAATGATAAACGTGCGTAGATCTACGATTGGCTGATTTTTGGGAAGGGGAATGAGATTGGTCCACTTGCATACCGGGCAAGTTATGCCTTGTAATATGATATCGCGGTACTCACCATAAAGCTCAGCATAAACTAGACCACGACGATCTAGTACATCAACGAATTCTTTTCGACTATATTGTTTCCCACAGGCAGAATTCTGACAAACAAAAGGGAAAACGTCGTCCCGCAGGATCACACCCTCATCGACATGATCAACCATTTTGCACCTCACATTTGGATAGAACAAATCATTAGTTGAGAGAACAGCATCCTGTCCATTTCACTGAATAGTCTGCTCCCTTCATATTGTTAGCAAAGACTTATTTGATGACTGATTCATTGCGGCTCAATACTGTTTTTATGGAATTCAAAATTGTCTTTAGTATATTCTATTTTGTGCTTAAATGGAATTGCCGATTGGTTTTTTGCTCAGGGATCTACATCCTCTGGAGAGAATAACGAAAAACAAGATAATAGAAAAACAATGGAGGGAAATGTGGAGGAATTCTGTAGATCTTGAATTACCCTTATTTTGGCAAAAGAATAAAGGAAGACATATATTCTAGGCAAATATCTTTAAGAATCATACTGACTTAGAAATAGACAAAAGAAATCATGGAGGAACAAAAAATCGCTTTCATGAGCAACTTTAATCGATAAATTCAATGTCCTAATTTCTGAGAAAAGAATGACCATGAATAAATAAATAATATGTATTACATATACTTATATATTATATTGATTCAAGAATTTCACGAACTCTGCCGAAATAATCAACAGAGGCCTTATAGCGCCTGACAAATGAATTACTCAAAAAGTTCATTATAGCAAATGAAAGGAGTTAACTTATGGAAAAGTTTAGTGAAGAAATATTGAAAAAATATGTGGAGGAAAGGCGATTCTGCCCTCATTGCAACTCAACTCATTTTACAAATATTGGCGATAGAGATGTCGCATTTAGGGAAGTTATTGACTATTTCAGATGTAATGATTGCCACAAATGCTGGTTAGAACATAGCGGAATTAAGGAAATCGCTCCAGTTGAGCCATTGGAATGCGCTAAATATGCAGACAAATTTCCCTATGATGACTATGGATTGCTTCCAGAGGAACCACCATTAGAAGATGATGAATGCCAAGATCCAGCCGAGTATGACTTTGAGGGCCAAGGCTCGGAACATGATGCTCTTAGCAAATCCCTTGCGCAGGATCCATTCAAATCTGATGACCCATTCGAATGTGATGACCGAGAAAGCACATTGGAGAGAGCTAATAAAGTTAAGAAAATCGTTCCATCTGATCCATTTGGAGGAAATGATTGTTAATTCATAGAAATAGATAACATAGGAAATCATAGAAAAACAAAAAAGAAAGGAAATATAAGCATAAGTGAAAGAATCGAACACCATGCCGATAATGTATTTATTAGGATAAGGTGTCCATTTCTTACTTTTTGTAATCATTTCAAATAGAAGCAGAAATAGTCAGCAAGAATATATAGGGGGAAAGAAACACTGCCTGTCATAAACAACTCTTATCAACAACTGTATATGTCCTATCAATAGATAATAGAGAAATGATGAATAAATAAATAGATAGATAGATATATCATATACTTATATATATTCTTACTTAGATAAAAGAACTAAGCCGGATATAGACTCTTCCTATATCCGGCTTTTTGCTTAAGGAGGTGGTGATCAAAAAAATTAAATCTATGCAGGAAAGGAGTGGTGCCTATGATGTGAGATGCTCATCGAGATTATCTAATTTCTGTAGAATAACAGTTTCAATTTCACAATTATTAACACCTATCAAAAGCGGAGTTTCAGGGTTTCCCTGGCTCCGCTATTTTACTTTAATTCTATTCAAAAGGAGGATTTTATTATGTTTCAAAATAATACAAATATGCAAATTGATCCAAGAAACCGGATCAATGATTTATCAAATGGAGAATGGCTAGAGAGAACCAGCAGTATCAGGCTTACACCTGAACAGAAGGAACAATTCCTTAAGATCCAACCCCTCCTTCACCGATTGAGGGTATCCTTGATGGAGGCTTATGGCCCAGATTTGGTTCAAGCGACATTTGGCGATGTAGTACCTTCAGTTATGGTCTACCCTCCCAAAATGCCGAGTAGGCATGCATTTACACATCCAGCGAGCTATGACGAAAGGGAAATAATTGACCATCTTGAGTTGTTAACGAAAAGAGGGGACCTGGCCTTAGACATAATGTCTGGTTCGGGGACTACTCTTTCAGCCTGCTATAAAACAGGACGTGTAGGAGCAGCCATAGAGCTTATGGACGAATGGATTGAAGTGACGAAGAGGAGAATTTTAGAGGTCACCGGATCTCCCTATCAATATGGGAAGCATAACTTGTGCTTAAGGCAGGGAGATTGTCGAGAGGTGCTGCCTACGATGAAACCTGACTATATCGATTTCATTATTTCAAGCCCGCCTTACTTTAATATATTGAAAAATCCCAATGGTTGGAGAAGCAGGTACAGAAAGAGAAATGGACTTGCTGTCAATTACGGCAACTCTGAAAGAGACCTTGGAAGATTAGATAATTATCAGGAGTTTATGAGGCAAATGACCTTGATTTACGGTCAGTGTTACCGGATCTTGAAGAGGGGGAAATTCATGGTCATTATTGTTGCAGATATTTCAAAAGGTCAGTTTGTCCCCTATCACATAGATACGATCCGTGCGGTCTGTGCCTCTGGATTTAACCTTCATGGTATCCAGGTCGTAATGGATCATTGGAAAAAGTGTAATGACTACGGAATACCAAATAGATTCTTTCTTAATTTCCATCACCACTATGCACTGATTTTTCAGAAATAGATTGGATGATATGATGTAATAACCAACTCAGTACTGAAAACCTGAGATGCGGGACTCCATTTAGTGGGGTTCCGCATTTTCTTATTAACTGGACAAAAAAACTTCAATTTGAATCTAGCAGAATTGAGATTCTATCCTATAATATATATGTAAGCGAAAATACAGAATATTTTCTTTATGAAAGAAAATGAGAGGTGATGATTTACATGGCAAACAATAATACCATACAGCCAAAATACTACACGGTGGAGCAGTTGGCAAAATACTCAAATCTCTCTGTGCCAACTATCCGCCGGTATATGCGATATGAGGGATTACCTCATTTCAGAGTTGACCGCCGAATCCTTATCAAAATCAATGAATTTGACCAGTGGATGGAGGAGCGCCGTCAAAGACAATCGGAAAACCAAGCCAGCCTTGACAAAATAGTCCAGGAGATTGTGGATGATTTTCGCCTTTAATAATCCCATAATTGCTGGTATGGTTTCTCTACTGCGAGTGAGCGGTCTGATTCTGAAAGAAAGGGGGTACAATGAATTGGAAAAAGCACCAGACTAAAGAGGAAGGGCGACACGGTCTTATTTACAGGATAGCCCGTGGCGTCACGGTCAGAAAGACAGAGCGTGGAATTTGGACAATCTATTTGGAGAATAACTACAAACGCAAAAACATCTCTATTGGTTCAACCAATGAAGACCTTGAAAAGGCAGTTGAGATGGCAGAGGCAATAGCCAAGAAATTTCAGGATGAGGAGCATTGCCGCATCTTGGGTGATGAAAGGACTGAGAGGACCAATTTCAAGGACTATAGTATGTCCTGGTTGGAAAACAATGCGCCCCGTTGGACAAAACATACCTATGGCAGGTATGAATCCATCTTGAGGCTGCATATTTGGCCCAGGTTCTCTGATGCAATCCTGGAGGAGATAACCCGATTGGAGATCAAGCGGTTTCTCCTGGATATCTTGAAGAAGCGGAGCCCGGCGAGTGTGGAGTTGGTAAAAGATGTGTTCAGTGGGATATTTGAGGATGCGGTTGAGGAAGGTCTTATTCCTTCAAACCCAACTGATAGGATTCTCAAGAGGATCCTTCCTCCAAAAAATCGGCGCAATCTCAAGAGTGCTGAGCCCTTTACGAAAGATGAGCTGGATAAGTTCATCCAGACGGCAGAGAAGATGTCAGCTGTCCCTTGGGCAGAGGAGTTGATTTTGAAGGTGATGGCATATACGGGATTCAGGTTGGGAGAGGCACTTGCAATGAAGGCGGATAACCTCGATGTTCAATCCTGTGCCTATTACATCACGGAGTCATATAAACTCCATACCTTTGACCCTCCAAAGAAGGGAAAGAAGCGTCTGGTCGATTTGCCTAAATTCTTGGTTGAGGAACTCCATCAATACATTCTCCATCTCAAGAAAAAAGGTCTTCAAGAGGGTAAAGGTGGGGAGGTCAATCTGTTGTTCATCGATCCTGAAGAAAACGACTGCCCTTATAGCCAAAGGAAGATCCAGAGATTGGTTAAGCGGGTTTGTCATACAGCTGGACTGCGGATTAGGCATCCTCACGACTTAAGGCATACCTATGCGACTATCCTTCTGATGTCCCACAAAAGTCCTGCCTATGTGCAGAAGCAATTAGGGCATCATAGCATCCAGATAACAGTGGATATATACGGCCATTGGGTGCCAGGGGAAGGTCGCGAGAATCTCGATGAGGCATTTTTGGTAAAAGAAAACCCGAAAGAGATCACACCTCGTTCGGGCTCAAACCGCACACAAAACGCATACACCCTTGAAAGGTAATGCGTAAGTATGTGGTATCTCTATAAAATCGAAATCATGGTGCCGAAGGCGGGACTTGAACCCGCACGGGCATAACCCACTACCCCCTCAAGATAGCGTGTCTACCAAATTCCACCACTTCGGCATGCTAAACTA
>SDBU01001209.1_pt1 | contig 37639 bp, 41 predicted proteins | sample 2277071 | NCBI WGS metagenome assembly SDBU01 (sample SAMN10397929, study PRJNA504765) | marine sediment metagenome | isolation source: marine sediment core GS08_GC12, 126 cmbsf | place: Arctic Ocean: Gakkel Ridge, Loki's castle | collected 2008 | reverse complement strand
TCAAATATTACACCTGCACAAATTAAATCCGGTGGTGTTACTATACAACAAGCTCTTGATGAATTTAATAGACTTATCAACGAAGGGAATAGCAGCCAAAAGGAAACAATGGGTATTTTGACAGCTATTCTTGATCGTCAAGGACAAGTTCCATCAGCTCAACAAGAATCTTCTACGACACAGAAAGAGCGAGAACGTGATACAGAAACTATCGACAAGATTAGTCAACTCACTGAAAGTCTCGACAGTCTGCGTGTAGTTCTTGGAGAGCCCAATGAAATAAGATTAGTATCAGATCAGAGAATTGAACTAGATTTGTCAACATTACCCGCTGATGTTGTGAATGATGTTCTTCCTATACTAGAGCAAGCTGGTCGAACCATAGCCAGAACAGTGACCAGGAAAGCTTTAGAAAGCCTAGCAGCAAAGAGTGATTCAGAAGTATCCATAGCTGCCAACGATACTGCGCAGGAGCTTGCATAATGTCTCTTCTTAGAAATGACAATGTTTTATGGTATCATCCATTGGATGATACTACTGAGTATATTAAAAATCATATTTGGGATGATATCCAATCAAATATTTTGTTCAGTGGTGGTATCATCACCAGTGGTCTGACACGTAGTAGCACTTCCACAGGAATGGATTTAGAGGAATCCCTAGCCGATGGTGGCTATACCGATATAGATGGTGCTACTAGATTTACAACTTGTTTCTGGGCAAGTGGATATTATCAAGACAATTCTTCCTTTAAAACTATTAATATAGGATTTGAAGATGGGACTGTTGTAAGAAATGTTCTTAAACTTCAAAAAACTAATACGAATGACTTAAAATACAACATGAGATTTGGAGGCAATACACTTGCTTCAAAGACAATATCTAGTCGCCCTACCGATGACGGTTGGAATTTTGTTGTTCTTGATACTGTTCAAGAAGGTTCTGATTGGCGAATGCGAATTAGTTTCAATGGTGAAGACTGGCAAGATTTAGGTACGGTAGCATATGCCAGTCTTCCTGATAGCAATCTTAGGGCATTAATTAATGTAGCAGACACTTCATCTGATAGATTTGTTCTTGATGAAGTTGTAGTATGGAAAGATTCTGATCTTTTCACAAGCAGCGAATTATCCAATCTATATGAATTAGCTAATACGCATAGTTTGCCAATGAATCAATATAGTAGTATTTTTCCTACTCCTGCTAATAGCGGTATCGATTGTTTTATACATGGTCACCTGCAAACTTCTGGGAACATCGGCTTATACATTCCTGGACAAAAGGAAACAAGATCCATAGACCTATATATGGCTGTTATGACTCCTTCCAGTGGGAGTATTGATGATTTTATACATGGTCACATCATATTTTCTGGCAGTATGGATCAATATATTCAGGGGGTTATTCTAAGTTCGGGTGATGCTGATTTATACATATTCGGAGTACCTGTAGAATCTTCTTCAATAACTTTATACACAGCAGGACCAATACCATCGAGTGGTAATGTCGATGATTTTATATGGGGTCATTTACCAGCATCTGGTAATTTCTCGTTATTTATAGCAGGAATTCCTGACGATTTTAGTATCTTCGTTTCTGTTTCCGACAATAATCCATCAGACAATATAGATTTGTTTATTTATGGTGTTCCACCTGGAGAATCTGATACCTTTTACACCAACAATACGGTAACATTGTTTATCAAAGATGACGGGGACGATAACTTTTCTAATTCTAGTTGGTCTGTTTTCGCTAGAACTGCCGATTCTATTGCTGCCTCTGGGATTGATGCATGGCAATCTTTCGTCAGAGTAGGTAACTCTAAAAATAATGATATTGGTCTATTTATTTATGGTCATGCACCAGGAGAAGCACCTCACGGAATACTAGTTAGTGGTTCTATATCCACATTCATAGCTGGTCAGGCAACACAAAGTGGTGATGAAGGACTTTTATCTGATGGATATTCTGTATCTAACATAGAGACTCCTTCTTTTGCTAGAGTCCATTTTGGTTCCACTGATACACTTAGTTTGTACGTTTCCGGAGAAGTCGCGGTGATTCCTCCTTCTGCAATATTGAATTTATTCATATTTGGAATTCTTGATAACACATCAGGTTCTTTCGATTCATATATGTTCGGCCAAGATGTTATTAACAACAATAATAATCTTTTCATTTTTGGAATACAAGATCTTGAATTCGACAGTATAACATTATATATGGAAGTAACCAACATTGGATTATTTAATCAAGAAAGTACTCTTTATTCTCATGGGTTCTAATTTTACACAAAAGGTGATGTAAATGTCTGTAGTTTATACTAAACCAAGTGACGGGATAGGTCGCAAGATTGTACCCTCTCCTCTAATTTCTATAAATAAGAGCTATGAAGTAAAGGGAGATGGTACCAAGGTAGGTTCTGCATATTCCATCACCCTCACTGGTAGTTTTCTGCCCTTTAGAGGTTCTCCTAGTGGGTCATACTCCTCTTTGAGTCAAGCATTTTATACCTTAAGTGGTGATCCTCCCGATGAGATTTTCACAGGCAACAACGATGATTTCAACAATATTTTAAGAAAGCAGGAAGCCCTTAGGTGGTTATTTAGTGAAGATGGCGGAATATTAGAATGGCAACCAACCAATGGACAACCCCCTGTTAAATGCTATCCTAGAATTCTATCCATCAGTTTCCCCGAAGGACAATGGGCTGACAGAGGTGAATATACTGTAGAGTTAGAAGCACCATGGATTTATATCAATGGGACACTGGAATTAGAAGATAGCATTGCCACTGATCTTGTGTCTTCCTCTACGGAAACATGGTCATTCGAAGAAATTGTTGGTCGCGAAAACGAACAATACAAAGTAGTGCACGAAGTCAATGCTGATGGTAAGTTAGAGTATGATGGCGTAGGTAATCCATTCGGCAGCAAACAAGCATGGGAAAACGCAAAGACTCTTGTTGATACAAAAGTAAATGGTTCTGTTGATAGCAGTGTCATGTTTGCAGCTCTTGGTGCTTCTGATAAGATTACTGGTCAATACAGTACTGTAACGAGAATAGACCAAGACGGAGGGACATACGGAGTTACAGAAGAATGGCTTTTGTCAGATTCTAGTACATACGAAGAACGACAATTTACAGTTGATTATGATCAAAGTAAAGATGAATATAGCGTAACATATCAAGGGACCATCTATGGCCTGGACGAAGGAAGCTTAGCTGGCAATGTCGGAGATATGAATCAGGCCAAGGCTGCTATACCTTCGACCGAGACCGCCAGGGCGACAGCCATTACCTACGTAAGCTCCCTATTGGGTGGTAAAACTATTCCGAATTCTCCCGACAAGACAACGTTCGCGTTGAATCAACAAGATGGTACTGTATCTTTCACATATCAGTGGAATACGTCTGATAATGCTACATTTTTCATCAGCGAAGAAGCACAGCATTCACATTCTTTAGATAATCTACTGAATACATTGACGTTTACACAAAAGGTAGATGGAAAAGGAGATACCTCAGCGGAACGCCTATCGAACGCCAAAGGAGCAATTTATAGCGATGTTGTAGCATTGACCACAGCCAAATCTTTGGCCAGTACAAGTTTAGCTTATAATCTGTCGTCTGTTGTAAAATTATTCAACCAAAGCGAAGGGTCAGTAAGAGCCAGTTGGACGTGGACCGATAGAGACGCCAATAGTACAGAAGTTGATATCCAAACACAAGAACCAAACATAGTATTAGCCATCATCCCTATTCCTGGTCGTGCTGTTGGTCCTGTCATTCAGAATATGGGGACACAGACCTCGGAAATTATCACAGTTTCTATTAAATCTAGAAGAAATACTAGTCAACCAATCCTGGATACAGAGCTATATGGAGATGGAGGGACTATCGTCAATGATTCTACGACATGGAATCCGACGACAGGAATGGCAGGTAGAACGACAAGGTTCTTAAAGGAGACTTAAAATGGCAGCAGAACCAGTAACAACATATCGCTTGTTTGGGGGTCGTGTCCGTAGTATTAGTACGGCTCTTGGTATTAGTCAGAATTCTACAGTTGTTACTACTACGGTGGTAAGGGACGGTCAACCTGTTGTCGTTTCAAACAGACAGATTGTTGATATATCTATAGGAGCATTACAGATCAGAGGAGTTGTTCAATCTTGGACTGAGACCAAAACTGATATAGCGGGAAGTGGTATCTATCAAATTCGAATTACCGATACTAAGCCTGTTCTAGATGTCACACAAGTTATTATTGGTTCCTCGTTCAATGAGGAACACACACAGGCATATGATTATGGTGACAATGTTATACCCATAGTGTTTCAGACTGCGGCTCAAATTTCTAACGGAATTCCATTCAGTGCTATCAAAACTTCTGTAGAAAGTTCAACTATCAGATATGGCAATCAAACCTATACAGTTAATTTCGATTTTGTTTTACCCACAAGAGGAAGTACCATAGAGTATGCACTAAGAGGAAGAGCATTTTCATTATTAGAATTAATATCTCAAATAGCAGATGATCATGGTCTTGAATGGTATGTAACAACGTCTACGAGTAATGTTATTTCTGTAAAAATGTTTGGTCTTTCTAATGCTACTAGTGTGACGATGGATCAACTTGCAGCATTACATTCTAACAAAGTAGAAACAAGGCATGAAGGTCAAGAGAATAGAGGAGCAGTTCAAAAGGTAGTTCTAACCGGTGGTTATCGTGCCTATTTACATAAAGCTGACGGTTCTTTATGGGAACAATTTTGGGGTTTTGACGATGATGGTAACAAAAGGGCTACCCCAGTTCATTCAGAAGCTGTCATGGAGCAGATCATTAATAATGATTTTACCGCAGATGATTATACAGAAGATGATGCACAAAGAATACTTTCTTATGCAAACGAATTTTGGGGTAGAAAATTTATTGGTTTGATAACACCCCCTACCGTCATCGGTTCTGATGGCAGATCATGGGTAACACCCACCAGTGCAGGGTGGAATGAATCTGATGAATTACCTCTAGACTTTAATAGGGATGGTCAATTAAAATTTCAGACAGAAGATGGACGATGGGTTACATTCTCAACCTTGACATTACCAGGAACAAGATTTGCAACTGGAGGAATTAGATATACGTATGAATGGGATGATGAGTTGTTCTCTAATCCTAACAGCTACATAGATACCGAAGGTAATATCGCAATCAAATCGTCTCTAGAGATAATAGATGGTTTTACAGAAATGGAATTTTGGCTAGAGCAATTTATTATATATCTGTTAAATTTATCTGATTTCTCAAGCGTACCGATATCTCTATCTATTTTTCTTTCATTAAATCCCGAAATATCACTTACTGTCAAACTAGACTTAACTCGTTTGGTTTTTTCTAGAATCAATGATATTACCGCTATTGCTGAAGGAACCTTAATCTATACGGATGCTGTCAAAAATAGTTTTCGAGAAGATTTTAGAGATCAGTATTTTTTATTAACCCTTGCTACTCCATTACGTGTCAGAAAATTACAACAAGGTACGGTAGATATAACGACTAAAACTAGATTAACAAATCTAGATAGTGCATATTTAGCATTGCTAGACCAAAGAGAAACATATGGTCCGTGGCTAAACAGGAGTACGGCAGTCGGACGAGCAGAAGTAATAATAGATGCTTCTCTAACCCCCTGGTTGTTCGGATTTAGAGGTATCAACAATTCTACGGGATTAGATCTATTGGATAGAATCGCTTTAGCCAGAATAAAAACCGTAGCAGATACGACGCTAGATGCATACACAGCAGAACTTAAAGTTCCTGGTGTTCCTGTTATCAATATAGGAGATCAATTACAAACTACGGGAACCATAACTGCTATCAATGTATCGTTCACGATAAATGGAATACACACGATTTATAAGGCACTACAATATACAAATCAATTATCCAAACACCTAAGACAGCAACAAGAATTAATAGACAAGCTTCGTCGCCAAGCTGCTGAGTTCAATAATACCCTACAGCCACCCCAAGATAATTGGGAACTAGACAGAACCCTCAGGGCCTTGAAACAAGAATTACCAGAGTCTCCAGTTGATGTTAGTACTGAAGGGAACAGACGCCAAACTAAGGATTTGTTGGGTAGGATATCAGAGCGTAGCAGTATATCTGAACCTAAATATAATATCATACCAATGGCATGGGTTGCTGATGTATTTGGCGAACTTACTTTAGTAAGAGATCCTCAAATTTTCGGAGAATATCTCAACGTTGTAAATATGGGTGAACCACAAACTGCGCCAGGCAGATTAGTTGTGGGAGCAGATGTGCAGGTTAGTGAGTTTGCCACTACAGACGGAGGTATCACGTCATATTTTATTGATGTAGCAGCACCGACACCACCCAGTTTTAATGCTACAATAGATGCGGTAATGAGTAGTTCTCAACCATTATACAAAGTTACACCCATAGCTAACTCTGTACAACAGCTTAATTTGTTATCTAGCGAACTTATTGCGCTAAACGCTGTTACGAACATAGGAGAGCCTGCTAATTTTACGGGATTTCTAAGCATCGGTGCAGAAGTTACTATTTCTTGGAATGAGAACAATAATGGTTCATATACTCCCTTTATGGAACAACAAGTTAACTTATTTAAACCAATCTAACTGAAAGGAGATAAAAATGGCAAGAATAGGACCAAATCAGGATATCAATGACCCGACAACAATACTAGAAGTCGGTAAATTATTTTATGATAAGAGCGTAGATTTTGGCATTTTACAAGCGATATCAGATACTGGAGATCCAGACTCTACAGGTCCTCCTGTAATTCCGATTACTATTCCGCTAAAACTAGAAGACGGATCAATATATGACTTAGATTCTTCTAGAATAACTCCTGAATTTACTGTTGATGAATCTAGACTTAGACAATCAGTATTGAATACATACATTGATTTAGCTGAACTATTTAGAGATTATTGGTCTACATTGAAAGATTCATTGATTAATCTTTCTGATTATCATGACGTAAGTTCTTCCGTTATTACCCCAGTGGCATCCGGATCGATACCTCCGACACCCCCAGGATTTGAAACACACGCATCAGGATCATTCGGAGGAATTAGTTATGATATTGATTCAATATTATTTTCCACAGATTATCCTGATACCCCTATCTGGTCTGGCCACACTCCAACAAACTACAATCACAATACATATCCACAATTATTAAATGTTATGAATGATTTAAGTGGGAGTTTTGTAGATAATTCTATTGACCCGGTAGAAGAAATTTATTGGTGGGATAGATTTTTCGGTGCAAAGCAAAGTTTTGGAGCATCCGCCCCGGCACTTGCGACCGTATTTAGGCTTCATGACCGTTTTCAGTTGCCTTCTGGTCCCCTGTCTAGTCGAGATTTTTTACAAGTAGTTAATCCATCAGACACTGATGACAAAATAATTAATATATCATTAACAGCAGATTATTCTGGGTTTTGTGGAGACGTTTTTGCATCTAGAAGTGAATCTGTTAGTTTAACTATTTTATCTAGTATAAACGATTATAATAGTTTTTCTTCTGACAATACAACGAGTGTTTTCGATAGTCAATCATTCGAAGGATCATTTTCTGGAACAAGAAACATAAATTTATCTATAAGTAAAGAAGTAACTATACCACCAAATAAATCTGTTTTTATAAGAACATTAGGTAGAATATTGACGACCACTCCAACAAACGTAGGTCCAGTAAATTTGGTGGGAGATATGTTTACAACAATAACTGGCCAAACGACATTAGAAAGTCATGCTGTTGTTACTGTAAATTATCCGAATCCAGGGAACAACTCAGCAAATGCTTGGTAGCATATGGTGTATAAATGAGTGAAAGGAATATGTGATGGCAGAGATAAATATGCATATAGCGGAGACTGATGTCAAGCTTGATGTAGGAGACGCTTTGGGATTTTTCGGCCCAGATGGATTCGACGATCCTTTGTCTCTTAATGAATTCAATGGACGTACTTTTGTCACAACTCCCACTGGTGTCATAGCCTCTGAAGAATGTGATAATTGTCGCAGAATCTCATCTTCTGGTGTAGTTATCGGTCAAACTGGTACTGGAATTAATATTCGTAATTTACCAAACTATTTGGCAACCATTAATCTACGATTTACTCATCCACAGTCTGTCCTGGTTCAAAATGCCAGGTTAGTAGCTTTCGATGGAACCGATGTAAATAATGCCCCCACAGGTGTAGATATGTATGGCGCAGAAATAATCCATACTAGTAGATTACAAACAGATACAGGTACTGGTGATACAGCGTGGATTCTAATGGGAGGTTCTAGCCAACCTGTTAATCTTGTAGCTTCTCCAGGGACTTCTGGTTTAAGCCCTTTGGGTCCAGCGACAACTTCTATCCGCCACGATTGGTATGTAGCATTATCTGTTGCACCTACTATACCTAGCGATAAACAATTCAGCTTTCGCGTGGACTTAGAATTTATTTAGATAAACATTTTTCATTTCTGTTTTCTTTTGGTGTATAATCTATAGGTAGAAAACAAGCTTTTAAAGGAGGTGAGAGACATGGCAGCAGCAATTAATTTCTATGCAGGAGAAGGTGGAGGAACCTTTACGGACCTTAGCGGATCTGGTTTGGGATTTTTCGGTGCATCTTTCGGTAATTCAGTTCAAGTCGGGCAGTATCAGGACAGCACCTATATTTCCAGCAGCAACGGTTCTTCGCAGGGGCCACAAGCTACAAACTGTAAATTCGAGGTACCGTCTGGAGTTATCATAAACGGCGACGTATCAATTCAACCCTCAGCAGTACCTATTAACTCTGGGACAATGAATGTTCGCTTTACGTTCGACAGTGCGGTGAAGACTCAGAATGCCGAGCTTCGTATCTTCGATAGAGCTGATATCAACAATGGAGCTACAGGCGTAACGACTCAGGTTCTTCAGGTAGCAAATGGTGGTTCTGGTGTTAGTACCAGTGGTACCGGAGAAGCACTAGCAGATCACCTTGGATGGATTGCAGCATCTGGTTCTGGCGTCACAGTAGCATTGCTAAGTAGTGCTGGTAGTGGTGGTTTAAGTCCGTTAGGTACAGATACTACGGATGCACGACACGACTGGTACCTTTGCTTATCAGCAACTCCATTGAGTATTGGGGCCAAGGAACTATTCGGTTTGTACGTGGAGTTGGAATATTTGTAAACTCAATTACACATGAAGAGGACAAAAAGGGGATGTTGGTTAACCCGATGGCCATAGTCCCCTTATTTTTTTGGAGATTAAAGGTGAACGGAAAACCTATCCCGAGAAACAAGGACGGCTTAATTGAATTACCCTGTTTTGATTGCGGAAAAATGAGATATTCAAAACATGGTTGGCCGGGAAAAAGATGCACCAGTTGTTGCAAAAGGCATCGTTTTAAAACACAACCTGCTGTTGGACTGAAAACCATAGACAATATGGATCAAGTTATAAAAGAATATAAATCAGGTTGTAGTTTATATTCATTAGGGAAAAAGCACGATGTATCAGCTATGACTATCAGAGCTAAAATACTTGCCCATGGGACAAAAACTAAAAGCTATTCTGAAGCAGCGATACAAAGAGAACAACTACATGGCACGGTATCAAAAGCTCATGCCAAAGTTAGAGAAATGTGCAAAACTGGTGAATTCCAAAGAAACAGAAGCGCTATGCTCCAGGGCATTCCAGTAGAAGAATGGGAAGGTTTCACAACACCAGAGAATCAACGATTAGTTGCCAGCCCAGAATATAGGGAGTGGAAGAAAGCAGTTTATGACAGAGATAATCATACTTGTCAGTTGTGTCATAAAACACAATGTCCAATAGCTGCTCACCATATTTATATGAAGGCCAAATACCCAGATAGAGTTCTTGATGTAAATAACGGCATTACACTATGTGATAAATGCCATCACAAAACGATCGGTCACGAAGATGAATATATCGACTTATTTGTTTCATTACTCAACCTCTTAGCTCAGCAAGCAGTTTGGTAATTTATGTGGAGAAAAGCAATAGGGCTAGACGGTGAAATGTATGACTCAATATCAGAAGCCAAAGTAGCCGATTGGCTTTTTTGTAATGGCATTGAATATGAGCCACATAAGCGTCTCCCGAAACCTAGTCGTAGTATATCGGATTTTTATCTACCCGAATGTGATTTGTGGGTTGAATACGATGGTTTGATGGAAGTTCGTACAGACGACAAGTTGGTGAATAAGGAAACATTCTACAAAAAACATGGATTGAATTTTTTGATCATTACCCGAGATAATTGGAAAAGAGATTTGCTAGAGCAAATAGAAATGGGAGTATAGAATGTTCAAAAAGCAAAATACCTTATACATCATTGTCAGTCTAGTCCTTGGCATTCTTAGTGGTATTTTTGGTACAGCATTCTCTATGGGGGCAAATAGACAACGTGTAGATGATATTATAGTAAGACATACTACAGAGATAGTGAATATAAGGGTAGAACAAAAGGATAATAAAAAAGCGGCCCAACAAGAGCTTAACCGCTTTACTGAAATACTTGCATATCAAATAGGTGGATTGCAAAAAAGCATAACGGATCTTACGGATACTGTTAGTGATTTACGGATCGATGTTCAGGTATTAAAAGTACTTATTGAACGAATAGAGAAAGATATTAGAGAAAATAAAAATCCAGATTAACACCAACGATACATTACTTCAATTGCACGACGCAATAGTGTGTTAAGAATACACGCCTCACCTTTACTTATATTGTGTTGTACTACTGTTTTTTCTTCTCCCTTCTTGGCGATAAGATAAATACGAAATCCTCCATGATCGTATTTGCCAAAATACAAAATAGAATTTCCCTTAGGATTTGAATGAAAAAGTCCTTTGTGCTTATTCTTCGATGAGTCAAATGGGCCAACAGAATCTTGCATACCAATCAAAACAGCAAGAATTTCTCCAATATCTGATTCCCCTAGTTTAAAACAAATCTTGTTGTCCCAATCGAATTTGGCATTTCCATTATCGTCACTATCCTTTTGGTTTGACATTTCTAGAAAAACACAATCCTTATCAGACCCCAGGTTCCATTGAGAAGCAGAACCGTTCCCGTCCTTCTTGGGTTTATAGAGTATAAAACCTTTGCTAAATCTATTGCTATCTGCCATTACTTTCCTCCCTCTTTCTTAACTTGTTCTTCTCTTTGTTCCCTCATAGCCTTAGCTGTACGAAGAGCATCCTCGTAAGATAATGAATTAAGATTAACGTCTCCAGTCTGTTCATTCAATTTATAATCAATCCCTAAACCATCTAGTATCTGTGCGATGTTGATATTTTGGCGGTCAGACATCATACGAATCATACTTATCTGACCAGTATGGATTGCCCCGCCACTTTGGGTGTCTGCTGTGCTAGCCATGGTCTTGCTAACTTCTTCAGCAGATACGACACGTCGTAGGCATAGGGCGTTACGGAACATCCTGCCTTTAGCTCGGGTATCAGCCATTGCGACCAAATATGTGGCATAATCTTCAAAACAATTTTCACTATTGGCGTCTGCCAGAGCTTCAAATCTCTTTGTCTGTCCTCCCGGAGTAAGGAATATACCCCATGCCTTAGCGCATGCACGAAATCTATTATCCTCTGTCGGAACGGCTATCAAATCACATCCTTCTTCTATTAGTTCTCCTACCAATTCTCCAGCAATACGCCTGAGTCCTTCAACTCTTGGATTTTTACCATCAACCTCATCATCCATAAATTTGCCCAATACAAATTGGGTCCATCCCTCATCATTTGGGGTCAGAGTCACAGGTTCAAGGTTTTCCTGTTTTAATTCAGACTCATCAGTATCGTCCTCATCATTACAATCTTCCGAGGGACTGACTACTTCGTCAATAGAACTTTCTATTATTACCACTTTTGTGTCTGGCTCTATCTCTATACCAATATCATTGTCCTCTTCGATCTCACCGAAAATATCTAGACTTTTTTCTCCCTGTTGATGATCTTTAAGCATTTCTAGTAGTGCGGGTCTTTTCATAGCCTTGCCTTTGTCGTCAGACAGTTGCTCTTCTGTATAACCAAAAGCAATCAGTGCATTCTTGAGTTCTATTTTACCCATCCGAGTTGGGGGTGTAGTTTCACTCATTTTATTTCTCCGTAAGTACAAATTTAACTAACATTTCTGCATCAAAATCTGGTATTACAGCACACACTTTAATTCCAAATTCTTCTTCAATCAATTCTTTATGAGATTCATGTCTCACAATAACTCTGACCCGTGGGTCACAAAATGCTGGTTGTAAATCTGATGATTCTTTATGAGATAAATCAATGAATTCAGGATCAAAAGCATAGTGATAAACCACAGGGGCGTTGCTGGATAAAGCTACTATAGTTGTTTCTATATTAGTGGATATTAATGGATACTGACTCCATCTTATTAAATCAGATACACTGAAAACAGGACAAAGCAGTGGTATACATGGATGGATAATATGTTGAGAAAATAAACAGATATCTATTCCGGCGTATGTTTTACATAATTTATTTATAGACGTAAGTCCCATGTATGTGAGATGGGAAATCATCATATGACTAAAAATAAATCCTACAAGTGCAGTGTCGTCTTCTAGCTTAAGGCCAAGTTTGGCCATTTCTTTCGATGCTTCAGCTTTTCGAAGCACAGCTTCTTTGTGTTTTGTATTTTTTTTAGTTTTATACATTGGATTTATTTCTACGATGCAACGCCGTTTGTCTTGCAATATTCTCGAATTGGACTATGGATTGTCGTGTATCTTCATTTATTTCTACCACATTGTTGTGGTGCAGCGGTGCTGGTATATGATAAATTAAACCTATTTCAGATATCCTCAACATAAGATCATAATCATCTCTTATTGGCATTTGTTCGTTGAATCCACCTTTCAAACGATGGAATACTTGTGGTCTAACCAAAAAATTGCGATCATAGGGAAACGATAATAAAAATCTTTGCATATCGAAGGAGCAACGAAATATTCTTTCAATTCTACCATCCGGATGATGATCATCACAGTCACTGATTATACAAGCTACCGGTTTTTGGCTATTACAAAATCTTATAGCTTGTGATATTTTGTCAGGCGCATACCAACTACCCTTATCTATAAAACCAAACAATGTCACATTTTGCCACTTCATTTGCATTGCCATGTTTGTTGTGTGACCTATCGTACTAAGTTTTTTCCTGAATATAGTGATAGGAGTACCGTTTAATTCTCCATCTGCTGTTGGTGGTGGACCTTTCTTTCCATCAATCTCTATTGGTTTCACATTAAGTAAATCACAAAGAACATTATATGTTCCATCTTGAGAGTCGTTATCTCCAACCACTATTTGATCCGCAGGGCGAATACCCCCAGTTACGGACTCTAGAGTACGTTTGATTGTATTTGAGTCGTTATGGGTAGCAATGATAATATTGACCTTTTCTTTATCTTTGTTCATATTATTTATTTCTACCGAATAAGCATACATTACCACAGAACCAAGAAAGACCCATCCCCGTATCTATTTCTTCTTTCTTGAGTTGTTGAGTAAATGATTCTACTTCTGGGGATCTCATTAACGCCCTATATGGTGCAGTAATAAACAATCCTTGATTAAAATGATTTTGTATAATATCTGTACGACCTATACTAGCACGAAACAACCAATGAATTACCCTACTATTAACGTGCTTTGTTGTTGATGCAAACCAATGTATGTTGTCTATTTGACTTCCTGCTGGAATGACCAAGAAAAATGGTGATATTATTTGTTTAGAAAGTCTACGTATTGTTTCTTCGCGATTATCTCTTGATTCATGAGATACACTACTATCAACTAGAATAGGTACAGGATGTTTTCGACTATTAATATATTTCAAAGCTAAATTTTTACGTTCACCGAATCCTGTAGTGTCCATAATAATGATTCTTTGTGCATATTCTACATACCAGTCAGAGTTGAGCGTGAATTCTAGATCTTCGATATTATCATGTGATTCATCAAAAAAAACCAGCATGTCGAATTTAAGAGAACGTTCATCGATCACCTTATGGTACAATTTTTGTAATTCTGTTTCTCCTTGTTTTTTGGCCCACTTATGGCTACGACACATTCTACAGTATCCGGGAGCGAATATTTGTCCATCTTTGGCAGTGCACATTTGTCCTATAGCACACCCCTTACCTCTTTCGTCTTGCTTTAAAAAACAACATCCTTCACAACCAGTAGTTATCACTTTGTAGCCTCCACATAAATTGCAACACCTTCATATCTTTTTATAGAAATGGTCAAACCCACTTCTTGCAAGACACTGAGTAGTGTTGCAGCATCAATAATAGCTAGCCTATTGTCATTCCCTTCTTGGGTGCCAAAAGTCATCTTAGAATATTCCTGAAGACTAAATTGTCCTTGGTAGAATGCCTTTGCAATTGCATGACAATCGGGTACGAGAATTTTAAGTATACCACCTTTGGATAATTTCTTAACCCAATTAGTAATAGATTCTTTAATGGAATTTATTGGTAGGTACTCAATGCAGTCAAGTGCCAATATTTCATCTACTGTATTATCTTCAGCTATCCAATCTAAAGAAGTGATATCTCCTTGCCTATATATATCTTGTGGTATCTGCTTTTGTGGTAAACGATCGATATTAATATAACCCGACCTAATGTCTGCGCCACAGCCTAAGTTAAATTTCATATTTTATATCCTTACTAAAATTTACCAGTTGGGCATCCTGCAACTTTTTGAAATACTTTATTCCAAGAATCAAGAAACTGCTGTTGTCCGAACTTCTTCAAAACTGTTTCCCTACCAGCAGCACCTATCTCTGATGCCATATATGGATTTTCAGATAATTCTTTTAATCGTTTCCTCATGACTACAGGATCATTAGTTATAAAACCATTAACACCATCTTTAATAAATTCAGGCATTGCTGTTGTTGCCGTAGTAACAATAGGGCAACCGACACTCATAGCTTCTAATAAACCAAATGGGGTGGTAGACCATAGGGTTGTATTCAGGAAAACTGAAGCATGACGATAAAGTTCTCTAAGATGTTCTACATTGTTGGCATTCTTTGAAAATCCTGGACTATCGCCCCATGGGTTAGTGTTTAAACCTTTTGTTACTTCTTTGTATAAGTCGAAGCCGCATATTTGGTTTCTTTGGGGATAATTCCACACAGCAGTTAATATTTTTTTGTCTCCACCGACCCATCCATTCCAGAAATCTGTATCCATTCCGTGTCGTATTACGGAAATATTAGGATCATCAATATCTTTTAACCATGCCCCAACGGAGAAGTCTGCCATAAAAATATTGTGAGAGCATGGTAGATTGCCAACTTCTTCTATTGTTTCATTGTTCCAGTCTGGCCATGGCAGTGTATGCTCAGCTTGCAATAGTGGACAATTGAGCTGTTTGGCTAGTTGTATCATTATGGGATAATGGTCTATTCTATTCTGTGTCAAAACTAAATCAAAAGATATATCTGTTTTGAGTTGTTGTGTAATTTCACCATTTCCTAGCGGAATTATATTCGAAGGCATTGTGCGTTCTGCTTTCTGCCATTGATGAAACCGAGGATGATTCAACATATAAAAGTTGTGACCCGTCTTCGCAAGCGTAGCTTGGTATGCCTCATGGTTAAGTGCGAAGAGAATGTTCAGAGGACGGGTTTTATCCATATTTATACTTCTCAGTATAGAACTTAATGGTGCTGCCATTAATTTCTCCTTATATTTCCAACAACTCTCTAGCTATCTGTCCGACCTTCTTATAACTAAACTCGGCTGCACGCTGTTTTGCAGCTAGTCCACGTATTTTAAGACTTCCATCTTGCCACTCTTGATAAGCCTGTTGCATACATTCAGTAAGATGACAAATATCTGGATCGAACCAGCGCTCCGAACCCGTATATAAATCGGGGAAGCTATCGACATGGCCGAAACAAAGAGTCAATTGGCCATTTATCAACCAACCACAATCAATTTTTCCAGGGTGTTTGAATGTTAACCTATCTGATAAATGTGGTGTTATTCGATCACCATTCCAGTAAGACCCAGCTTGTGCATATATTAATTCAGGATAAGAACCCCAATTGCTTAGGATAACGGGGTTGCCGAATCCCATAGCATCGTGAGCCGGTATTCCCCAGGCTTCACCATGACTTGCTGATACAAATACATCACATGCTGTATGAAGTTGATCCAATTTTTTGTCTGGTAGAAAGTCTGTAATACATACAACTGGTGGATAATACTGATGTCTAACATATATATGTAATGATTTTTTAATATCTTCGATAGTCTTCTTGATTATATTAGTTGCTTCTTCTGGGGATTTACTGGGAACATTTGTTTTGATAACTAGTACAACATCATCTCTCAAACTAAATGCGCTATAGAATGCACGCAATATTGCTACGATATTTTTTCTACGAGTCATCTCCCCAATTGTATAGAATACACATTTGTTTTTCAGTACTCCTATGTCGAGCGGTGTAGGTAGATTATCGAAGCGAGTAATATCACATGCACATGGAAATATTTTGACTGGCACTGTTACATTACTGTCTTTAGCAGCCTGAGTATTTTGAATAGATGGTACCCATATTTCATCCATCATATTACAGCAGTTACTCCAGTTCGATCTACTGAAGTGTGTGGTTTCCCAACAGAATAATCCAATATTGATCAGATTTGATTTGTACTCGAATTGATGTGGCAAGACATGTTGAATAACTGCGTCAATATTATCTGTAGATTTTTGTTCTAAATGTTCAACTCGTTTGGCTAATTCGTGATTCTTAGATTGAGATAAACTTACTGCCCGAGCAACTACGTCGATACCACCTGCCTCTAAAGCTAAAATATTGTGGACTGCTTGGTTGGCATATCCTGTCCCGTCTCTGTATACAGAAATGTACGCTAGTTTCATCTTACATCACCGTTAAGTTTATCTGATCTGGAGATTTATGTTCCATTGAAGCCAATCTTTTCCCCTCGATCATGTTTTCCTGTTGTATCATTCCCATGAAATGTTCTACAAATGCTTTTCTATTGAATGGCATTCGTTTGTCCCCAATTGTTCTAGAACCGCTATTCAAAGACTTGAGCCATTCACCTGCAAAGTGTGTGCGAAGCATATCTGGACGATTCCATACTTTTCCTATAATCCAATTGACAAATTCGCTATTACTCATGTTATTACTAGGTGCAGTTAAATTCGGATGGTTAACACGGGATGTTGGACAAAGCCAAGTCGTCTCTTGGTCTTCTATCTCAGTTTCACGAATAACCTGACCCCAGATAGCTGCTGTACGTTCCCAACCATAGCGTCTCATAAAAATATTTTGGCCATATGTATAAATTAATTCTTCTATATATTGTCTAGTTTGTCTTGATTTATCATTTCGTACAGATTCACTTTGTTTTAGGAATTTATCCAATTTATATACAAAATCTTTATTGCTCGGCAGGGCTCTCCGTTGTTCGGTTTCTATAATGGCTTCCCAAAAAAAACGTTCTACTTCTATTGAAATAGAGGTGGGACATTGTAAATGATCTTGCATAGCTGAATAATCAACAGCCGCGACTGGCACCCCGCAAGCCATCGCTTCTGTACATGGCATACCCCAACCCTCCGCGACGGAATATTGAACATATAAGTCAAATGTCTTCATAATATCAGCCAAAATATTGCGTGGACATGAATGATTTGCGTTAGGTGGATGAGCAGCAAGTTTTCCGCATTTGCGACATATCATCAATTCACCAGCAAAAAATGATGGATAAACAGTTTGGCAATTGCTGCATAGATATGTCATTATGACCTTATTCCCAACTTTAAAATCACGTATAGCTTTACTAATATCATATCCAACATCTGGATAACTGGTATGTAGATAAAGAAATGTTTTCCTCGCGAGATCTATGTGTCCTTTTGATTTGGATTTATGTAACCACATTGAGAAAGCTTCTATCAAGTCATAATATAATTTACGCTTTTGATTACGCATAACTGTGCCAATGATTAAAGAATTAGGATCAATCCCTAATTTGGACTTATGATCTCTCTTGTTCTCTGGGGGTTTGAATATTTCTAAATCAGCACCAGGAGATGCAACAGTAACTAGATCAGTACCTCGTCTTCCTGTTTTCTTAAGCAAATTCATCCCATATTCAGAATAGGTTAAGATACGATTACATTGACGATATGAATCTAGCCATAAGTCTCTTTGAGGTTCACCATCTATAGTTGGCATCCAAATAAACTTAAAATTGTTGCGCAGTGGAGACCGTAATACAAATTCATCCATCCACCAATCTCTAATTCCACAAACTATGTCTGGTTTAAAGTTCAAACAAACATCGTCGAATCGCCATTCTCCAAACTGGTTAGGATGACCCTGATGTGGCATATATCTTTGCATAGCTTGTCGGTCACTGCGAGCAGGAGCAACTGGATAAAATTTCCATGGAACTTGTTGACATCGTGGATCATCATCGTGAGCATACGAACCCATTTCTCCGATTATAAATTCATCAGTTTTATGCAATCTTTTGAGTACTTCATTCCAATAAGTTGAAAATCCAGTAGCCAAAAAACTAGCTTCTCCTACAAACAAGATACGACGTTTTCTCTCAGACTTCATATCCACTCCGTATCAACTTAGGACGGATTTTTTTCATTAACGACCATTGTTGTTTCCGATTCAAATCAATACTATCTATATCATCATCTAACTGTGCTTGTAGGAATTCCTTATCTTGCCCTGTTAGGTAACAAGACGATAATATATCATCTACAACAGAGAAATGATCGGCATCAAGCGTCGGTTCGTTAAATAGTCGATGCCAAGACTCGGTATTGATTAAGGATTTAAAGCTTGCCAATGTTTTTATATCAATTTTCAATTCATGACATATCTCCTGTTCTGTCTTGCTAGCAGCCAGGAGTAATTCTATTCTGTGGACCAATTTTTTAATTCTATCAGGAGCAGATGCAGCACCCATCGCTCCCAATGCTGTTTGTCTCATTGCACGAGCAATCGAGATAATAGCATATGCCCTAAAGTCTCGTTTTTTACATCTATTCCCACGAATTTCAGCAAGTTTTAAGTGACCTGCTTGGATGTAATCTTCTTCATCTGCGCAATTGTTGGGGTACAGAATATCGACCTTACGTGCCATTTTAGTTATGAATTTACTTATTGATTGCTCACAATATTTCATTAGAAAGGAATATCGTCACTATCAACGTTAGATTCTACTGGAGCAGTTGTTGCCGGAGCAGTCGATGCCACAGAAGTTTCTACTTTTTTCTTTCCGTTCTTAACACACAGTTGGAAGTCACGTAGATTAAGTGAATATGAAGTTCTCTTCTGTCCATCCTTTTCCCATGAATCTTGCTTCATGTATCCACTAACATAAATAGGCTGACCCTTCTTGACAAGTTCGGCCATACGTTCTGCACGAGAACCCCAAACCTGAGCCCTTAGAAAACACGGTTCAGTCTCCCACTTGTCCTCTCTATTCTTATAGCTACGATTGAATGCCAAATTCACGGTGCATACAGACACACCTTTTTCACCAACTGTTCTCAACTCTGGATCTGCTGTAGCAACCCCAACGCCGAATACCCCTAGTTCTGCCATTTCACTTACTCCTTGTCTTTTCTATAAAAACTAAACTACTACGTGGTAATCAATTCTGATGCCGGAACAACAACAGCAATGCCATATTCCGCTATAGTATATTTCCCACTTCTTCCCGGACATTTTTCTTCCAATTTTTCATCATCAAAAATTTGCAACGACTTGATTTGAACTATTATATTTTCAAATATCGCATCAAAACCACTTTTCTCTATGGTTTCCTTTATCCTAGATAAAATATCAAGCTCGACAATAGAGAGAAGGTGATCAATCCCATGATCGCTAAACTTACTGGTTACGAAAGTAGGAATCTCGAAAACCCCATTGGACAACAATTCTGATACTTTTTTATCTTCAAAATCTTTTAGTTCGTGACTAATAGGCATTGCACAGAAAAACACATTTGCATTTGGATCAATTGAGCGATTTTTTCTTTCAGAAGAATAATCTACGCATTGATTAAATCTACCTAAGTTTAACGTTCGTTGTTCACTCATGACATCTCTCTCCTTTGGAAGTCTTCATTACTTCATTATACGTCCGACCTTACCTCTTGTTCCATAAAATTATATTAATTTCTGTATGTCTTTTATAATAAAGCTAGAATTTCTCTTTTCTCCATAAATTAAACAAATCAAGTCATCCTTACAGAATGCTTTTAATCGTTCAAATGCATCAGGAAATACTATAGCATAATCTATCGAATATGTAGAATCAGATACGGTTAAAAAACACATCGGTTGACCAGGATTCTTCCCACGTTTAGTTATTGTATGCTTAACACTATCTATTATCGCACAGACTACTATAACTTCTTCATTCGATGCTTTTGCGACTTCCAGACAAGTATGGGTAGCGAAAGTGTTATCTGCATCGTCTGCCTGAGAACACGACAAGGCTATCCCTAAAAAATGTTTCTCTGCGATAGCAATGGCGGTATTGGTATCTTCTAATGGTTCTTCAAGTATCTCTGCTTTGTTTGTTATCATTTTGCGTCTTGCATCATTTGAGCATGGTGGTTTAACCACTATATCCTTATAGCCGTTTTGTAACATAAGTTCTTCTATTTTTGTTTTAGTTCTACTTCCCAGATTATCAAGCCAAGCTTCTTTCTCATCTGTGCACGTGTAAACCAGATTACTATCCCCATCAACTATTCCATCGAAAGCGGCATCTGCTTGATTGAGATATTCTTTCGCAGCAAAAATCAACTCCCCCTTGGTCATCTGTTTTATTTTCTTTGTCTTGTTCCCAGGAGGCTGAGACATTTGTAGTAAAATTTCGCGAGTAGTCATTGTACCTTGCTGGAGTTGATCGAAAAAATATACTTTCTCTTTAACTGTTAATCCTTTAACTTCAACTTTTTTACCAGCCGAATCTCGTATGGAAGTTCCCAGGATAACTTCAAGTTCTCGTACCATTTCGCTGCGATTCATATCGTAGCAATCACAAGCACCAGATTTAATTAGAGCAATACCAACATTCCTATGAAAATTAGGGACCGCTGCTATAAAGTTACCCCAAGTCTTCAGGGAGTCTGTTTCTGGCGTTTCCGTGGCTGCTGTGATGATCTTTTGGATGGCAGATGCTCCGACACCCCTAACATGCGCCAGACCGAATGCTACGCCCTTTTGTGGTTTTTCTGTCATTCGAAAATGGACATTACCACGTCTAATGTCTGGAGGTAGAATGTCTATCCCGAACAATCTTGCATCCTGTACTAATTTATAAATTTCCTCCTTCGGATCACCTTTGTATTGGGAATAAGTTAGATAACTTGTGAAAAATTCTTGTGGGAAATGACATTTTAACCAACATGTTTGGTATGAAATCATACCGTAAGAAATCGCGTGAGACTTGTTGAAACTATAGCGTTGACATTTTTCTATCCAACCGAAAATTTCTTCGGAGATTCCTTTGCCAATTTTACTATGAGTCTGACATCCTTCAATAAATTGAGTTTTCAATTTCGCCATTAATTCTGGTTTTTTCTTTCCTATAGCCTTTCTCAATTCATCAGCACTCTCAGGACTAAATCCAGCAAGATCAATAGCTATTCGCAGTGCTTGTTCCTGATATACCATGCAACCGAAAGTGGGTTCTAAGATTGATCTTAAGGTGGGATGTATGTAGGAACTTTTCTTGTGTCCAGATTTGACATCAACATAATCTTGCGACATTCCGGCCTCTAATGGACCTGGACGTAGGAGACTGACTAATGCTGCAAGCTCTTCTTCATTCTTTGGTTGTACTTTCTTAGCCCAATCTTGACCTAACTTTTTTTCAAGTTGAAATACGCCCACTGTATGACCACCTGACATAAGTTTCCAAGTAGCAGGACAATCAAGATTAATGTCATTAATATTGAATTGACCACGAGTTACAGAACATGAACACGAGGAAAATTCTATGGATTTATTAGGCATCTATATGTCTCCAAGTTTTTCTGTTCTTAAGACTGGATATGGTAACTACGGATACTCCATATTGTTCTGCTATTTCCTTTAGGGTGTAGACTGGATTATGTTTATTTTTCATAGTAGAACCCAGAAGTTTTTTGATTCTGATTACTTTTTTTTTCATCTAATTTTGACACAGGACTTTTACTCCCGTAGTTTTTCAGAAACCATGTCGGGTTTGTGGCTTTTCCATGTTTGGTCTTATCTAACATATTATTGGAATGAGTATCCCATCTTAAATTCCCAATGGAATTATTTTCCTGATTTCCGTCATTATGACATGATTCCATTTTTGGGGGACATGGGCCATTAAATGCTTCCAAAACAAGTCTGTGTATTAAAAAATCTTTTCTTTTCTTATTCTTATATAAACCAATACGATAATATCCTTTTCTATCTATTTTGTGTTTTAAGATTCTGAACAACCCACATCTACGTTTTTTATCTCTATGTAATCGTTTGATTCTTCCGCAATCGGATATCTGATATAACCCCTCATAATTAGGAATATTTTTCCAAATTTCAATAAGTTCCATACTCTATTATACCTCTAACCCTATGATTTGTTGCATATTTTTATATCAATATTAGAAAATTGTGCTTGAATATCTCTCCACATATTATCGGACAGTCCTCCGTCTGATTGAATGGCGTAATAATCCTGATATAAGGAATATCCGGCAATTGCTATTTGACGAGTTTTGGTTTCGTCATGAATAGCTTGTTCACATATTACCAGAAGATCTGACAAATCTGGCTTGACAGAAAAGTAATGTACATCTGGTTCCATTCGGTTTAACCATCTCACATCATCCAAACTACATGAGATGACAGCAGAGCCGACTCCGAGACTCTCGAACAGCCGATAAGTTAGTGGGCTATTACCTGGCATGCACAACGATAGAAGAGACTGATTTATTGTTCTAAGATAGAAGTTGCGTGGACGATGGCCAATTTCTATGCCACTGATATCTCTTGGATTGGCGCCATTTTCTTGTCCAACTATCCCTCCTACAAACCATGGTTGATCTTTGAGGATATGACATGCGCGTATCCTCAGATTATTCTCTACACTATCGGCTCCTGTTGGTAGTCCGAAAAAGCACACTTTTAGTTTTTTATGAGATGGTTGAGGTAAACCACCAATTAAAAACGGATGAATTGTAATCATTTTTTCAAGTATTCTTGAGTCATAGATTGCTAAATTGTTATCCCATTGTATTTTGGCAAAAGCAGAGACTTTATTTATTAATTCATCTGGCAGACCGTCTAGTTTAAATATATTCATATCACCCAATGACATCAGAATTATTTTACCATGAAAAGCCATCATTTCATCGACAATAAACTGGTCTAGATATTGGGGCCATATGCAGTCTACAAACCACATGTCAGCATCATTGTTGGTTGATATTGTATGCCCGTGTCTTATTAATGTTCTTAAGAGAGCCTCTATTCGTGGAGATGTTGCTTGATGAATCATTAAGGCACGTATTTTCATTATGATTTTCTCCACAATAAATCGGCACAAGGAACTCTGGATTTTGGATGAGATTTGGTTATTTCTTCAAGATTGTTCATGCCTCGCAATATCTCCAATGATTGTAGGCTAAATTCTACCATATGTGCCTTTTCATGAAAAATGGTTATATTATCACATGTCTTTATCGGTACTCGGATATGAAGATGACCCTGTGGTCTGAGCATGCGAACCGCAAGTTGTAAATCAGCAATTGGATCTCTCATGTGTTCAAGTGTGTTCCAAAAAATTATCAAATCAAAATCTGACATTGATGAATTTGGATCATCTTCTAGAAATCCATGAAAAATCTTCATACCATACGTTCTTTTGGCCCATGCCACTGCGGTTTGACTTAAGTCATTGCCTCGAACATTCCATCCTTTTCCATGTGCCGCTTTCATGACAAATCCTCCAGCGGCTCCCACATCATAGAGTTTTCCTACTGTAACGTGTGGAGATATTATATCCAACTGTTCACGAGCATTATTCAAACGAAGATTCATTTTGTTGTGATTGAAGCAAGCAGTCAACATCATCCCACTTAGCGATTGTTTCAGGGTGGGTTTTTGTGGTACAATAGTGTTATAATGAATACCACATTTGTCACATACGAAAAAATTGCCGACGATTGGTCCTCGTAAATCACCCTTACATATTTTGCACTCAGATATATTTTTCATAATTTCCTCCAATCTTTTCCTGGACATGGAACAACAATGATTTAACTCTATCATCATATATGGGACACCTGTCAAAACCGCAACGACGAATTTGTTCTCTTTCTACGTCGTGCTTCATATAATGATCAATGATTTTTTGTAATTTATTCATATCATGTCGTGGGAACAAGACAAGTTCTTTTCCAATTTCAAATTCCTGATCCATACCAACTGTTTCAGGATGCAATAAAAAACCACCACGGCCACGTTGTTCATATAATCGATTGCTCCAATAATAGTCTCCTGGCAACGAGTCTCCAACTACAATTTTCACAGATCTTAACAATACATTCAAATCTAATCCACGAATCTGATCTTGTGGTCTTTCTGATGCTCCAAAAACCTTAAATCTATTACCGTAAGTTGTTGATAGAAATTTTACTAATTGATTTCTGTATTCATTATAAACACTTCCTATGAAAATAATGTCAAAATCTTTCGGAATAGGATCTACCCATTGATGATCTGGTGCATGCAATCCTTGTCGCAATGTGATGTGATTAACCCCAAATTCTTTTTTCCACCTTTCGTCACATCCTCCATCTGTAGTAAATACCAAATCTGATAAATAAATTTTTCTTTTACTAATAATAGTTTTCGCCCTATCTAGATAGAATAATCTATCGAAACTCCAGTGTGCCACTAGAATATTCTGTTGGTTCAACCATGGCAGTAGCACTCCGAAGTAGTCAGCTCCTTTGCCACATAACACGAAGTCCGGCCTGTTGGTGGTAATTATCTGCTTGATCCTGTTAAGAGAAGTTTCCAAAGACACCTTGATTACATGAACTCCCAATGCCCGCTTGAAGGCCGCTGTTATATAATTGCCGCTAGAGAAAAAATGATCAAATTTATCGATATATACGATTTTCATAGTAATATTCCTCCACAGAATTGTCCAGTACTGTCAAATCGGAATGTATCTAACAGATTAAAATTTCTATCCAAAACATACATGACTCCATCAATATTTTTTCTATCGTTTCTTTTTGCTACGTCTCCACCTAAAAGATAAATACTATTTTCGGTTACGACGAACGCTTTACAAAACACATCTATAGGATGTTCAAACACCAATATGTCATTAACCATTAATCCCGAATGCCGTGGGTGATTTATTTTTTTATCTATACGACTGGATGTAGCACAAAGTGCATATGGTTTATCCTTCATAAAAATAAATCCGTGTGTCTCCCAGCCATATTCAAATCTATGACGCTCTTTTAGATTTAAGTCTAATACACAGACTCCACTTCTGCCATATTGTTTAGAAGTAAACCAATTAAGCCCAACATAGAGTAAATTATTATGATGACATATACTATTCACGTGATTATAATTGACTTTTAGTCGAATGGGCTTTGTTAACAATGGCGGTCTAATAGTGTGCTTAGAGAGTATAGTCAGATCAATATCCAAAATCCATATTTCATTAATGGCAGTACAGGTAATATATATTTTTTGTTCATGCAATAACAATTGATGAAACTCTGGTCTATCATTGGAAAAAGATCTGATTAAAGGTAATTTATTGTTACCCTTGGGATATTCTTGCCTAGTTATCACTTCTCTGGATGAGATAAATAAATATTTTTCATCCAAAGCAAGTCCCATAATTCCTTTGTTGTCTGGCTTACTGTGTAGAATTAATTCCTTTGTATTAATATCATATGTATACACACTACCATTCATACTGCCTATGAGAATCGTATCTCCCATACTATTGCATACTCCTGAAATCTTTTATGTTCGTCATGCCAGTTTTTTCTACTAGTGGTGGATGGGGTCCATTATATACAAAAAGTCTTCCGTTTTGATCTGGTCTAATTTCTGATGCAAAAAATGGTGATTTTACACCGAATAATTTTCTGTTAATTTCAATCCAAACATCTTCGTTGTTTAGATCATATGGAATATAAACCCGATCTAACCATTCCACTTTATGGGATTGATCGTAAGAATGTTCTGTTTGCCATAGAAGTCTACGATAATTGAGATCAGTCAAAAGGCTATAGTGAAACATCCCCTCTTTACCATCATCTCTTTTTAAGATATACGACTTTGTTCTATTGCCAGTCCACTGTTGCGTTGGCCTAAATGCGTCCTTATTGCTACCGATCCTGAATAAACGTCCATGGCTTCCCATCAAATATCGAGTAGTATTAATTAAGAAAAACTTTTCCTCTACTCTAATGTGTGTGTAGTGTCCCGAAGCAATGGCTGCTATTATTTTTTTATAAGAACAGTCAAAATAAAACTCATCACTATCTAATATCCAAATCCAATTCCCAGGCTTTCGTAACTTACTAGCCGCTAACATTCTATTAAGAGTATTGGCCTTACTGCGGTCATGGACATTAGACATAGATGCTTCAAGTAGCGTAATTCTGTCTGCATATGTATTGGCTATTTCCTTCGTGTTGTCCTGTAATTGTGATAGTGCTTTAGAATGTGCACCAATAGCGACTATTACTTCATCGCAATACTGAAGTGCCTGCTCTATTGCCGCAGCAATCCATCTTTCAGAGTACCACGAATTTATTAAACCAATAATTTTAGGCATCTTCTATTTTCTTTAAGAAATTAAACCACTTTCTTTTGTTCACTCCAATCGAATACTCGAAATCAATCATCTTAAGACTTATACCACCTTCTATCTTGATCAAGATGTTGTTTCCACATAAATCATAGTCATGTATATCGTGTTCATCTATCCATTTTCGTATCAATCTTAATACCAAAATTCGTTGATCTTTAGTTAACTGCACATCGTTTAATTTAGTGTATCCATCACAATATTCCATTAATAATCTATTCCGATGAAGACAAATCATTTTTACGGTCCTGACATCATTTTCTCCTATTGTCGTTGCTTTGTGTAATCTCGACGTTTCTTCAAATTCATATACAATACTATGTCCATAGTCTGATTCGGTATATTCTTTCACCCAAAATGATTCATCTTTTAAATTCACTAAATAGAAAGTTCTTCTGTGTTCTGTGGTCACGATTTTAGCTGTAGTTAATTTCTGTCCATGACTACCAATGGTTCGATAGAATACTTGCTCTATTGTATAGTCCTTTGCATTGAAAGATATTATTTGGTTAATTTCCATAACAATCTCTTAGATTTATGAACAGAAGAAAAACCTATTATTTCTATTTTAGAATATGTTGTATTCTCAGTTAAATAGTCAAGCAACCATCCAGATTGATTTTCATTTGTCGGTAACATTTGCCACCATTTATGCATTTCGCAATTGGATTCGTTTTTTTGTCCCATATCAAAAAACATTGTATGACATTTTTCTGAAAGATTTCTAAGCATCATCTTTGCAACTTTGAAACCAAATTGTGCTACTATATGATGATGTACGCTAAGATAAAGACATGAATCCCAAAAATCACATTCTTTGAATACGCTCACACCTAAAATGTCACTTAAGGCAAGGCATTCGAAATCTATTGTCAAAGCAATGCTATTATTTTGCTGAATTTTTTCACATGCTTGAATCAATCGCGGATCTTTATCAATTGCCAAAATTGGACTACATCGTTCACATAATCCAAAAGAATAGAATCCTTCACTGCATCCTATGTCTAATAGATTACCTCCTTGGATATGTTTCTTGATAAGATCTAATCTTTGTTGGCAACTATCTCTAACTGCACCACCTTGTTGAAAATAATTAGGATGATAACTCATTTTATCCACACCCCATTCTCTCTTATCCTAAGAACTCTACTCTGACCTTTTGGCCACACTTTTCTGTCTGGCTTACCATAATTGATTGCGTCAATTGTCACGCCCATAGCGTCACATGCATGAACAAAAACCGACGAAGATAATACTCTGTGTGTCGCCTCTCTGGCCAAGACAAACGAAAAGTTTATATCAGAATCTACACGGTGGTAGTGACCACCAATTCCGGTATCTACAACATATAGATTTGGAAAGTTATTTGCAATCCAATCAGCACAATCCCAATTATGTGTCCCATGAAATTCTATCTGTGTATGTCTATAAACATATCCATCTGGGTAGTATTCTCTAATGTGCTTCATAGTTCTCTGTTCTACTTCGGTAGGAATGAAAATCTCAAGTTCGTTGTTATCTGAGACCAAATCACATTCATTCCAATTAGTTGAAATTTTACATCCTTGAATTATATTCTCATGTAAACAACAAGCAGACAAGTGGTAATTTTTCGATGACTGTTTGAATTTATCAATATTTATATTTTTTTGATTATCAAATCCTAAGTTGGATCGCCATGGATTAGGAATATCAATTAAACAATTAACATATGGACAGTTTCCCAATACATTAGAACTACGAACTTCTGGTCTACACATTAGGTCAACACTATATCCATGTTGGTGTAAATATCTCAATACAGGTGTAAGCATGATTACATCACCAAGACCATGCCAATATAGTATCAGAGCATTTTTCATTTTAATCTTCAACTATCGAACAGTACCGCAACCATTGTCGCGGAGTTCGCACCTTTATGGATCTTACATCACTAACTTGTCTAGTATATATAGTACTATTAACGCAATTACTCATTGCAACGAACGACATAACACCTTGAAATCCTACGAAAATATTAGCGCCACTGACGATAGACATTGCTTCTAAGAGTGAAGTTTTACCTACCAGATTTATGACATGAGCATATTTAGCATCTATTTGTTGATGTCTATTGCCTATTACGATGACCGGATGGTTGGACGATCTGATTATTCTATTAATTGCTCTATCAGACATTCTTCTATTTTCACTTGGTTTCCCAGAATACGGACTCAATACCATATATTTGTTTGGCAATAGCAATCTACTCATAGGAAATTCAAACTTAGGGAAAATATTCCAATCACCTGGATCAGATAATGTTTTACCTAAACGCTCATGACAATCAAATGTAGAATGAATTCTTGGATGGATCATATCTCTTTGGTTTACAAATTCCACATTGATATTTGACATTAATGAATATATTTGCGATATTGATTTATGCCAATCAATAAATAATGTATAATGTTTACATATAATCTTCTCCAACATTGCTACTCTATATAGAATACACAATGTGATATATGTATCACCGAGAGTGCCGCTACAACTATAGGTATGCAATATTAAGATCTTTCACAGAACATGTTGCCGTACCTATTCTCCTAACAACAACTCCAGCGGCCAAATTACTAAGTTGTACAGCCTCCTGGATATTATGCCCCATTGAGATACAGGCTGCCAGGGTACTCAAAACAGTATCACCAGCACCAGTAACATCTAATCTTCCACAAGGGTCATTATAATCCACAGAAACATGAGCTTTAAACAAGTGCGTTCTATTTTGTTGGTCCAAAAGGAAGATACCATCTTGTGACAAAGTAATAATAACTGTTTTGAGGTTTAGTTTTCTTTTTAGTAGATTAGCCAACTCTGGTAAACTTTTGTCATTATCTATACCTACTAACTGTCTAGCTTCCATAATATTTGGGGTGATACAAAATACATCATGAAATAATTCCATATTGACAGGTTTGATGTCACAGATAATCGGACACAAAAACAAAGATTTGATAGTTTTCATTACTTCATCTGTTATGGTACCTTTGGCGTAATCAGAAATTACCACCACATCAAACACTCGTTCAGTAGCTGCATCGATTAGTCTGCTAATAAATGTTTTTTCATACTCGTCTCGATGTTTATTTGTATTTATGTTTGAATCGTTGTCGTAACGCACAATATGTTGTCTGCCTGCAATAATACGTGTTTTTGAGATGGTAGGAGCAGTTGATGATATTATATTTGGATAGCCAACACCATGTCTAGCTATTTCTGATATAAGTTCTTGTCCATCATTATCAATTCCAATATATCCTATAAGTTCTACCTGACATCCAAGACCTCTTAAATTTACAGCGACATTAGCAGCGCCACCAGGAGCAATATCTTCACCAGATATTCTAACGACAGGAACAGGAGCTTCTGGAGATATGCGATCGACATCACCATATTTATATCTATCCAGCATGATATCTCCAACGACCAAGATATTTGCATGATCAAATATTAATATGTTTTTCATGGTGAGATCATCCTTATAGCACAGACAGATTGCACAGGTATTTCTATACTTGACGTCTTAGAGAATGCTGCGTTAGCTACACATTTCGTAAATCTATCAGCTTCTCCGTTTTGTCTAGTCCAAAATTGTTGATCCGTTACTTGCCATTCGCCGATTATTAGGGACAGTCTTTCTTGTCCATATACGACTATATCATATTTACCAGCCGTGAACATCTGTGGATCAAAAAACTGTGCTCTTTTACGAGACTGATTATAAAAGAACTGCTCTTGTCCACACGGAAATGTCAACATCAATTCCCCACCTACTGAGACTAATTTTTTCATATTAGTAACAGCCCTGATATCAGATTCAAGATCTCTATAGCAGTCATTCTTATATCCACACGTCACAATATGCTCAATAGTCGAAACACAAATTACTACTGGGAATGTCGGGTGAGATTCATCTACTACGGGATACTTTGTGATATCCTTTATCATAGGAGTTATCTGTTGAGCCAATTTCACCCATTTAGCTTTTTCATTACCCCCAATCAAGAGTGCTTCGCCACTGATGCGATTAACATCTGCATCTAGTCCTGTACATTTAATGCCCATATCAAGGATTTGTTGTAAGTACCACCCACCAGCAAAGCCAACATCCAATATTGCATCAGGACCTATAGTTTTGATAGTATCTAATACCCAAGGTACCTCAACAGTTCTTTCACTTATTGCTCTAGCCATATTTCTGCCTCTTGTCTACCACAATCAAATATCCCCATTGCCCCATCTGTACATCTTTAGGTTTAGTTCTAATTTTAGAGATAGATACTGCGTAGGGAGAACATAACTGATAAAATTCATTAATATTTTTGAAATTCTTATCTGATGAATCACTCCAATAATTGCAATGTCCTTTTGGTGGAGGTGATGTATTATTAAAGGATAGTTCAAATGGTACTGTAATTATTAAACGAATTTTCGTTAATGATAATAGATTCATAATTGCTTTTCTGTATTCACCGAGATGTTCTAATACTTCACTACAGATAACAATTGGGCTAGACGCAATAGGGAATGTATCAGTCCGAAATATATCTGATACATGAAAGGTCAACGAATTCATATCATTCCATGATGTATGTGGGGCATAATCTGTCGCGTAAACTCTGTACCCCATATCTGATGATATCTGACCAACGCGACCATTGCCGCAACCAACATCTAACACGATTTTGTCACATTCATACGTAGGAAATGCATCTATAATAGACACATCTCGTATATCTGCTATATTCATCTAATTATTTCCAGCATTTGAGTTACTATCTCATCTGGGGACGGTACTCTATCATGACATATAAATTTTACTGGGGTACCGAAAGGATTCCATAGTTTAAGATATCTCTGTTTCAGGGTGTGATGTACAGATGCAATCCATGTCACATGAGGACACCCACACAGGGTCGCCAAGTGAATGGGTCCACTGCTCGGCCCCACGACACATCTGGCCGCAGCTATTGCACTGCATTGTTCTTCTAGTAGTCTTCCCCTTAAATCCTTTGCTCCATCTGGGCAATAATTTTCAGGACCACCGAAGCAAGCGACAGATAGACCTTGTTCTATTAATCGATTTACTAATTGTTGACATTTGTCCAGTGGATATTCCTTCCCTGCAATTTTTCTAGATCCTATATGCTTTTGTGGTCGAAACGCGCATAAAATATCGGCTTCGTACAGGGTGCAACTAGGGATCAAAGACCTCCATATACGTTTTGTAGATATACGATCTGGCTCATTTTTATGTATGGCAAATTCTGTTTCCGGGTTGAGGAGAAAATCTGTATGAACAATTGGAGGATCACATTTTAATTTACCCTCCCAATAGGTAATACCCTGTGTCTCAAGTGGTATAAAAGTATCTGCGAATTCATACAGATAACGGGAACTTTCTGGTGCTGCTACTGTAGTGTGCTCATGCTGTTGGGCATAATATCTAGCCATTGGATTCCACCAGCATAATTCCCATCCAAATTCTCCAACCCATGGATGACAATATAATGTAATCATACAACATGCCTCCATTGTTTATGTCTTACAATAACGGAAATTTGTACACCTGTCACTTCAAATTGATTTACTATAACGGAGGTAGTCCTTTAGGGGCAACTTTGTCCGTTAAGGCAGCAGATTCGATTATTTTTGCAATACAATGAATTATGAAAAGCTATTCCAGAATTATATTGACATTTAAGCGAAAAATTGTAAATTTTTAAAAATTCTGAAAGAGAATCTTCGTTCGGTTCGTTTATTCGTCTGCACTGGTGGCTTACTTCCATATCTATCCAATTAACTCTTCCTGACGCCAACAAGGAACGTCCACCTCTTAGAGCCTCTAATTCTGCTCCTTCTATATCCATCCATAGAAAAATGTCATGAGGATGACCAAGGGCTTCGTCTATCTGATCAAGAGTTACGCAGTTAACCAGGATTTCTTTGCATTCTTTCCCAATTTTAAAACTCCACTTTCCTATCCAGTATGGATTGGGGTTAAGCATACTTGATTTTCCTGGAGATTTAGTAACGGCAAAGAGTTTCTTTATGCATGGTGTGTTCCATAATGCCCAAGGATACAATTCTCCTGGATAACTACCAACTCTATCTCTGAAGGTCTTCAGGTTCGGTTCTAAACCGATAATACGAATATCAGGCCACATTTTTTTGAATATCTCAGCTTCACAGTGTGGTTTGGGTCCAACACCTATGTTTAGTAAAACTTTGGGTGGAATTTTTACATTATCTTTTAGCAAGTTGATTGTTTCCATTGTTTTCCTTTACTGTAATGCGTGTCCGTCGTATGTATAAAGTATATTTCCACTTATATCTACGATCCTATTGACTTTTAAACGATTCATTAGTAATCTAAGGTATTGTTGCATTCTCCCATTGCGATGTTGGTAATATTGAGGATCTTGAATCGGCATATGTCCTACACAAACATCAGAACAATGTCCAACTTTTATTTTTCCTATCGATCGAGCAAAGAAAATAATATGATCTACTGTCTTGAATTCATTGTCCCATCCACCAATTTCTCTAATTTTGTTTGTTCTGCCCATCCAGAATTGAAGAACTATATTCCATAAGAGGAAATTACCCTCTTTCCCCACTGGCTCAGGTTTAAAAATCAAAGCATCATCAGAGATGTGAAGACTTGCCTGATAGTCGGGGTGTGCGTCAACATTACCTCCTACTATATCAAGATTTGTATTCTCCAGTATTTCTAACCATCTCTCAAGATTGGTCCTGTCATTAAAGACAAAATCGTCATCTAGTGTAACAACATATGGTGTATCAACTTTGCTAAGAGCAAGATTCCTACCAGCAGAGACACCACTATCATATGGCATTCGTAGATGCTCTACCCCTTTGATTGAACGATTTTTAAGACTATCGTCTGCTACGATTATAGTGAGATTGGGATACTTCATTTTTATGCTATAGACAAGACGGTCTATACATTTTGGTCGTTCGAATGTTTTGATTATCAATGTAACTTTGTCTTGCACTATTCTACCTCCACAAATTCTTCATCCAAGACAGAATCTTCAATTTTCCCATTGATTAGATCCATCGCATTCCACATTTTATCTAGCGCAACAACACCCAAAAAATCGAATTTTACACAACCCATAGCCTCTGCATCATACATCTCCAAACCTACAACACGATCTTTATTTTTAGCATCATAGGTTAATGGAACAAGTTCTTCGATCGGTCTATCTGCGATCACCACCCCGGCGGCATGTTTAGATTGGGATTTTTTTGTTCCTTCTATTCGTACTGCTTGATCAAACAATGGCTTGTACCATTGATAAGCGTCCTGAACTTGCTTTATATGATCAATTGACCATTGTAAAATTCCGTAATCATCCCCCTGTTCCTCTCTTATTTGTCTTAATTCATCGGCAATGGTCGCTTCATCTGGAATGTGATGTGTAATATCATTACACAAGTCATGTGGGGTCATACAAATTTCTTTTAAATCTCTACCTTCCTTAAGAGCTTTGACTTTCATTAAATGTTTCACGGTCTCTGGTTGAGCACGAAATACCTCTTTAAGTGCCGCTTTCCCTTGAAGTCTACCGAATGTGATCATCTGAGCAACATATGCATCTCCCCAACGTTCCTTCAGATAAGAAATTACCTTACTGCGGAAGAGAACCCCTATATCTGTATCAATATCAGGAAGACTAATATGACCATTGTGGATTTTTACTTCACGGCCGATATCAAGCTCATCAGGTCCAAGTAACGTCATGCCAAGACCATATGCCAAATGTGAATTAGATGGATTAGTGGATGGCTTTACTTTGATCATATCATATAGATACATCCACATTCTTGGATTTTTCTTATCAATCCATTCTACTTCTCGTCTCATCATCTCTGTGAATGTAAATTCATAGCATGATCCCTTATTACTTTTTATTCGTCTTGCTAAATATTTAGATACGAACTTTCGTTCATCACCAGTATCTCTCGTGTGCAGTAGTTCAAAATTATCAGACATCCACGACATAAAATTGGTCTGCCCGACATCAAAGTGGGGAGGAATGTTGCGACTCATATTATAGAATCTTTCGAAATATAATCCGTATTTGATAGGATCAATGCCTGTAATCCCAGTTAGGTAATTGATTAATGAGCCAGCGCCAGAACCTCGTCCCTTACCTCTTGGGCCATTATTCTTATCTACAAATTTACAAACGTCCCAAACTATAAGAAAATAGTCTGCGAGCTTAGCTTCTTGAATTACTATAAGTTCTCTCTTGAGTCTTTCCCAATATATTTTTTTATTAGATGAAGCCATGTGAGATAGTTTTGTCTTGGCACCCTCTATACAAAGGTATTCTAGATACTCGATTGAATTTAACCCTAAGTTTTTAGATTCATCATTAGTAAATACGGGTAGATAAGGATTGTGTCCGAGTGATGAATATTCTATTCCCGCAGTTATGTCTAGTGATGTTTGGAGTTCTTTTTCTGTGAATTTTTCACGCATTTCCTCGTATGACGGGATATAGTAGTTATCACAGATAAAGAAATCCATCACGTCTCCAGTTGTCTTTAGTTTATATTCTTGGGCTTCTTTCGTGGTGTGGAGCTGTGCGCAAAGTAGAAGTCGTTGGTCTTCTGCGTCTTCCTCCTTACAGTAATGAGCGTCTATAGTTGCCACTGTTGGCACTCCAGTTTTCTCACCAAGTTTTCTTAGACATTCAACCACAATAGTTTGTACAGACATTCCTTCGTCTTGAAGTTCAAGATAGTAATTGTCTTTACTTGTTATTGAGACGAATTCTTGAATGATAGATTCTCCAACTTCCATCCAGTCTGGTTTCAAGCTTTGTCTAACAGCGTCTAGATTGGATTTTCCTCCATGATTGCTAATTCTACATGTTTCTTTGAAGTCTGTGAATAGACTTGAAGGTAGTTTCCCACCGATACACGCAGAGAGTACAATCAGATTACCCTTTTTTGTGAATGTAGCAAGTCCCTCCATGTCTACTCGTGGTTTTCTATAGAAATGTTCTGGTTTATTTGATTCGCTTATTAGACCCATCAGATCCCTTATCCCTTGATCATTTTTTGCTAGAACAATTAGATGATATCTTTTGTTGTTGCCATTATTTTTTATGGTAGGATCTTGTTCACACATATAAATTTCACAACCGATAATGGGCTTAATGTTTTTCTTCTTTGCTGCATCATAGAATGTTTTCATGCAACTTATGTTCCCATGATCGGTGATACTACAAGCCGGTAATCCTAATTCTACACAGCGGTTCACAATATCTTTTGGTGAACTCAATCCATCTAGTAAACTATAATATGAGTGTACGTGAAGTGGTGCATATGTTTTATCCATTAGAGTTACTCCTGCTTCTTCCGACATGAATGTCTGATATAGTTTGCTGTGTTATCCCAAATATTTCTGCAATTTTTCTTTGTGTATATCTACCATCTTTGACTATAATTCTGATTTTTGATACTTGAGATTCAGTTAATTTGGATCGTCCATTTTTTGACCCACTATTATCTATTCGTGGAGGATCAGATTTAGTTCCATGTCTCACAGAATCTTGTTGATTTTCTTTATGGGTGCCCCATCGTAAATTGGATAGATTATTATTCTTTGGATTACCATCTAAATGTCTGGTGATTTGATCAACTTCAGGAGGTCCAACAAAAGACAGAAGAACCAATCTGTGGATCAACATTTTTTGTCCTATGTTGTTTTTGTGTAGTGTTGTGGATAGTCTACCATCTCTGGTAATCACAGGTTTCCTTATTCGTTCTTTCTTACACTTTATGCTTACCATTCTTTTTAATTTACCATGATCAGACACCTGATACAATCCCTCGTATCCTATTATATCTTTCCATCGCTCATTCATTACTTAATTCCCCAATATTTTACACAAATCATCTGTATATGTACCATCGTTTTTTCTATAGGGTAGCTTACCTTCTAAAATTCGGCGACCAGAATCATTGATTTCCCATCTTTCATATTTAGTGACACTAGACGCATCAACTTTAGTAACTAGACACAATCGTATTAGATTCATTGCCAACTTACCATTAGTTTTATTTGTTCCCAACCACCAGCCAGCTCCTTGTTCATAAACCAAATCTCCATATTCTTTATCATCTCTGAGAAATTTTAAGGCTTTTTGTTGCTGACTGGTTAATTTCAAAGACATTTTATCACCTTGGTTTTCCAATAGCTAATTGTTCTTTATAGTTTAAATCTTGATATCTGTCTTCAACGTATTCACCTCCAAGAGTGTGCAAATCTGACCACACTCTCGAACACATTCCATTGTTCTCAAAACTGCACATCTTACAAGCCCAAGAACGATTTCTGCTAATTATCGTATCCTGTTTAACCTTCATGAAAAATCTATAAAGATTTGCAATAGTCACTGATAAGTCGTCCCTAGATAAAGCTATCGTGATTGGTCCTCCAGAATTGGTGTAATAAAACGTAACCAATATGTTTTTGTATTTAGGATATAAGAAATAGGCTGCCAAATGATATAATCT
>SDBU01001208.1_pt1 | contig 37644 bp, 33 predicted proteins | sample 2277071 | NCBI WGS metagenome assembly SDBU01 (sample SAMN10397929, study PRJNA504765) | marine sediment metagenome | isolation source: marine sediment core GS08_GC12, 126 cmbsf | place: Arctic Ocean: Gakkel Ridge, Loki's castle | collected 2008 | reverse complement strand
TTGATATCCCATGGTCATTCGCTCGCTGGGCCAGCCCAAACGGGCCGTGATCAGCTCGATGCTCCGGCGGGTGTGGGTAGGGTACGGATCGCCCTGCTTGACGTACGAGATCGGCAGCCCGTGAGCCGAAAACACCAGGTAACTGCTTTGGGGTGTCAGATTGTGCGCCCGGGCGTACTCCGCGATCAGCCTGGCCTGGGCGTGGATGTACCCGCCGTCGTCGTACCAACTGTTACGCGTCGAGACGTTCAGGTGGTGTCCGCCGCGTTTCAGGCAGTTGTACAACTCGTGCACCGCCGTGCCGGTGGTGGTCCCGCTGAATTGCGGATACATCGGCACCACCACCAGTCTTTCCACTCCGGCTGCCTCGATTGTCTTTAGCGTTTGGGCGATCGACGGTCGCCCGTAGCGCATCGCGTGGAACACCCGCCACCCCGGCGGCAGTATCGACCCCAGGGCCCGGGCCTGCTCTTTGGTGATCGAGCTGAGCGGTGATCCGCGTTCGGTCCAGATCCGCTGGTACATCCGAGCGGACTTTGACGCCCTCATCCGAGCGATCAGGCATCCCAGCGGGCGATTGAGCCACCGCAGATGGCGTGGAAGAATGATCACCGCCGGGTCACTCAGGAATTCAGCCAGATACTCGCGGACGGATTGAATGTCAGGCTTTGGGGGCGTGCCCAGATTTATTAGCAGCACGCCCTGCCGCCGCGGGGCTAACTGCGGACGATCCATCGAATCGCCGTCATCCATCGTCCGATTCTCATGCACGAAGCTCATACTGCACTTCCTCCAACATCGAACGCATCATGCGTCCGGATCAAACCGCGCTGCTCGAGAGACTAAACAGCACGCGATCCGGCGCGTCGGTCTTTGTCGACAGTTGTGGTTTCTGGAGCTACTAACGACCGGGCGTCGGGAACGCAAATCGGAAACCCGACACTCCACGCATCATTACGCGCGGGCTGGAGGAGCCCGAAGATTGAACAAGTGAGATGCCATGACCCAGCAGCGAGGCCGGAACTCGTCCAGCCATACAACCTCGTTGGATCGCCCCGCAGATGCGGGGGGGGTAAACGAGCGCTCTGGGCCAGCCGTGGCGACGCGCATCGCTCGCGGTAACTGCGTCAAACCACACACCAGAGTCGTGGTCGCCAGGATGGCCGTACAGTCTGACGCCAGCGCGCCCTTCTGGGCCGGCTGGAAGCAGTTAACGTGGATGAGTGCAACGACCAGGAAAAGCGCCGCCCACGCGCGCTTCCCGGGACGGAATCGCAGGAAGGAAACACCGCTGAGCTTGAGGGCGAAAAAGAACATCGACACGGTCAGGGCGATGCACCCGCCGAGACCCTCTAGGGCTACGCCGCTATCGAAACACGACTTCCACGCACTCCCCAGCGCGGACGCATGCGTTAGGGCCATCAGTGCCCAGAAGCTCCGACCCAGGATCGGAGCGATCGAGCGGAGGGTAATGGTCAACTTGCCCTGCATCAGGTTAGATCCCTCGCGGGAGTTCCTTTCCCGGCTTCCTCCGCCCCCGTACCGAGCACCACGTTTGTCGTGCACGTCCCGCAACAGTCTTCGCCGCCCGGTCACGCCTCCGGAGCTTTACCACCCCGTTGTATCGTACCCCGCCCGACGCCACACCGCTATCCTCGATCCAGCTTCCCAAAAACCGGGAGGGGGGGTGGCCATGACATCGTTCCGGCAGCTTTGGTGAGGGTGCGCTCCGGTCAATTCCGTGCGCCCCAAAACGCATCCTCGCGGCGCTGCGGTCGCAATCGCAGCCGCTCCTGTCGACTTCCTGGGTTGAACGCAGCAATTGCCATGCCAGCAGGACACAGGAGCGGTTACGGTTCCGAAACCACGTACTCCCAGCAATCGGTGTGCTAATGCTCTGACAGGCTGAAAAGCCGGTTCCACGCGGATTCTCAAATTTGAGATTCGTTCAAACCCCGGTCGTTCGAGCACCACCGGTCCAGGCTGGCATGGGCGATTGCGCACCGACGGGAACGTCAGCGGACCGCTCCCTCATCGGCGAATCGCCACCTTTGGGATGCTCCGCTATGGAATCGGCGTCCCCGTTCCGGCTGGAACGGTCGGCCAGGCCGTGGTATGATGCTCACCGCGGGTTGGGTGACCGGCGCGCTTCTTGAAATCTCATCAGTTCGCGTCCCAGGATCGAACGTCACGCGGGGCATGAGCGGGGGCTGACTGCATCGCCGGGAGCGAACGGGCCGGTACCGTGTTTCATGAGTTTCAAGACTATTGTTGGGTGCCACGGATAAACTTGTTTGTCCGTGCTGTGATGGGTTTGGTCGGAACCGCTCCCACGGACAAGCGGAGCTTGTCCGTACCATGGTCGCACCCATAGTCGCAGGACTCATGAAACACTCTGCCAGCTTTCAGGGGTTAGTGTGAGCAAGCGACACAGGAAGACGAAAAGTCGCAAGGAGAAGGCGCCTCCGCCTGGGCCCGAGGTCCAGGCAGAAGCAGGGAAGACCCCCCCCCCAGACGCGGAGGAGCCAAGGGCTCTTGCGCCGTCGGTGTGGATCGAGACAGAGCGGCCGGTGCTTCGGTTCGTGCTCTCCTTCGCCCTCCTGATGGGGCCTTTCACGCTTTTCTTTTACGGCGCCCTGACCCGCACCAGCTTCCTGGAGCCGTACCTACACGTCAACGCTGCGTTTGAGTGGTATCTCGACCTCAACGCCGCGGCATCGGCGGTGGTCCTTAGGACCTTCGGGGAGGACGCGACAGCGGAAGGGCAGTCCGTCCGCTCCCCGAGGGCGTCGGTTGAGATTCGCTACGGGTGTGACGCGATCCTCCCGACCGCCCTGTTCGCCTCGGCGATCCTGGCCTTCCCCGTGACCATGCGGACGAAGTGGACGGCGATCATTGTGGGTTGCGGAGCTCTTCTGGCGATCAACCTGGTGCGGATCGTCAGCCTGTACTACGTGCGTATTTATCGGTTCGACTGGTTCCACGCGCTGCACGTCGACGTGTGGCAGCCGGCGTTCATCTTCCTGGCACTTCTGTTCTGGGTGATGTGGGCACTGCGCGTGACCCGCGTTCCGGTTCCGCAAGATGGCAACCCCGCGTAGGCATGCCGTTAGGTTCTTTGTATTGCTGGTCGGCCTGTGCGTCCTGTTCATGTGGCCCTGGCCGGCTCTCGAGGCGGCCTACGGGCGTCTCTTCGCCAGGTGCGGGAATCGTCTCATCGAAGCGGCCGGGGGGGATTCCGGCTTGCTTGGCACCACCGGTGCCGCCAAACTCGTGGCCGATTACGAGGGAGACCCCCAGCATGACATCCAGATCGGATCGCTCAATTTCGCCAAACGTGGAGAGAAGGATTGGCTAAGCAGCAAGCGAACCAGCAGTCGACATTTGGGATACATGCCCGCGGTGACCCTCATTGCTCTCGTTGTGGCCAGCCCGATTCCCTGGCGCCGCAAACTGTGGGCTCTTTTGTGGGGTCTGTTGTTGGTCCACTTGTTCGTCGTGCTTCGGTTTGGATTCGTGCTCTTGGAAGCGTTTCACGGCGGCGAGGCCCATTGCCTCTTTCAGTTTGATCCACCATGGGAGGGCCTCTTCCGCCTGCTGTTCAATGTGATTGCCGTGGTACCGGCGACCACCTATCTGGTGGCTCTTGTCGTGTGGATTGCGGTATCGTTCCGCCGGGACGACTTGCTCGCCCTTGTGGGAGAAAACAAAAGGACCTGAAGAACGAATCCCGACCCCTCTCCTCAGACGATCTTCGTCGATTTTGTCCGTGGCCCGGTGGGTTACCGCCGCCGCTCGGCCCGTGATCGGCGTCAGCCCTTGGCCTTGGCGGTTGGACTGCGACATGGGACACCCACCGTCGTCGATGCCACCGCGGGTTTGGGGCGTGACGCATTTCTCCTGGCCGCTCTTGGCTGCAGCGTGATCGCGGTCGAACGATCCCCTGTGCTGGGGGCGTTGATCCGTGACGGGCTCGAGCGTGCCGCGAATAGCGGCGACGCGTCCCTGGCCACGGTGGTCGAGCGGATCAAGCTGGTGATACAGGACGCACGCGAGGTGTTGGCTGGAATGAGCGAAGCGGCTGCCCCGGACGTGGTCTATATCGACCCGATGTATCCGCCCACACGCAAATCGGCGCTGGCGAAAAAAGAAATGCGCGCTTTGAGGCGCATCGTGGGGGACGACCCGGATGCCGGCGAGCTGCTGGAAATCGCCCGAAGAGTCGCTCGAAAGCGCGTCGTGGTAAAGCGGCGCCGCCGCGGACCACCACTCGCCCCCGAGCCGGCCATACAATATCGCGGCAAGCAGGTGCGCTACGACGTGTATCTCCCGCTGCCGCCGAAACGTCCGCAGGCCCCCCCAGGCCGTTGACTATGATGAACGAACAAGAGCAGAGCAGCATTGCGGCGGCGATCGCCCGGATTCCGAGCGGCTGCTCGATTCTAACAGCCGAGCATGACGGCCGGGCAACCGGCACGCTGGTCTCGTGGGTTCAGCAGGCGGCGTTTGAGCCTCCCGCGATCACCGTGTGCCTTAAGCGAGGCCGAGCGGTGGGGGAATTGATCGACGCGAGCGGGCGGTTCACACTCAACGTGATCGGGGAAGATCCGTCAAAGATGTTCAAGCATTTCGGCAAGGGTTTCTCGCTCGATGAGGACGCGTTTGCGGGCCTGCAAACCGAACCGACGCCGTATGGACCGAGGCTAAGCGACGCCATCGCTCATCTTGGCTGTCGGGTGATGCAGAAGGTGGCGGCCGGAGACCACGATCTGTACGTGGCCCAGGTCGCTACCGGGACGGCCGCCAAGGGAAAAGGACCATACGTTCACATAAGAAAGAGCGGGCTGTCGTACTGAAGCGTCCTGTAGGGTGGGCATCGCCCACCATCTGCATTATCGCAGACGAGGATGGTGGGCAGTGCCCACCCTACGTCGCGGTCCTGGCACTCCGCAGGAATCAGGAATACCGCTTGGCCAGTTGGGTCAGTACAGTCTGGGCTTGGGCGTATTGCTCGAACTGCTTTTCGCGTCGTCGAAATTGGGGGGTATGAAACGCCTGCCGCCCGTTCTTCCAGCGGGCCCCGTGCTTTCTGTGCAACAGCTCATGGTAGACCAGGAAATCAACGACGTATGCCGGGACATCGGGCGAATCGAGCGAGCAGCTCACCATTAGCGTGTCGTGGGCATGATCAAAATGCCCGAATTTGTATCCGGTCACCTGCCGGCTCCAGGTAAGTCTGGGGCGCGGCATCTCGCTCGAGAAATAGGCTGCGTTGACCCGCTCGAAGGAAGCGGCAAGATCGTAAAACGCCCCCGCGGCCAGATCCACTTCTCCGCAGAGCTGGTCGAGGGCGGTGCGGACCGCAGCATACGGCGCCCCAAACGTGCGACGTATGACGGCTTCCCGGTTGCCTTTGCGACCGAAGAGCACTCCCGCCAGGGCCACGAAACCTTCGGCGTCGAAGCTGATCATCGGAGTGGGCAAGCGGACTCGGGTACTGTCAGCGAACCCGCGGATCCGGTAGAGACCGTTCATGGGCCGGAAGTGGACCACCACCGCCGGGCTGAAGCGACCCCGCACCCGCGCGGCTCGCTCCATCAGCGGCCTGGCTGCAGACACCGCCGCCTGGTAGGCGTCGAAGTTGTTTCGCTTGCGGAAGTAGGCTAACCAGGCCATCATGTTCCGCGATTCCGGCGTGAGATGCTCGGGGGCGATGTCATCAGCCTGCATACGATGTTGCAGCTTCTCGCCGGTTTCGCAGATCGAAGCATATGCCTCCTCGAGGTCACCTTGACAGCCATTGCAACCGAGTCGATCCAACAGACCGTCGAAGTGGGACCGAAGCCCGACGAAGCGTACCGTGCCTGGGGGGTGCTTCTCCTTCGTCGGCGCATCACCCGTGCGTACCGACCGCCAATCGAGGCGACGCAGGTAGAGATACGCCTTGCGCGAGGGCGCCGGCAGAGCGCTTAGCCGTCGGCTACGCTTCGCAAGCAGCGTGTCAACGTCGCCGATGGCAGTGGCGACGTCACACCTGAGCCTATTGAGCCCTGCGGGATGGATTGGCTGGGAAAGCTCACGGCGTACGGTGTCGGCCAGACTGACCAGCCCTCGGATGTATATCCGTCTCACGCAGACCCTCCTCGCCCGACGGGAGACCCCGCCGCCGGACTACCACCTTGGTCAAAGGTCAAAGGTCGAAAGTCGAAGGTCTGGACCTTGGACCTTCGACCTTGGACCTTCCGACTTTCTGCAATGTAGGGTGGGCACCGCCCACCATCTTGGTCCACGATAATACAACCGGTGGGCGATGCCCACCCTACCGCTGGGCCCGGACGCAATTCACAGGCTCCACGGTGATTCGGCCTTGACGCAAAGGCCCGGAGCCGCCAGTATTGCCGGATCGCCGAGCGCGGCGAAGGAGAGCCCGCGTTTTCGCAAGTTCCTCACAAGGAAGCGGCGTAAACGAAGCCGGCAGGAGTCACCACAGCCATGGACTGGGGAATGCACAACCGCCTGGCCGGCATCATCAAGGCCGACACCGGCCGATGCGTGATGCTGGCCATCGATCACGGATATTTTCAGGGGCCCACGACCGGCCTGGAGCGACCTGGAGAAACCGTCGCCCCGCTGCTCGACCATGCCGACGCCCTGATGGTCACTCGCGGGGTGTTACGCAACACCATCGATCCCACGGCCCGGGTCCCCATCGTGCTGCGGGTCTCCGGGGGAACGAGCATTCTCAAAGAGGATCTTTCCGACGAAGACATAACCGTGTCGATCAAGGACGCGATTCGCCTGAACGCCTCTTGTGTGGCGCTGTCGATCTTCGTCGGTTCCCCCCACGAGAAGCAGACTCTGACCAATCTGGCCAGGCTCTGCGACAAGGGTCAAAAGTACGGCATCCCCGTTCTGGCGGTGACCGCTGTGGGGAAGGCGATGGTCCGCGACGCCCGCTACCTCGGTCTTGCCTGCCGCATCGCCGCCGAGCTCGGGGCTCATATAGTCAAAACGTATTACTGCGAAGGCTTTGAGAAGGTGGTCAGCGGGTGCCCCGTGCCGGTCGTCATCGCCGGCGGCAAAAAGATCGAGGAACGCGACGCGCTCAAGCTCGCCCATGACGCCGTTTCCGCAGGGGCCGTCGGGGTGGACATGGGCCGCAACATCTTCCAGTCGAAGTGGCCGGTGGCAATGATACAGGCGGTCCGGACAATCGTGCACGACGGCAAGTCAGACCAGCAGGCCTGGGAGCAGTTTCAGCGCCTGATCGGTTAGGTCAGTCAGATGGTCTGCACAGCGCACCTCACTTCTGTTCCACCGAGATCGATCGCCGAACATGAGCGGACAACCTGCCTGCGGGGCCGGCTTCACCAGCGAAATCTTGGAGAGAAGAGCATGGAGATGACGTACATAGCTTTTGGATCCCTCGGTTTCATTGGGGCGATCCTCTCGGCAAAGTGGGCGATGGAACTCGGTGTTGGTCAAACACGCCAATTACTCTGGGGGATTGGCGGTCTGTTCGCGCCACCTTTGATTCTCCTGCTTCTGTACGTGTTCTTGATTGGGAAATGCAAAGCTGAGGGCCATCCGGGCGGCAAGTGGTGACTACGGCAAACGGGGCGCTCCCGCGCGAAAGACGAACTGCGGGCCTGAAGCCCTCATCCGTGCCTGCAAGTAGTCCCGTAGGGACGGCCGAGAATAGCCCAGCGTTTTAACGCTGGGTTAGCGGTGGTCTTGGATGAAATGTAGTCCCGTAGGGACGGCTGAAAACAAGGCGGCATTCAACCGTCCCTACGGGACTATAGGCCGTTGTGAGGCCCGGTTTCCCAGCATTTAAACGCTGGGCTATTATCACGAAGTCCCTACGGGACAGACAATAATTGTCAAAACCAACGAGAGAACGGTCGCTCCCCCGTGAACGGTTACCGGATCAGGATGGTGGGCGATGCCCACCCTACGGCTCACTGCGGCCTAAGCTCCCGATGTTTCGACCTTTGACCTTTGACCTGCGACCTGCGACCTGCGACCTGCGACCTGCGACCTGGCCATGAAAAGCCGCTGGACCGATCAAGGAGCTGACCAAGCCATACGACAATGGGGCGGTCCCCAAGGCGAGCCCTTCGCTCTTTTGCTCTACACCGCCCGGCTGATCGGGCAGGACTCAACCCTGGTCCTGCACGGCGGGGGCAATGTTTCACTGAAGCAGACCCGTCGAACCCTTCTCGGTGACGACGTCGAAGCGATCCACGTGAAGGGCTCGGGCTGCGAGTTGGTGACCCTCGAGGCCGAGGACATGCCCGGGCTGGACCTGGGGTATCTTCGTCGGCTCCGCGTTCTTTCGGGGCTGGGCGACGCCGAGATGATCAACCAGCTCCGTTGTTGCCTCCTCGACGCCTCCGCCCCCACGCCTTCGATCGAGACTCTTCTGCACGCCTTTTTGCCGCATCGCTTCATCGATCACTCCCACGCCGACGCCGTCTTGACGCTGACGAATCAGGCTGAGGGCAGGCGTCTCATCCGCGAAGCTCTGGGCGACCGGGTGGGCGTCGTGCCCTACGTCCCCGCCGGCTTCGATCTGGCCAAGTCTGTCGCGGACTGCTACGAATCCAGGCCCGACATCGAGGGAATCGTGCTGATCCAGCACGGGCTGATCACCTTCGGACCGGACGCCCGCACCGCTTACGAGCGACACGTGGCTATCGTCGACTCCTGCGAGAGGTTCCTCGACGACCGAACAAAAAGCCACCGGTTGACCCCGATGTTTTCGTCTTCGGATTCACCGGCTGTGCTCGCGGTGAAGGCGGCTCCGATCCTGCGCGGGCTGCTGGCGGAGCCCACGGGTGACGAGGATCGCCCCTACCTGCGGTCGGTGGTCGAATGGCGGGCCGGCGATAAAGTCCTGCAGTTTGTCAACAGCAGTGAAGCTGCCGCCTTGTCTGAAGCCGGCCCGGCCACCGGCGATCACCTTATCCGCACCGGGCCCCGGCCGATGTTTGTCGATAACCCTTCCTGGTCCGACGATGACGCCCTACACCGCCAGCTCGAGGGCGCGGTAAAGACCTATCGCGAGAAATATGCGGATTATGTGACCGCTCACGGAGGCTCCGCCGACAACATCAACTCGGCTCCCCGGATCGTGCTAATGCCCGGAGCCGGGGCCTTCTGTTGGGGCAGAACGAAACGCGACGCACGAATCGCCGCGGACATCACCGAGCATACCCTTGCGATCAAGGCGCGCGGGCATGCTCTGGGCCCGTATTGCGCTCCCTCGGCCGAGCATCTGTATGACATGGAGTACCGTCGGTCACAGCAGATCAAGCTAGGCCCACTCCGCGGGCGAGCCCTGGAAGGACAGGTGATCGTCATCAGCGGCGGGGCGGGTGCCATTGGCGCGTCAGTTGGCGAGGTGTGCGCCGGCGCAGGCGGGCATGTTGTCCTGATGGACATCGATCAGGAGCGACTGAATCGCGTCGTCGAGAGGATCGATAAGGGCCACGGTTCCGGCAGTGCGCTTGCCGTAGTGGCGGACGTTACAGACGAAGCGAGCGTGCGAGAGGGGTTTTCCAGGATCGTGCGGGCTTACGGCGGCGTGGACGTGGTGGTGCCCAATGCGGGTATCGCCCACGTGGCCCCCATCGAGCAGCTCGCCGTGGAAGACTTCCGCCGGGTCTTGGAGGTCAACGCCGTCGGCTACATGCTCATCATGCGGGAAGGCATCCGCATCCTGAAGCGGCAGGGCCTGGGCGGGCACATCATTATCAACGCCAGCAAGAACGTGTTCGGCCCGGGCAAGGACTTCGGGGCCTACAGCGCCTCCAAGGCCGCCGGCCACCAGCTCGGAAAGGTCGCTGCCATCGAACTGGCACCCCACGGAATCCGCGTCAACATGATTAACACCGATGCAATCTTCGGCGACGCCGAATCCCCCTCGGGGCTCTGGGCCACGGTCGGACCGCAGCGCGCCCGAAGCCGGAATATGAAGATGGAGGATCTTCCTGAGTACTATCGCGGGCGAAATCTCCTGGGAGCGAGGATTCGCGGCCACCACGTCGGCAACGCAGTTGTGTTCTTTGCCACAAACGCCACCCCCACCACCGGGGCGACCCTCCCGATCGACGGCGGCATTGTCGAGGCCTTTCCGCGATGAAAAGGGGTGGGGAGCTACCCTACGGACAGATGGTGTTTTCCGGCAAGGCTGTGTTGTTGTAAACCGGGAACTCATCGGCCCCGTTGAGCAGGTCGATCACCGTCAGGATGTCGCCCGAGTTGCACTCGCTGCTGCGATCAACGTCGCAGCTGTAACCACCCCACGGCAGCGGCGTGCCGTTGAGATAGTCTATCAGGTCGAGGATGTCGATCGGACCGGCCAAGGCATCGCCGTTAACGTTGGCTGGATGAGCAGTGAACGTTCCGGTCCACGGCGTGGAATCGTCATCCGTGTAAGTGACCGTGGTGACCGTAAGCGGCGTGATCGGCCGGGCAAGCAGCACGGTGTACGTGCCGTCCCCGTTATAGACCACGCTCTTCACCGAGTTGGGCCCTAACCCTCCGTCATCGTTCTCGCAGAGCGTGAAGCAGTCCGGGGCAGCCCCCTCGGAGGCAGCCACGATCATCCGGTCAATACCCTGCGGCGGTCCGCCGTTCACGTTGAACGGTTGACCGGCGTCGACCACCAAGTCGGGCGGGTCGACCCACTCGACGGGACCGGTCGGGCACTGCTCCACACAGTCCCAGGTGACCGTCGCGACATACTCGTTGCCCACCCCGTCGGCACACGGCAAGCCAAAGAAGACCCCCGCCTTGGCGACGAATAGCCAGTAAGTGCCCGGCGAGACAACCTGTGACACACTGTACGGCTCACAGTCTCCGCCGAGGGCGTAGGGCTCGAGGTCGTCCAACCTGTCGTCGCAGTCATCCGACCCGGGTGGGACGGTCTCCACAAAACCGATCACGCCGTCGAACTCGGTGGCGGCGGTCCAGGTGATCTCCATCTCCTCAGTAACCACAACTTCGTACCAGTCGGTGTCGCGGTACCCCCCTTCGGCCCAGACGCTTCCACACACGGTTTCTCCGCAATTCAGGGCGGTGAACGCAGGAACATCCATGTTGCACCCGCCGTTGGTATCGTCCCCGCACGCTTCGGGCTCCTGCGTGGCTCCGGGTGGACAATCCACCTCGCAGGGTTCTTCACCCTGCTCAATCGTGAGCGTGCCGTTGCCCTGGGCACCCATATGGCCGCCGATGCGGACCTTGTAGCACCCGCTCGCAACAACCGGCACGGACACGGCCGACTGCAGCGTGCCGCTGCACGAATCGTCGTTGCACGCCAGCAGACGGGCGTCGGTGACCGGGCACTGGCAGCCCTCGTACATCGCCAGTTTGGTGTCAAAGAGAGACCCACACAGTGTCACATCTGCGATGCCGGTGACGGAGGCGGTGTAGTTGAACCAGACGTCGGAGCCGACCTGATCGTCTTTGTAGGCCAGGCACGCCGAGTGCGGCGGACCGTCCGTGGTGGCCCCTATGTTGCTGAAACCATAGGTGCCCTCTGAAATGGTCTCCGCGTCCCCGCATTGATCGCTCCCGCCGCCTTGGACGCAGACTGGGCACACACCCATCGCCTCATTCGCGCACGCAATGTCCCATTCCACGTCACAACACCAGGCGTCGCCGGCGCACACCGTCAGACAGCAATCCACGTCCTCACAGCCCGGCGTGCCGTTGGCCACACAGCAGTCACCCGCCCCAAAACCGCAGGGACCGCCGCCACCGCAGATCGGACATATATCCGCCGCCGCTTCAGCGCACTGCGAGTCCCACTCGACGTCACAGCAGAACTCGTTGGCGGCACAGACGAGCTGGCAGCACTGCAGGTCCTCACAACCAGGAGTGCCGTTCCCGTCCGGATCGCAGCAAGCACCGGTGGCTTCCTCACAAGCGCTGGCCTCGCCCTCGCAGGTAACCGTAAGGTTTCCGGTTCCAAAAGCGACCCAATAGCCGCCGACGCGTAGTTTGTAAGCCTCGTCGGCCACGACAAAGACCTCCAGTATTGACGTGTAGTCAGAACAACCATCAGATTCGTCGTTACAGTCGAGAAGGTCGGTCGCCGGGCAGTCGAACCCGTCATAGATCGCCAGCTTAGTGTCGAAGTTCGCGTCGCTGCACGTGCTGACCGTCAGCGTCCCAAAGCAGGTGGCGGTGTAGTCGTACCAGATGTCCTGGTTGACGTTGTCGTCGCCCTGGTAATCGCACGAGGGGTGGCCCGGCATGGGCACGCCGTCGGTGGATGCCCCTACCGTGCTGAACGGCGTCACCCCGTCGTTAATAGGAATACTGTTCGCGCAATCGTCGTTTGGCGGAACGCCGCGGGCAATGCCACCGCCGTCGTCATCGCCCGGTCCGGGCTTCTTGAGAGCCACGTCAAGCGAGGCAGCCGCGGTCATACCCGCTGGGTGGTCCGCCGCGGGATTAACCCGGGCGGGCATCGACGCCGTCCGGTCTCTCGCTTGATGCTGAACCGACTCGCCGGCTGCGACCCAGCCCGCTGCCGCTATGCAAGCCGCCAGGCTCCAACCGCATACCGTCTCGTTTCGCATCTTATCCACCCCACCAAGTTGCGCACAAAGCCGTGCCGGCCCGTGTCCCAAGAAGAGCCCACCCGGAAACCGAGCCTACCCCATGACGCACCCCCCAAAAAAGGAACCGGTTCACAGGGAATCTGCCCCGGCCCCAAGCGCCGAGCCTCCCCAGCCTATGAGCTATACCCCGTGTCGGCGAAGAATGGTCGGCCCAGCGCCGAGTTCCTCATTGAGTATAGCCGCGGGGAATTGCCATTCAAGCCGACACCTCCCACCCCGTCGGGCAGAAAAGACGGCAACAGCTTGGGGCGCTTCGCAGGCGGTCTTCCACAACCGGTGACATTATCGGTTCTATCCGGCGTTGCTGACCAGAGCGTAGCCCGAACGGAATAAAACCGTAAACGCGGCCCGCAGCCGACGCACACACCTCGACCCTGCAGCCTACGAGTGCTCTGCCCGATCGGACATGCCGCCCGGCACACGCGCGTATGCTCCCACTACGATGAACACCGCCGCCATGAGGAGGTAGCCCACAGCAATCCCCCACGCGCGGTACTCGATACAGCCTGGGGTGGTCGCAGAGAATATCAGCCGGTAATCCACGACGTTGCCGGAAAGCTGATAGGCGTGTGACAGGCCGACAGCGGTGACCAGGGCACCCAACAGGGCCCACAGAGCCGCGCCCATGAACTTCCAGTCGATAAGGCAGGCGGACATCGCAGCGAGAACCATGCAGGTGAAGATATACCCGCGCTCCAGGACAATGAGTCCGTGGACGAGGAAACTGTTTACCTCGACATGCTGGTCTGCCTCGATGATAGACTGCATCGACGCTCCGCTCCCGCCGCCGGCCTTCTCGGTAACAGTGAAGACGCCGAACATCACCGTAGCACCCCACGCGGCGATCGCGGGAAAAAGTCCGATCGCCACCGCCGGGGCGTGAGCCTTGGGCGTAGCTTGAAACGCCTGGGCGGTAATGACGATCCCGATCCACAGCACGATGGCCATCCCCGCCTCGATCGGTATGATGCTGTTGATCAGGGCGACCGTACCCGTAAGACATATCAGGGCCACCACCACTCCGTTGAGCGTCGAATACCCCGCCCGAGCCCCGAGCCCCTTCCACCCGGGATGGCCGATGTAGATCGTCGTCGGGAAACAACTGCCGAGCAGGGCTCCGATGATCGTGCCGATCCCGTTCGCCGCCAGTGACGGCGCCGTGGCATAGCGATCGCCGGCTGCCTCGGCGGACTCGATGTTCTGCAGGCTGCCGATGACGTTGAACAGGCCCATCGGGATGATCACCGAAAGGTAAGGGGTCCATTCTTCCATAGGCAGGCTCAGGGCGGCAAGCAGGGCGCCCCCCGCCCAGTGCGGCAGGGTCAACCCGGCCTGCGACCAGGCCTCACCGACCGCGACCCCCTCCATTGCTTTCCCGGTCCACTCCCCCGGAAGCAACCACGCCAGAAGCGTTCCGGCGACTATCGCCACCAGACCGCCTGGAAGACCGCCTGGAAACCGTATTCCGCTGAAATACGTGATCAGCACGATCGCCAGGGGAACCATGGCAATCAACGGACGCGCCCAGATGTGAAGGGCAAACGTCATTGAAATGAAGCCGATCGCGATCCCCGCCAGCGTCGCCAGCAGGGCGGCTCGCGGGGTGCGCCGTCGAACGCGCTCCGCCACAAAGGAACCCGCCAGCTCTATCAGACCGCTGCCCAGGCTGGCGATCAGCCCCATCTGCCAGGCCAATTCCGCGCTGCCCGTTTTCCGATACACCGGCAGTATCACGAAGAATACATACACCAAAAGCGAAGGTGTGTTGATCCCGTAGGGCAGAGCAGTGACGTCGTCGCGGCCTTCACGAATTGCGAGTCGGCGGGCCTGCCAGGAGTAAAACAGATTCCCGCACAGGATGGATACCGCTGCTCCCGGCAGGATCATCGCGTATAGGAAGCGTCCATCCTCCCCGGTCATCCCGCACAGCCCGCCGCAAAGCGCGACGATCAACAGGAGCTGCACCAGATTGTCCACAAACAGGCCGAAAAACCCGTCCAGATCACGCCTGACAAACCACCGCATGGCAACGTGTACCCGAATTCAGGCTCGACGACCCCTTACGCCCGCCCTAGGGTTTCTCGCAATACCAGGATATGGGACCCTCTAATATCGCGTGGAGCGCCTCATAATCTCCCAGATCGACATCCAAATCCTCATCGAAGTCAAACGGGCAGGTGCACGCCGGCTGCATCTCAACCCCCGCGCCTCCGAAGCAGTTCTGAAAGACGGCGACGTCCGTCAGGTCGACGTCCTCAACCTCTCCGGCATCGACGGTGTGGGGTGGAACCGCACCGCCCTTGCCAGCCAGCATCGTCGTTGACGGCTCGTGCGGGCGAAACCGGATGAACGGAGCGCCCCCCTCGTCGCCGATAACCAGGAAGGTCATGACGGCCATGACCGTGTCTTCCATCGTGCCGTCCAGAAACGCAATGACCGCGTAATCAATGAGCCCGGGCCCCGGTTCCTCGAAATGGATCTGCTGGGTAAACGGATCTTCGCCGGGCGTCACCGAGATCAGCTCGAAGGTCGAAGTGCTGTACTCGATGAAGAACTGGCCGCCAACGATCCGCTCGCTCGCGTTGGACAACGCGATGGGGGCCACCAGTTCGCTTCCGACCTCCAGACAGTTGCTCAGCTCAATCGTGAGCGTGTCCGGAATGCACTCGCCCGCTACTCCTTGCGGATGGGCCAGCAGGATTGCTCCACTCGCCCACGCAAGACCCCAAACAGTTTTTCCCCATGGAAACATGACCTCACACCTCCCCCAATAGTACCCCCGGCGCACCGCCGGGGCAATGTCGCCGCCGCGAACAAGATTCTTCCAAAAACCCCGATTTTACCGGCCCGTGCCGGTGCCCCCTCCCTGACCCTTCGACCGAACCCCGGATCGGCGAGCGTCCATCTTGTCCGGCGCTTTGGCTACGCAGCATCGACCCTGCGAAGCCGGCCAAACCTGATGGCGATCCCGGCCGGGGGCAGCAACGTCAAGATGGCCAGCCCCCACTCGGTGACGGTCGCAATGGCTGAAGGCTGTTGTTCACAAGCGTCGTCGATACCGTCGCCGTTGTCATCGCCAAGGCAAACGCTGCCTACACCTCCAAAGTCACCACCTAACGAGGCGCAGACTAAGCCGTCGTTACGATCCAGACGAGTGTCGCCAAGCGCGCAACTCGGCCCCTGGACACAACCGAACGCCTCCGCCGGTGGGCCGTTGATCTTGTTGACCGTCTTGACTCAACCGGTCGCGACGTACCCTTGGAATGTAACCGTAAACTGCGCGGGTCCGCCACCGTCGTTCGTCTCCCCACACTCCACATCGTTGCAGATTGGAATGCCGCCGGACACCTCCCATTTGACTCCAAACAGGCCGGTCGTCGGATCCTCTCACACGTCTCGATAGAACTCCCGGCGTTGCCTCCGACGCCGTCGAAACCGCACAGAGCGACGGTGCAAATCTGGCCACGGCAAACCTCCAAGAGGCCAAGCACCCAATGGCTCAGTTGTCGACTGTTGCCGTCCCTGCACATTTGATAGGCAAACGTAGTGTTGGCACCGGCGAACACAGCGCTTACAAGCTTGATCTCGACTCGCCGAGTTCCCTCACCCTGCTTCACCGCGCGCTGGGGACAGGAAGGGAGATCGTAGAACCGAAAACGCTTCCGGCTAGACTGCGACCAAGAGAGGTTTGTGGTTCTTCTTTCCCAGGCCACCCCAACCACCCTCCGAATCCGCCCGACGCATTCACCGCTCCCGCGCATAGTCGGACGATCACCAGCGGCTACACCTTCCGCTCCCCCAACGCCCCGCGGCGCAGCCACCCAGACCACGAACGCGCCGCCCGACGGCGCCGCTTCGTCGTCGCAAACCTCTTATGGACCAAGTCCGGGAAAAACCAGACTCGGAGCATAACGGCCCCACGGAGCCACCCTCCAGGTTAACAGGATTGGCCCTGACATTCCAGACAATTCTTCCCAACGAGCCTGCGAAGACAGACGCGGCGGTGATTCCTGACACACAGCAACTCTCACAATGTCGCCGGATTTACCTGCGCCGAGCAGGCCAGCGGAGCCCGCCCCGGGGCACCGGCAGGCAGCAGCGAAAACCGCATGGTGGCCGACAAACCTCAGCATTCAGACGTCTCGGAGTTCAAAAAGGGGCAAATGACCCACTTCCGGCGCCGAGAAGCCGCTATCGTTCGGCTCTGCGACGCCCAGCGTGGGCCGGGTTCGGTCCTCTAATACGTGCGGTGCCGTGTTGTGCCGCAGCCGTGCGCGCGGCGGTCGCGCCGGATCAGCGGTGGCATGTTGAAACAGCCGGGTTCCACTGGTAGAGTAGTTAGACGGCAGAAAATCACAATGGGGGATGCCGGCGTCGCGGGGGGCTTCGAAGAGGCACCAAGCTCAGATTATTGTGGGAAGCACCGCGTCGATGGGGGTGATCGACTGCAACGACGACGCTGTTCCGGATGCCTGTGACATCGACTGCGGCCCTCCCGGCGGGCGGTGTGATATGCCCGAATGCCGCCAAAGCGAGGACCGCAACCCCAACTGCGTTCCCGACGAGTGCGAGCCGGAGTGCCTGGGGGACCTGTGCCACGACGGCTGACTGATCGGGGATGGAGACGACGACGGCGATCTGGACCTCGGGGACTTCGGGTACCTGCTTCCCTCCGGTATGGCGGTTGAAGATGAGAGTGGAAAGAAGCGGACATTCCCTGGCGTTGTTCTTCCTGATCTGCGCGTGCTTCGCGCTGGAGACGCCGGTCGGCATTCGGCCCGCCGTGGGGTTGCCCGCGGACGGTTCGGTCACCATCGTCGGCGCCGAATCGAGTGCCCGTTTGTTTGAGACCGACGAGGACTGCGCGGACGGCCGGCATTGACGGATTTCACTGAACCGGATGGGGGGGGCAATGTGCAAGGGTTCAACGATGCGAAGCGGGGTTGGGGGCCGGCGAATGAAAAGTAGAAGCCAAGCCGCGACCGTGAGGGAGCGGGAAGAAGGCAAGAGGCAAGAGGCAAGAGGCAACTGTTGCGTTTCTGCGTCTCGACGTTTCTGCGTCTCGACGTCCGCCACGGGGGGCGAGCGCTACTGCGTTTCCGTGTTTCTGCATTTGTGCGTTTCGACGTTGGCGGTCACAGCCGCGACAGCCCCGGTGCGGGCCAACGTGGACATCGAGGCGCGTCCGGCTGCCCAGACGGTGTGCCTCGACGAAACTGTCTATATAGCCCTCTACATGATATCAGATAGCGACATGGACCAGAGCATCGGAGCCCTGGAAGTGATTCTGCTTTGGGATCCGACCAGACTGGAGCTGCTGGGAAAGGACGCCAATGGTCCGTACAATTGGCTCTCTTCCGACTTCCCCGACGACTCAGGCCTGGACGGGCTCAACGCTCCGTTTGACGGACCTCTGCCGTTCGTACCGGACAATGACGGAGACGCCTACTATGTTGCGTGGGCCCAATTCGCACCCACCCCGCCGGCCTATGCCACTCCCAAGGGGCTGCTGGTAACGACGTTCCGCTTTCGTGCGTTGACCCCGGGAGCGGCCCAACTGGACATTCGGGCCACCTTCGGCGAATACGCCGCGACGCGGGTGTACGACGGGTTTGTGCCGGGGCTTGAAGTCACCGGAGAAATCCTCGACCCGGCGGATGTCACGATACAATGCCCGCCGCCCGTGGTGTCGGCTGAAGGGTCGCGGTATATCGTGGTCGCCCCGTCGTCGTGCGGACTCGCCGTCGCCCTGCGTGTGACCGGTGACCCGGATGACCCGGCGGTGGCATGTGTTTCCGGCTATGTTCAGCCGGACGGTACGCTTGCGGAAAAGCCGATCTTCGCCGCGCCGGCTGAGTGGGCAACGGTGCACGTCCGCGGGGAAGAGATTCGCCCCCGCACTGCTTACCACGTGCAGGCGGAATGTGACGCCGAACTCGGTGTGTTCCCCTCCGAGAGTGCACCGGCGAGCACCTGGTTCTGGGGCGACGCGAACCACAGTGGGTTGGTAGATCTCGACGACATCCTGCTGGTTCTCGACGGCTTTCGGGGCGTCTTCGATCGGGCCACTCTCGAGAATGTCGATCTGTATCCATGCCTGCCCGACGGCCGGATCGATGCCGATGACATCCTCGGCGTGCTCGATGCCTTTCAGGGTTTTCTATTCTCAGCCGGATGCCCCCCACCGTGCCCGTGAGGCCAAACGCAGAAACCGAACCGCAACCGTAAGGGAGCGGCCAAACGCAGAAACGTCCAAACGCAGAGAAGCTGCCGTAGGGGGGGGCTCAGCCCGCCGACGGCAACGTGCAAGATCCTCGGGCGGAGCCCGACCTACCGTCTGAAAGGCTGGGCGACAGAAGCCGTGGGTAAGCGCAACGCCTCATATTCCCCAGCCTGAAAGGCTGTACGACAGTAGCCGTGGGCAAGCGCAGCGCCGCCCACGGATTCCGAAACCCCACGATTCATTCGACCCTGAAAGGGTCGGATAAATGGGCCCGGGCATTCGCGACGGTTCCGGGGCGTCGATGACTTTTGTGGGTAATAGACGACCCCTTCGGGGTCGTGGTGGTTTGGGGGGTCGATCCTATCCGGTGGCGGCGTCCGCCTGCGGCGGACTTGCCACCGGCTACTCTCTGGCAGGGTTTCAGCCTGCGATCCCGTACCCGCCTTTCAGCCTGCGATCCCGTACGCGGGGTTCACCCTGCAACGCGCGAAACGCGACGCCGTCGGGCGGAGCCCGACCTACCGTCTGAATGCCACGTCGGTACAATGGCTTGTCGGGTCCGCGCGACCCCCTGGACGGGAGCCGCGCGGTTGCCGGCAGAAACGCTCTGCAAGCAGTCGACGCTCGTCGACGCTCGTCGATGCTTCGGCGAGCGCCGGACTCGGCGTGCCGATTACCGCGACCGGTCAGACCGCAAGGTTCCGGCTTCCGGGGCGTTTATCTCTTTGAGGCCACAGCAACCGGAAGCATCAACAGAGTTCAACCGGCTGTCAGGAAACCTGCCTTACCGATGCCCGAGTGCAGCGATGAAGAGCTGATGTTGGCGGCCGGTCGGGGTGATCGGGCGGCGTTTGGCGTGTTGGTCGAGCGTCACTATCGCGGTATCGTGCATTTCGCCCAGCGGTTCCTGGGGGACGCGGACCGCGAGACCGCCGAAGATCTGGCTCAGGACGTGTTCCTGAAGGCGTGGAAGACGTCGCGGACATTCAAACCGCGAGCGCTGGTTCGTACCTGGCTGATGCGCATAACCACCAACACCTGTCTGGACCACCGGCGTCGAGGCCGGTTACGCCGGGCGTTGTCCCTCTGGAACGTATCACCATCCGACCTGCCCGTTGGTGGGCAAAGGGTTGAGCAGAGATCATCTTTGACTTTCGCGCCTGGTGCCAAGCAGGAGGACCAGGAACGTGGCGATCCGGTTCGGCGGGCGATTGTGCAGCTTCCCTTCAAGCAACGGGCGGCGATCGTGCTCCGGCATTACCACGAGTTTCCTTATGCGGAGATCGCCGAAGTGCTCGAAGTATCGGTCCCCGCGGTGGAGTCGCTGCTCTTTCGAGCCCGCAGCAGCCTGCGGGACAGATTAACGTTCACCGAGTCGGAGAAACCACCGCAAGTTTCCCGCGGCTTGGGCGCTGAATACGTGTAAGAGGAGCGTAGGAAGAAAATGCGCTGCGGTAGAGCACAACGCTGGATATCGGCAAGACTCGATGGAGAGTTGGATGCCAGGCGACGAGAACGGGTGCAGGCTCACCTCGCATCCTGTGCGCCCTGCCGGGCATTCGCAACTTACCTGAACGGCCTCGGGGAGGCGCTGGATTCGGCGTCGGTGGGCGAGCCGCGCTGGGGCTTCTTGAACCGGGTTGCGGCCCGGATCGCCGAGGTTGGACCCGACGCCGCGTTGCCCCGTCTCATGCGGCCGGCCCCGGTGGGGGTCAGCCTGGCTGCGTTCTGCGCCGGAGTCGCTCTGGTGCTGCTCGCCAACGGAGAGACCCGCTCCGAAAACGGGCGGCGTCCTGATGCGATGGCCTTGCTGGCCGATAGCTACCTCGGGACCACGACGCCGGCGGCGCTGGAACCGGAAGATGAACTCATCGACCTTCTGGCGAGATCGGAGGATTAAGCGATGTCCTGGCTGCGAAGTAAGGCGGGTTGTCTGTTCCTGATGGCCTCACTCGCGTTCAACGCCGGTGTGGGAACGACATTCGGGCTTCGGGCATACAACCGCCATCATGGGGGACCGTGGGGTTCGGCCCATGGGGGGAGGAACGATGCGCTTCTGGATCAGCTCAACCTCCCACCGGACCAACTGGCCCAGCTCCAAGCGGAAGGCGAAGCGCTGCACGCCCAAGTCCGGGAGCTGCAAAAGTCGCTGGCCCAGGAGAACGCGGTGCTCGCCGACCTGCTGGTCTCTGCCCAGCCGGATCGCGAGGCTATCGCAGCGCAGTTGGACACGCTTGCCGAGATGCAGCGACAGAAGCAACAGCACGTCGTAGAGCACTTCCTGCGTTTAAGTGAACTACTGGAGAACGATCAGCGTGAGGTGTTTGAGAAGGCGGTCCGAGGGGTCTTCGCCCGCTGTGGGGCGGGACATTCGGGCTTCCGTGGGCATCACCGGCCCCGCTCGCCAGGCGGTGACCGGAGAGGAGGGTCTGGCGTACATCTCGATGATGACTAGGTTTGTGGACTTTCGTAACAGGAGACGATGCGATGATCAGAATCATGGTGAGTGTGGTGATTTCCGCCGCTACTTTGACGGTGGCCTTTGCGGGCCTCGTCCGGGCGGACGATAAGCAACCGACCGGGCAGATGACCGATGAGCGGCAGGCCTGGCTGCTCGAGCGCCTCGGGGATGAGGGCATCGACGCCGATGGGGACGGCACCCTCACCCGGGAGGAGGTCCGGGCGTTCTTCGCCAAAAAGCACGGGGAAGGCACGCGCGGGGATGGCGAGCACGCCTGGCGGGGCAAGCACGGGCAGTGGGGCGAGCACGGCCAGTGGGGTAAGCAGGACCGGTCGGGCGAGCACAGCCGGTGGGGCAAGCACCCCTTCGGGCGCCGCGGGATGGAAGGACACCAAGGCGACAAGATGCACCGCCTGGGAATGACGCTCCATCATCTTGATGTGTTCGCCGCGGAAACTCCGCCGGAGCAGTTCGATATCGCCGGGCATGAGGAGGCGGACCTGGACGGTGATGGCGAGCTCAGCCAGACCGAATGGCAGACGTTCGCCCAGGGCAAGCGGAGTGAAATCCTCTCCCGATTGGCGAGCCGCCTGCCGGATGCCGACGGCGACTCAGACGGAACCCTCAACGATGAAGAGCTGGAAGCAGTTATAGCCAAGTTCCATGCCCAACTGCTGGAAAAGCATCCGGAGGCGGATGCGAATGGTGACGGCGTCCTGTCAGCAGAAGAGGCCGCAGCGTTCCACGCCGGCCACTTCGAGGAGCGCCGCGCCCAAATCCTGGAGCATCATCCCGAGGCCGATGCGGACGGGGATGGCACCCTGAGCGATCAGGAGATGCACCAGTTTGGGGCGGGTAAGCACGGCCAAGGCTGGCCGGGCGGCAGAGGAGGTCATGGCTGCGGGCACGGGCACGGCGGCGGCAAGGTGCACGGCGACAAGACGCACGACTTCCCGGCCGGTCATCGCAGCCACGGGGGACAGAAGGGTGAAGGGCGCGGCGGCTGCCCGCACGGACCCAAGACATAGATAAGAGCAGGTTCGGATTTCGTATAGCGGCCGGGCCCCGGGCGGCCGTCGCGGCGATTCGCGCCCTGCGAAACAGCGAAGACGGCGGGCAAGCGGCAGCACTTGCCGTCAAACCGTTGCAGGCCTACTTCCACCGGTAACGGCGACCAGAGTTTGGCCCGCTCCCAGCCGTGGATTTCCAAGACGACGCGGCGGCAGCCCGAGGCGTCAGCCCTTGCTATTACCCACATATGTCCGGACAATGCCCCTCCGGGATTGGCCGCCGGGGGGCAAACGCCTGCCCGGGCGGAGGGCGGTGCGTGAGTGGTCCGCACGTAACGTGCAACCTTGCGAGTTGCTTGCCGCCCCGGTAACCCCGTATGGTGGCCTGATGGAGCAACAAGCCGTGCAGCCGACCGGGATACACTGCTTCGTCGAGTTGTACGACTGCCCCACCGGTCCGCTCAATGACGAGTCCTTCGTGAGAAGCGTTCTGCGCACGGCGGTCAAACGCGGGTGGGCCACGCTGCTGCATGAGGTGTCACACAAGTTTCATCCGCATGGCGTCACCGCAATTGCACTGATCGCTGAGTCGCATGTCGCGATTCACACCTGGCCGGAATACGGCTACGTGGCCGTGGACGCCTTCACCTGCGGCGATCGTGCCAGCGCGGAGCGTGCATGTCTGTTTCTGGTTGAGGCCTTCCACGCCCGCCGCCATTCATTGACGAAACTTGTCCGCGGTGCACAAGCCTCGGGCGAGGACGCGCCGAGTAATCCACCGCCCAAAACCCGCAAAACCGGGAACCCGCAAGGGTCCCCGGCGACCTAAGCCACCGTGCGCAATGCCGCGCCACCGGTCCGAGCCCCAAGCGCCAGCGCGGGGTTGAGCACCGGTCGCTCGCGCTCCAGGCTCGGAAGGAATGGCGCGTAAACGCGCACGGTCGTTTAGAGCATTCTGCGCCCTTTGCGGCGAGTCATATGCGCGGTAGCGCGCAAAAAACGGGCGAGCGTGCAACAAAGCGCCCGCCCGCCGCGTTCCCGAGAGGAAAGAAAAGGACAATTGGAAAACAATCCACACCAGCGCGCAGCTACCCAACCAGCTCCTTGCCGCGTTTGGTCAGGGCGGCGGCCATGATTTGCTGCCCCTCGCAGTTCGCCAGTGCACCGGCCCATACCAGCCCTTCGGATCTCAGCTCCTCGAGCCAGTCGACCATGTTGTCTGAACACTGCTCCACCGTGAATGCGGAATGCTCGGCCACTTCGCTTGCCAGTTCGAACTCGGTGAGCGGACCGTTGCGAAGCCTCCGCAAGATTACGAGCTGATGCTGGCGTAAGGCGTTGATGGTTTCGATCATGGCTTTCCCACCCTTTCCTGCGGTCCCGATCCCCGGCCCTCCCTTGCCCGCGATCGAGCCCACGCCGCGGTCATGAATCCATCGATTCTACGCCGCATCCGACCGGTCTTCCACTTTGCACGCTCGAAAGTTCATAACCTTAGTTGCCTATTAACGTTACATCGGGCGTGGGTTTTCAGGCGCCGCCCGGCGTGGTAAGATCTGCCTCCCGGCGCTCGGGTATTATCGGCTAAAGCGCTAACCGACACCCAACCGATGGTGACAACGAGCGCTGATCGACACGGGTACTGGACTGCGGAGGATTGCGGGTGAAGACGAAGCGTTTCAAGGTAGCGGGTGTACTGATCGCGCCCTGGCTCCTTTTGCCGGGAAGCTGCGGTGAGGCGTTCCTGAATCAGACCGCCTCGCTGGGCGGGAGCACGGCCGGGTTGCAAGGCGCCGTACGGATCGTGGTCATAAACAACACGCCGCATCGCGCGGTGTTCACGGTCGGTACCTACACTCAGACAGATCCGACGTCTACGCCTGGTCTTGTGCAGTTCGCACATCGTGAGAGCGGGCGGAGGCTCGACGGCGACAGCAGCAGCGACGTCTTCTCAATCGGCTGCGCCCGGGTGTTCAGCATCGGCGGACCTGATTTGCTGCATTTGATCGAGGAAACGGTGTCCGCCGACGTGGTCGACGAGGTTGCTCTGGTTGCCGGGGTGGAGTTTTTCGACGTAGCGCCCGCGGACGAAGAGGGCGACAACGACGTGGAGGGGGAGCCGGTGCTGGTCGGAACCGCGCCGCCCTTCGAAGCCCTTCTCGGCGTGGATTTCCCCTGTGAAGCGCTGTTGATCATCCGCTTAGAGTTCAACGACCTCGGACCCGATCCCTTCCGAGTCGACTTCGACCTGATCCCTTCGGAATCCAGAGCCTAGCCTGTATTCTCGGTTGGAAGAGGTGTCGAAAAGGTGTCAGGGTGGAATGGCTGTCCCTTCTGAAACCCCCATCCTTACTTCGCGGCTTCGAGAATGGGTTGATTATCGAGGCTTACCGAACGGGTCTTCGCTGGTCCTTCCGGAAAGATAGGCAGCGAGAAGCCTTGACACAGGGGCGTACGGTTCACAAATGGCATTGGTCAGATGGCTCCGCCTCGCGGGTGCAATGTCATGGAATCGAGATACTTTGACATAAGAGCGTGCCGTGTTCCGGAATCGTGTGCTCCGATAATCAGTCGGTTCTCGGGATCTTAAACGCAGGACGACGTTTTCGGGGGGCACAACCGCGCGGGGAGCATGCGGGCGTGCGCTCCCTGCGGTGGCTATGGTTCCTGCGTAGCTGTCCACCCACGGGTTGCGGATGCGGCGAGAAAACCTGGCTGCCCGCGTGTAGTCCGATAACATTGGCGTGCAGCAGGGAACAAATCCTACCACTTCCCTCGAGATTCATGTCGTGTTCCAACGGCTGATCGGCCAGGGACCGATAGAAGAGACGGGTACGCCATTTCCGGCGTAAGTCGCGCACCGCCTTTGCGATGTACCACAACTAGTGAATCGCGTGAATCGCGGTTTGCCGAGCCGTCGTATTGAAGTCGGTCAGAACAACTCACGATTGCGAGTAAGCCATGATAACGAATCGATCCGTTTACCTTCAGCGTTCCATTACGGGATTCAGCGCACTTGTTCTCGCATTGACTCCGGTTGGATGCTCGAAGACGCCCGTCGAACCGCCGGATGGAGGTGGCGGAGGCGGAGGCGGTGTGCCGACGGGATACACCTTAGCTGAAACGGTCGATCCGCACGTGGTTGCGCTTGTGGCTGAGCTAAGGGCCGCGGAGGATAACGCAAGCGTAGTCGCCTGGGCAGGCGATACGCTATTGCCGGAAGACTATGACATGGCCCTCAGATCAAGCGCGGGGGTATTGGCTGGGTACATGGGCAACGACCTGGACCGATGCCGTTTTGTTCGTGAACTCCTGTCAGAACTGGGGATCTCCAACCGGTTTGCGGTTGATGGGCAGTCGTGCAAGGTCGAGGCTTGGATCGATCAAGAAGCGACGCACGTTCCCACCTCACGTTTCGATAAGGGCCCCATCCCCGCCGACTGGACACGGACCACGTCGATTGCAGACGATGCGTTTCACCGGATCGAGATTCTGGAACGGATGACGCAGTCGGCGCCGGCCACCGCCCAATCGAGTGTGTCGGAAACCAGCTTGGGAACTTGGACCGTGCCCGAGCTGTCTTCGCTACCAGTCATAGGAGATTACGTAGAGCAGGGCGGCGGTATCCACTTTCGGTTGCGTTTGGGGCGTGGCGATGATCGTCTGGAAAGATTCGGTGGTGACGTGACGGACCTCGAACGTCATGAGCTTGTCTTTCGATACGTAGTGCCGGGGCAGGATTCGATCGACTACACGCGCATCCTGTTCGACAGGACCGCTGGGCTCGCGAATCAGTCGCCAACTTCGGGAAGTGATGTTTACGCTCTCTGGTTCGGGAGCAGTGTCATCGGTGAACCCTATCTTCGCATGGAAGAGACGCTGACGGATCTGAGTCGAGACGACGCGGAGACGGGCGACGTGCTCTACCTGCGGGCGGCCCAACTGGCGATGGAAACGGACAACGCCGCCTGGCAGCTTTTCGAGAACAGCGACCAGCAAGCTGGCTGGCCAGTGGACGGCGGGTTCTTCTTTGACGGCGTGCGGATCGTCATCGCCGCACAGGAGCAGCGATTCGACGGTTACAGTGGGCTTACGCCGAGTCTCGATCTGGTGGCCAACACCCGCCGCATTCTTGGCAGCAGCGATCCGGTCGCGGCGCGGTTCGCATTGGGGCTGTTCGATGCCATGGTCGAGGGTGCGGTGTTGGAGCGAACGACAGGCAAGAGCCAGCTTGCTGGTGGATCGTCCGGGGTGACGGTTCCGGACATCTTCGCTGCGATGTACCAGGAGCAGCCGGACGACCCGATCAGTCGGGCGGAGCTGTTCGAGGACGCCCTGCGGCGATTGCAGGAGGAAGGCGTCACCGAGGAAGGCCTGTTGTTCTACGACGAGTTTTCGGAGGCTGCGGTTGAAGTCGCCCTCGTCGGTACGGATCTCCTGCTGGTTTTGGCGGACGATCAGGTCGATCAACTTGCGGCCCTGGCGCCAGACCGATTCGGCGAGTTGTCGCCCGCGGTGGATGGCCTGGTTCTGGGTGCGGGAAGTGAGCGAAGTTGGCCCATCGCTCTGCTAATGCTGGAACAGGGGGCAGCCCTTAACTATACGCCGCGCATCGAACATAGGGAAAGTCCGCAAACCGCACTGGCCACCGCGACCGGAACACATTTACAAGGAAGCGGGACTTACCTTGGACGATCCACTCAGATCAATGCTATAGCGCGGCGATTCGAAGAGGCTGATGCCGGCGGCGATCCCGCCACGAAACGCGACGCAAGCGATTGGCATCTTTTCGACGATTCTTCGACGCTGGTAGGAAGTGGGGATACGGGTGCTCCCACGCCTTCGCTCGATGAGAATAACCCGCGTATTCTGCAATGGGGAGAAGAGCCGTCGACGGTCTCTTTCTACGAATCGCCTCTCTGGGTCGCACCTGCTGTAGCGGCTTCGATCCGGTCGAAGTTACCCACTGAGTGTCGAATTACCTACGACACGGGTACGGCTTCGGATTGGGTCGCAGTAACGTTCACCCAGTTCGCTGATTCGCGGACGACCGTGAGTATTGACGGCCAACCTGTCGGAATCCATACGATCGTAGCCAGCGATGAGGCGCAGCAACATGAACTCACGATTGCGCTAAACGGTCTGACTCGATTGATCCTCGCCTTGCGCACGCCGAACGGCGAGTCGAGGATCGAGTCGATCGTAACTCCCCGGTCGCTTCGTTTGCGCGGGCGAGTTGCCTCTTATCGCCAGCCGCTCGGGGCCACACAGGCTCCGACCTATGCGGTGGGCGTTCCCGGTGCGTCGATCAATTCCGCAGGTCAGATCGACACGACCTGGCCCGATGGGGCGGTGGATCTGCGGGTCGCCGATACGAGCCAGCCGACCTTGATCGGGGGTATTGGTTTGTTGATCGATACCTCCAGCAGCATGTCGCAACCGGCTGACCCGGCGTGCGCGGAAGACTGCACGTCCAAGATCGACGTTGTCGCCCATGCGCTGGGCGATATCACCCAAAGCGCGGACGAGGGTATCGAGTTGGCGGTGTGGGGTTTCCCTTCGAATTACGACGGTTCGTGTGACACCGAGGCCCGAGAGCTGGCAGGTTGGAGCCTGTCGCGCGTCGCTACGGAAGAGGCCGTGAATTCTCTGACCGAGGCCCATCTGACGGGTGGAACGCCGCTCACGGGAGCAGTCCGGGCTGCGCTGAACAACCTGCAGGAGGGGGCTTGGGGAATCTCGCGCCGACTGATTGTCTTAGCTGACGGCGACAATGATTGCGATGCAGGCCTCGAGGATGTCAGCGTTCCGGACGACGTTGAGGTTCATACGATCGGCGTCGGTCTTTCTTCCGGCGGCGCAGCCGAGCTGCAGCTTATGGACCTCGCAGGTAGAGGCGGCGGAACCTATACCCGGACGACCGGGGTTACGGACCTGGTGGAGGCACTGACAACGGTCGCGGCCCTACCGCTGGCTGCACCTGTGGCCCGATCCGTAAGCACCCAGATCGACGCGGAGGGATACGTGTCGAAAGCATACGAGTTTCCCGTGGATCAGAATGACGTCGTGGTTTATCTGGATCGCGCACCGGATGTGGAGACACCGGAGTTCGTGGTGATTCAGCCTGGCGAGTCGTTTCCATCCGAACGCGTCAGCGTGGATGCCTCGACAATGGCACTTATAGAGCGACACCGGGCGGCGCGACCGGGGATCACGGTGGTCATGCCGGATCGCCTGGTCGACGTGGGGGGATGGCCCGGTGCGTTCGGTTGGCTGGAGATCGACGCGGATACGGGCGAGACGATTGCCGTAACCAATGACGGATTACGCGGCGCGGGAGGCGTGGTTTATTGGGGTGCGACCGTTCTGGGGCTTTGGTCGGGGGCATTGGCGGTCATCGACAACTTCTCGGGTTGTGTTCTCTCACCGAACGGATGCGGCGGTGACATCGTTGCCATCCGCGAGACCATCTGTTCCACTTCAGGATGGGGACCGACGCTCGGTGCCATCTATGTAAGTTTTCTGGCAACCGTGTTTACCGGAGCGAATGGTTTTCTGTTGGATGAGAGTTACACGACCGGCCTGGCGGTCGTAAACGGGCTGTGTAGCACCGAGGCGGACCTAACCGAATTTGTCATGAACACCGGCGGCAACGTGGGTAGTGACGGAATCGGCAGTGCATTCGGCGGCGCCGTTGGTTTCGGGTACACCCTGCTCTTGAACCTCCTTCCGTTCCTGCCGGACGAGGAGGCGTCAACCCCCCTGCCCAAGGTCGAAGTTCGGACCTACGTTCCGGAAACCAAAACTCCGTGGTGACGAGCATCGAAGAGGGGAGCAGTTGGAGGGGTCGACGGAAGATCGCCAGCGGATGATGGCGATGAAGCCGTCCCTCCAACCGCTGAACCATCGCCAGGTCAAGTGTCAGCTGAACAGCAACCGTGTGCCTCCGGAAAACTCAGCCCGGATCCTTCGGTGCCGGGAAGGTCACAATTATCGGAGCACGCGACTTCCGCGCAATAGAGGACAGCAGCCCAATCGGCCGTCAGAATGTCCCGATCCCAGAACACGACGCCGATCCGCCGGAACGACCACCCGGAGGTGTTGAGGAGCGACCGAATCGCACCTGGATTGTCCGATATCGGAACGTCCTCTGCAGACCTCGACAGGAAATCAGAACGGTTGGCGAGAAAGCGTGCTCCGATAACTAATGCGTTCTCGGATCCGCGAAAGCCGGATGGAGTTTTCGGGATAGACAGGCCACGGCACCGTGGATAGCGTGAACGTGATCACGGGTCGGAGCACGGGCCGGAGCAAGGGCTTTGGTTTCGTCGAAATGAACTCGGATGCGGAAGCCGGAGCGGCCATCGCGGCGTTCGATGGAAAGGACTTTGGCGACCGCACGATCAAGTTAAACGAAGCGAGGCCGAGGCTCGCAAACGGCGGGGGCGGCGGCCAGCGCGACCGCTGGTAATCTGTGTATGCTCAGAGTTTCCGTGTTTATGGATACGTTCGACGATGCAGATGCGGGCGAGAACAGACCATGCTAGGGGTCACCGAAGGCGCGGGTGCACGTCCGGGCCGGATGCTGGAGCCGGAGGGCGTTCCCAGAGATCATCGCGGCGGCGAGTAAGTGCCATGATGCCCGAAGAGAAGGAGCAACGCCTTGCGCTTCTCGATCACCAGCGCAGATTGTCTCGAGACGCCGAAGGGCGTGATGCCGACAGGGATGCGGTTCAGCATGACGAGGACGCAGCAGTGGCCTGGGACGTCACCGGAGCACTTTGTGGGCTGCTCGGATGGCGGCGGGCATGCGTGCTCTTCGGGAAGCTCGATCCTCACGTCAACGGAAGGCCGGTGGCGATCGGCCGGCCCACAGGTGATGCCGAGATGCACGCGACGGGCGCGCTGCGGGTCTTCAATGATAAGGTCGACGTGACGTTCGAAACAGTGCGAGAGCGAATCGAGACCATGCCGGTCTGGCACGGGAATGGGCACTGAATTGGGGCTGCGTCAGGGAACGAAAGCGTCTCCACAATGCAGATGTAGCCTGACGCAGGCAGGCGTCTTGCCTTCGGGCTGCACGGATCGGATATTCGCGGTGTGTGATGTCGCGCGCACCGATCGTCCGAAAGGAACGAAGTAGGCATGGCAAAGAGAAGATCGTCAGTTCGCAAACGCGAGCGCGAAATCGAAAAACGGCAACGCGAAATCAAGAAAGCGCAGAAGGCGGCTGAGAAGCGCGAACGTCGGCTCAGCCGCGATCAGGAGGCTTCGTCTGCACCCTCCGAGGGCACGGACGTCGCGGTGGGCCGGGACGCGATCGCTCCGCGCGACAGCACAGGCTCGGTGGATCCGGGCAACACAGAGGAGCCTACGTCGGGCTAGAGCATTTCCCGTTTTCGTATGCCGGGTCCACCACCCTTCGCGGCACATCGAACAGCGAGAAGCCGCGCGGGCTCAAGCCCGCGGCTCGGAACACAGAAACGGGAAATGCACTAGGCGTGAGCCGGGCTGTGCGCACGCACATCGCTCACATGCCGGCGGGGAGAAGACTCCCGGAAGGGAACTCCATTCGGCCTATCCAGAGGCGCGCTGCGATGCACAATGGGCCGTCTGAAGGGGGCGGGTACCCCTTCTTCTTTTCGCGGACGAGCGGCGACTCGGCCAAGGTGAAGACCACGATCTCCTCGCCGGTGGTCGTGCTGATATCGTGGTGCAGGCTCACGACCGTGGTGTCCGTGAACTCCAGAACCATCTATTCCAAGACCGACCGGGCCGTTTCGATCAGTTGGATTCTCACCTGTTTGAGCAAGTCCCTGCCTTTTTCGGCCGGCAGCGGGCCGGGCCGAGGCCGACACGCGCGCTTCCAGTTAGAAGCAGAGAAGCGCCGGTCTACGGCAATTGCCCAAGCCGCCAGGAACAGGGCGAAGGCTGAGGAAAACCGCGGCAGGCTCGTTCTCGCCGAGGCCGAAATACCCAAGGCATTGCCGGGCCCCGGAGACTCTTGACCTCAGGGTCCCAAGGAAGGTCCACCGTCAGGCCGATGCAGCCGAATGAGCGAACTTTTTTTTATTTGTGTGCTCGATTGACAAGGCGGCGGCCTGCCCCTACACTCTGGGCGCTTCCCGTGGAGGAACAGCCATCGGAGCACAGCCAGGCACCGATGGTATTGGCAGACGCGACGCGCGTTCGACACATCTTCGCTTGGGGTTTGAGAGAGTATTACAGAATGCGATTTGAAGATCTGCGGCTCACTGAGCCGCTCCTGCGTGCCGTGCGCACGGCGCGTTACGTTGAGCCTACGCCTATCCAGGCCCGGGCCATTCCGCTCGTCCTTGCCGGCCGCGACGTACTCGGCTGTGCCCAGACGGGCACCGGCAAGACGGCGGCGTTTGCATTACCCATCCTCCAACGATTGAGCAAGCGCTCAGGAGGAGCGAAAGCGCCGGCGGGCCGCAGCCGCGCCCTGGTGCTATGCCCGACTCGCGAACTCGCCCAGCAGATTCACGACAGCTTTCGCACCTACGGTCGGTACACCGACATGCGACAGACCGTAGTTTTCGGCGGAGTGAACCAGAACCCCCAGACCCGCGCATTGCGCGCCGGCGTGGATGTCCTGATCGCCACGCCCGGGCGCCTGCTCGACCTCATAGGGCAAGGTCTGGCCAGCGTCGCAGGTACCGAGATCCTGGTCCTAGATGAAGCCGACCGCATGCTCGACATGGGCTTCCTGCCCGACCTTCGCCGAATTCTCGCCCACGTACCGCGGCAGCGACAAACGCTGCTTTTCTCGGCGACCATGCCGTCCCCGATCCGCAAGCTCGCCGGCGACATCCTCAACGATCCGGCGGGGGTGCAGGTATCGCGCGTATCCTCGCCCGTCCCATCGGTGGCCCACTGGGTTCATCACGTGGAGAAACTCGAAAAGCCGGCGCTGTTGGTGCGCCTGCTGACCCAGACTCCGCACACACGGGCGCTGGTGTTCACGCGCACCAAGCACGGGGCGAACAAGGTGGTCAAGCAGCTCGTTAAGGCCGGCGTGCCCGCCGCGGCGCTGCACGGCAACAAGAGCCAGGGGGCGCGCACCCGTGCGCTTTTGGAGTTTCGATCTGGGCAGACGCCCGTGCTCGTCGCGACCGACATCGCGGCTCGTGGCCTGGACGTCGAAGACATCTCCCACGTCATCAACTATGACCTCACCCCTGAACCGGAAACGTATGTACATCGCATCGGCCGCACAGGCCGGGCGGGAGCGACCGGCACCGCGGTGTCGTTCTGCACATCGGGGGATCATGAAAACCTCCGGGCGATCGAGCGACTGCTGCGTCAGCCACTGCAGCCCGCTGCCGATCCGCTGGCAAACGGCGAATCACCACCGCCACCAAGTCGCGCGGTCCCCCCGCATGCTTCGCGACCGCCCACGCGCCGCGCTGGCCCGGGACGATCGCCGAGTAGATGGTCGCGGCGCAGAAGACCATCGCCGGTTCCCGCCGCCTCGTAATGCGCGTGCCCCATCCCGTCGCGGCGGACCAGTGAGAGCCAGGCCGTAGCGCGCGGTGGGGGACGGCCGGGCGGCATGGGTCCCGGCGCGCCGGGATTTGCCCGTGCGATCAGCAAGAGCGTCGGGGAGCGTGCTCAAGGCACCGACCGCAACCCACGTCGCAAACGCTCGGCCCAGATCCACGGGTAAGCCGCCGTTTACCCATGCTCCCCGAAATGCGACTTATCCCGGGCACCCGGCGTCCCAATCCGGCTTCATTCCTTCCGCGCAAGAAACCCGTTTCAACCCATTTCGCATCAGGCCTCGACATGATTCCCAGCGTTCCGCGCTCGCACTCGGGCTCGGTTCCGGGGCCGCAGTCATTTTTCTCAATCGAAATAACGAGCACGCTCCGGACCGCCGATACGTGGGTTATTCGGACCCGTGCGAGGCCTATTGGGTATTTCCAGCACCGACGAAACTTGGCGAGCTCTGCGAAGGACCGCTTTCCATGCCCTTGCCAACGACAACCCGCTGCCCGCAGGACCCGGGTTCGGGTTCGTCGGACGTGCCGGCCTCGTCCGCCGGTCCTTCTGCCGGTTCACATCAACTCGAAGAAGGGATCGGCGCAGGTGATCGGCCGGGCGACACCGGTAAGCGAGGGCCGTGGGTCCCATCGACACGCCTGCTTGTCCTGTGCGGGCTGGCGGTGATCACCGCCGCCGTTCCGTTTGTCGTTTTCGACAGCGTGGGCATCGGCCTCGTGGACGCCCCGATGCACCTGCGCAATCAGCAGGGTTTCTACCGCAATCTGTCCTACGGACATTGGATGCCCACTTGGCTGGATACGCACAACGCGGGATTCGGAGCGCTCGTGTTCCACATCCGCGGCCGCGGACCGCACTATCTTTTCTCCCTCTTCATGTGGCTCCTGGGCGGCGACGCGTGGGCGGGTTTGAAGTTCGGCACGCTGGCGGCCTTCGCGCTCGGCGCGCTGCTCACCTATCGCCTGGCCCGCATGTTCTTTCCACCTCGGGTGAGCCTGCTTGCGGGCATGCTCCACCTGCTGGGGCCTTATCTGGCGTTCTCGCTCTATGCCAAGTTCGGTATATGCGAGAGCGTCGGTCTCGCCCTGGCGCCGTGGGCGATTCGCCGCTTTCTGCTATTGATGGAGCGGCCGTCGCTTAGGATGTTGGGCTGGTTTGCGGTTTCGTACGCCCTGCTCATCGACGCCCATCTGCCGGTGGCGCTGGTGCTTGGCGAGCTGTTGGCGGTCATCGCCGTGTTCCTGGCGTTTTCCGCCACGAATAAGCGGCGTTTCGATGGTCGACGATTGGCGTGGGCAGCAGGTGGGATGGTCCTCTCGCTGTCGCTGTCGGCCTATTACTGGGTGTTCATGCTGTTGGGTGGGCAGGCCGATCGTATGAACGAGGTCATGTTGTCCTTCACAGAAGACTATCAGTGGTTTCTCTTTTCCCGCGAGGGTTGGCTCATTCCGACGACCGCCATACCGATCATCTTCATTGGTGTCGGCTTTCTGGCACTCGTTGTCGTGTGCCGATCCGGGTTTCGCGAGGCCTTGCCGGCCGGACTGCGCCGGTTGTGGCCTGCGCTTCTGACGGCGCTGTCCGCGGGCCTGCTGATCCAAAGCGGCCTGGCGCGCTGGGTCTGGGAGAACACCCCACTGTCCCATTGCCACGACCGCACCCACCGATTCGACGCCGCCCTCCACCTGCCGGTGATTCTGCTGCTGGTCGGCTCTGGCGGGGCGATCGCAAGGGCGGCATCCACACGCTGGCGCGGCTGGTTGAGCGCCGGTTGGATTGGCCTGACAGCCGGGTACGTCCTGCTGGCGGTCGTGATTCCATGGTATGTCTTCCTTACCGCGGGTCACACGGTCAACTCCCAGCCGTCTACCGATCCGGCAGGGTCCGAGCAACTCATCTACTCGCCCTGGACGGCTGACTTCAAGCAGACCCTGAAACGGGAATCCTCTTCGGATTGGAAACTGGCCGGGGATGGCGTTCGCAACATCCACATCGAACGCTGGGCACCGGAAGACAAGCGTTTCAGCTTCGAGAGTGATGCGACAACTGTTGATTTGCGGCAGTACCACTACCCGGGTTGGCGACTGGAAATCGACGGGAAACCGGTCGAGGTGCGCCCGGGCAAACCCTATGGCCAATTGCAGTTCGATGTCGGGGCGGGGGTCCACGACGGACGGCTGCAACTCGTCTGGCCGCCCGCCTGCCGGTATGGAGCCCGCGTCAGCATCGCCGCGCTTGCGCTGACCTTCGGCATGATCATCCCCCGCCCGAAATCCCCAAAACGTCAGGCCTTTCTTTGATGCGCCTCGCGTCCGACGCCTCCTTATCCACCCGCTCTGCCCCGTCCGCGAGCTGGGCGGTGATGATGTAGTTGACGTCATCCACGCTGAGGAGTGGGTTTCGGAAGGTTAATTCGAACACGTTGACGCTTGCGAACGCCTGCTTGAGATCGTCGAGAAGAGATGGCTGCGGCGGGTCGGCCGACCACATCCCGAAAACGCCGCCCGGGCGGAGGTGGTCAGTCAATCGGCGTAGTCCTTTGGCGCAGTAGAACGCGGCGTGGGCCGGGTGAAGCAGGCATTGCGGCGAGTGATCGATGTCGAGCAGGATGACGTCGAAGCAGCCCGACCCGGTTTCCGCAAGGGCCTCGGCGCTTGGCTGTTCGGGTTGATCCGGCAATGGGCCCGGTGATCCGACCGCGGCAAAGAAATCGCCGTGAACGAGGCTGCACCTGGGATCATCGGTGAGCGCCCCGGCGAGAGGAACAAGTCCGCGACGATACCAATCAATGACCCGATCGAGGTATTCGATCACCGTGACGGACTCGACGCCTTCGCAGTCGAGGGCCGCTTTGGCGGTGTAGCCCAACCCGAGCCCGCCGACAAGCACCGCGCACTCCGTGTGGTTGGTTAGGGACAGCGCCCGCGTCGCCAGGGCGATCTCGGCGTCGTTGACCAGGCTGGACATGAGGAACTGCCCGGCGAGCTTGACCTCGTAGACTTCGGCACGATCCAATGAGAGAACCTCCCGTCGGCGTAGAATAAGTTCTCCCATCGGCGTAATAGCGTAGTCGAGTTCTTCATACGCAGCCATCGCAATCTCCCCCGCCGCGGCGTCGTAAAGGGCGGCGGGTGGGCTTCCGTTTATCCGCCGGCTTTGGCGCGTCCGCGGGCGGCGCGCTTGCGGTCGGATTCGGTCAGGTGACGTTTGCGCAGGCGAATCGCGTCGGGGGTCACCTCGACGAGTTCGTCGTCCTCGATGAACTCCAGGGCGAATTCGAGCACGATCTCGCGCGGGGCCTTGAGGACCACGGTCTTGTCCGCAGAGGCGGCCCGGATGTTGGTCAGCTTCTTCCCGCGGCAGACGTTGATCCCGATGTCACCGCTCCGGCAGTGCTCGCCGACAATCTGTCCTTCGTACACCTGCTGCTGGGGTGCCACGAACATCGTGCCCCGGGCGGCGAGGTTATCGAGGGCATAGGCCGTGACTTGCCCCGATTCGCTGGCATACAGGACACCGTTTTGGCGGTGGGGGATGGTTCCGCGAAAATACTCGTATTCGTAGAAGTTGTGGTGCATGACGATCGTGCCTTGGGTGGCGGTCATCAGGCGGTTGCGCACACCTATAAGCCCGCGCGATGGTATGGTGAACTCCAGATGAGACTGATCGTCGCGCGTGTCCATCTTGTTGCAGATAGCCCGGCGGTTGCCCATGACTTCCATAACCGGGCCGATGTGGCGCGTCGGAACCTCGATGACGCACATCTCGATCGGCTCTGTCTTCTTGCCGTCGAGTTCACGAAAGATGACCTTGGGCTTGCTGACGGCGAGTTCGTATCCCTCGCGAGACATGTTCTCGATCAGGACCGAAAGGTGCAGCACGCCACGCCCGGAGACGTGGAACTCGTCGGGGCTCGCACCGGGCTCGACGCGCAACGCGACGTTACGCTGGACCTCCTTGTCAAGCCGTTCGCGCAGGTACCCGCTGGTGATGAACTTGCCGGATCGCCCCGCAAACGGCGAGGCGTTGACGCGGAAGGTCATGTGCAGGGTCGGTTCGTCAATGCGCACGATCGGAAGCGGTTGCGGATCATCCGGGTCGGCGATTGTGTTGCCGATGTCGACGGAGTCGAGTCCGACCACCGCGCAGATGTCGCCGGCGTGAACCTTCTGGACCCTGCGGCGTCCGAGGCCGTCGAAGACGAACAGCTCAGCGATCTTCTCGGTCACCTGCGTGCCGTCGCGACGGATGACGGTTACCGTGCGCGCGGCGCTGATTGTACCGGAAAAGACCCTTCCAATGCCGATACGCCCGACGTAGTCGTTGTAGTCTATCGTCGAGATGAGCATCTGGAGCGGGGCGTCGGGATCGCCCTGGGGATTCGGTATGTGCTGGAGGATCGCATCGAACAGGACGAAGATGTTGTCCGGGTGGTCGTCGGGATCGAGCGAAGCATACCCTTTTGTGGCGGAGGCGAAGACCGTGGGAAACTCGAGGGCGTCCTCATCCGCCCCGAGCTCGATGAACAGATCGAAGATCTCATCCTGAACCTCCCCGGGGCGGGCGCTGGGACGGTCCATCTTGTTGATGACCACGATCGGACGCAGGCCGAACTCGAACGCCTTACGCAAGACGAAAGTCGTCTGCGGCATCGGACCCTCGAACGCGTCCACCAGCAGCAGGCAACCGTCAGCCATCTTCAGCACGCGCTCGACCTCGCCGCCGAAGTCGGCGTGCCCGGGCGTGTCGATCAGGTTGATCTTCGTGCCCTTGTAGTCAATCGCG
>SDBU01001207.1_pt1 | contig 37665 bp, 58 predicted proteins | sample 2277071 | NCBI WGS metagenome assembly SDBU01 (sample SAMN10397929, study PRJNA504765) | marine sediment metagenome | isolation source: marine sediment core GS08_GC12, 126 cmbsf | place: Arctic Ocean: Gakkel Ridge, Loki's castle | collected 2008 | reverse complement strand
GGGACTACATGGAGCCTGCCAGGGCTTACAGGTGACCGGGCAGAAAAGAAGCTCGTTAGTATCATCCTCGCCTGGAAACCTATCCGGGCGTACTGGCCTGGCGAATTCGCTGGCAACATGCCCCCGCAATGTTCCTCGGCAGATGCCATCTTCGGTGTTGGCGACCCCGGCGGGGTATGCGAGGACTGCCCATTGTCAAAGTGGAAAACGGGCAAGAATGGGCGCGGGCAAGCCTGCACAGCGAAGGTCCGGATGCTGCCACTTGAAGCTGGTGGGGTACTGCCCATGATCCTTGCAATCCCACCCACCAGTCTCAAGGCGTGGCGTGTCCACGGGACGAATATGCTCAATGCTTCAGTGCCCTATTGGGCAGTAGTCACGGAGATTGGATTGAAGGAAGACAAGAACCAAGAGGGCATCGCCTTTAGCAGGGCGACGTTCGAGGCGCAAACCGTGATCGAGGGCGAGCAACGCGAGCAGCTTGAGGGATACGCAAAAGGCTTCCAACAGATGCTTGCGCGTCTGGCGGTGCAGGCTGACGACTACAGCACAGACGGCGTGGACCTGTAGGGGCTTGAATCTGGGGTTGGCCGCGCCCGAGGCAATCCCCTTTCGTTCCTTGCGCGGCGGTGAACGAGCCGGGCAGCGCCCGGCATCGTCGGCTGGCCCTACCCCATTCTTTGATTGAGAGGTGAATAGAATGAAAGAGGTCATGTTCGGCACACCAGCAGAAGCTATGGCCTATGCTAAGGGGTGCCACGATGCTATGAAGTCGCTAACCCCAACTGCCCGCGACCTGGCCGCGGCGGCGGCGCTTACGGGGCTGTTGGCGAGCCGATACAGGACGAGCGACTGGGACGACGACCCGCGCGCCACTATCGCAGGAGTCGCCGGCAAATACGCCGACGCCATGCTCAAGGAGCGTGAGAGCCATGCTGAGTGACGCCCTGTCCTACGCCGCCCGTGGCTGGCGGGTTATCCCCCTGCACACGATCAAGTCTGGGCCCGCCTGCACCTGCGGCCGTGCGAAGTGTGGCAGCTCCGGCAAGCACCCGCGCACTCAGCACGGATGCTCGGACGCCACAACGGACACTACGCAGATCAAAGCATGGTGGAAGCAATGGCCAAACTCGAACGTCGGTATCGCAACCGGCCGCGAATCCGGGCTCGTGGTGCTCGATGTAGACGTCGGCGGTGAGAACTCCCTGCATGCCCTTGAGGAGCTGCATGAACCAATGCCGGATACCGTCGAGTCGCACACGGGCGGGGGCGGGCGCCACCTGCTGTTCAAGCATCCGGGCAACGGCCAAATCTCAAACAAGGTAGGCCTGGCCGTTGGCCTTGACGTGCGTGCAGACGGCGGCTATATCGTCGCGCCCCCCTCGTTGCACCAGAGCGGCAAGGCCTACATCTGGGAGGTAATCCACGGGCCGGAGGACCTATCAGTCGCCCCGCTGCCAAAGTGGCTCAGAGACGAGCTGTGTGCGCCTGAGAAGAAAACGCCCATTGAAGGGCTGCTCATGGGTGTCTCTGAGGGCGAGCGCAACGATACGGCGGCAAAGCTGGCTGGGAAGTACCTTGCCCTTGGCCTCGGCAAAGACGAGGCGATGGCCCTGCTCGCCACCTGGAACTCACACAACACGCCGCCCCTGACCCCGCGAGAGCTTGAGGGCGTCGTAACGTCCATCGCTCGGCGGGAACTGCTCAAGCGCGGGGACGAGCCCGCGGATCGGGATACGATACTGCGGGTGCTCAACGAGCGGCTGCACATCCCGCTGGAGGACATTATCCGTGTGGCGGGATCAGAGCCGGTCTATCACGTCATTGCCCGGGGGCGGGCGGTGGAGCTCACGGCCAAGCAGATCGGCAACCAGATGGCGTTCAGGAACGCGATGATAGCGGTTGCGGAGGTTGTGCCGACAAAGATCGGGTCCAGGGCGACGCCAGGCTGGGATCATTACCTACAACTAATGCTCAACGTTGCTCGGCACGTTGACCCGGGGCCGGAGGCGACGAACCTGGGTCAACTGCGAGCGTGTTTGCAAGCGTATCTTGAAGTGCGCAAGCCGAAAGACGCGGATGAGGAGTCGGTTTTGGCGGACGATCCACGACGAACGGAGGGTGGTGTGCTGGTAAACTTGCCGGGGGTGCGGGCGTATCTATTAGCGGAGGGGTCGAGGCCAACGCCGCAGCGGCTGGCGCAGTTGTTTGGGGCGGCGGGGTTTGAGCGGAAACTTGCGGTGTTCGCGCTCAAAGCTGTAAGTGGGACCACACGGCGTGCGATGTGGACGATACCGACGGAGTACTTAGATAGCGGAGGGCAGTGAGATGGACCAGGAGACTGAAGATACGATTATCAAGGCAATGCTCGACAAGATAGTTGACCGGGACCTCAAGATTGACGAGCAGCGCGCCGAGATCGAGCGGCTGCGGGGGGTGCTGGCGCAGGTGGAGGTAGACGCTGGTTGCCTTGCCGTTGGCAATCTGTCTCGGATGGGCCGCCAGCGCGTGGACAGCATCATCAACCGTTGTCACCAAGCCGCCCTGCGCGGGGATGCAGGCGACGATGTGTAAGTGGAGCAAGACGCGCCGATGCTGGGTGAATATCCCGGCGGAGCACAGCTACACGGGCCGCATGCGGCTGGCATGCAAGCCCATTGATTCCTGCATCGCCGTGTTAGTTGAGGCGCTGAATCGGCATGGTCTATTGACATTGAGCAGTTGTTGTGGCCACGGCCACGGGCCGGGCAAGATCGAGTTACAGGACGGTCGAATACTACTCGTTAGTTATGGGGAGGCCTACCGCTATGACCGGTAAGAAGCGGCGGTGTGAAACGTGTGCGCAGTGGTTGCGTGCTGCAGGCGGGTCTGACAATGGGCTTTGTTGTAAGTGGGAAGGGGATACCATAACCAAACACAAACGCTATTACTGTTCTCAATGGAGCCCAAGATGATGCGCCTCGTGAGACGCGGGGAGGGGTGATGAAGAAGATGAAGATCGTGCAAGTGGCAGAAGATGCCGGCGGGGGGTTTTGCGCTTGCCGCGCTCCCGACGGCCTTGGCTGTAAAAGGCGCGTGTATGTTCGTGCCACAGAGTGCATCCTGAGCATGAGGTGGCCTCTTGCTCTTTGTGCCCAGCACGCCTGGCAACTCTACCGCGCGCTCGGCGAGGCGCTGGGAGAGACTAAATGAACGAGCCTAAGACGAACCACATGCGGCAACCGCGCCGATGCGTTGAGTGCGGTACCCAACACACAGATTATCTCTGGTCCAAGCATTGGTGCCCCGCGTGTGACCGTAAGCGTATAGTCCACCTGAGCGGGCAATTTGAAGCACTGGCGCAGAGGTTCAAGGGGGAGGCGACTGATGGCAAAGCCAATGCCTGAGATAGCGAAGTGCAACTGCGGACGGGCACCTGTTCGCAATCATGCCTCTGATCTGATCAGCGTCCACTGCGTAGACCTGCGGTGTTGGTGTGGCCCCATCCGCACGACACTACGCGGGGCAATCAACGCGTGGAACCGTGTCATGGGAGGCGACGATGGCGAGTGAGATCCCGCTCAGGGAAAAGCGCATAGCCGACGTGTTCGACGAACTGCGAAGGGCGGAGGCCAAACATCCGGGCTGGCCGTCAGATCCCTTCGTTGCCCTTGCCATTGTGGGCGAGGAGTTCGGAGAGGCACAGCAGGCCGCGCTCGACTATGCGTATCACGGGGGGGCGCGGGCAGCGTATTACGGCGAGCTGGTGCAACTGGCCGCGATGGCGTTGCGGATACTGTTCAACACGAGCAAGGAGCCAACCGATGCCCAATGAAATCCCGTGCTGCCCGTCGTGTGCGAATGAGGATGTCGATGAAATCAAGTCTTACGCCGTGCCCATCCGACACTGGGTGTTATGCTGCGAGTGCGGGACGACAGGGCCATACCGTCCCACCGCCGAAGCCGCAATCGCCGCCTGGGCGTCGCTGCACGGGCCGGGGCGGCCATCTTGCGAGAAAGAGCGGCGTGTCTACTGGCAAGGATTAGCCTACGCGGGAATGTCCCTGTTAGACGCACTCAACGGCACGCTAGTGCATAAAGGACGTGGCACAACAGTGGACATGTTCGTCAGTGATGTCGAGAAAGCTAAAGAAGTTCTGCGACAGGAGGCCCCCGATGCACCATAAGGGCATGGGGTTCACGTTCGAGCATGCGGAGGTGCCGGATGGCGAGTGACACTGAGAAGATCGCTGCGCTTGAGAACACGCTGTCAGTACTGCGCAAGCAGTATGACGACGCACTTGACGCGCTGGAATACATGGTAGCCCAGCACTGCGCTTGTGGCGACGAGGTTGACAGTATGGCGTACAGCGCCAATGCCCAGGCCATGGACCATCTCGCCAGCGAGGGGCGGTTGGTCCTTGACGGCCCCCCAGTAGGCCGGCGCGTGATTGCCCACTGGCCGAAGCGAGAGACGGAGGTGCCGGAATGAGCACAGGAAAATGGTGGGACCAAAGCTGGCAAGTCTGCAGCGGGTGCACGCCCGTCTCTGAGGCGTGCGATAACTGCTACGCCGCGCGGCTGGCCTCGACGCGGCTCAAGCACCATCCCCGATACAAGGGGCTGACGAAGGACGGCAAGTGGACGGGGGAGGTGCGACTGAACCCCGAGGAACTTGAGAAGCCCCTGCACTGGCGCAAGCCGCGGCGCATCTTCGTAGCCGACATGAGCGACCTGTTTCACAGGGACGTTGACATTCATGTGCGCAACCGTGTCTACGATGTTGTCGAAGCCTGCCCACAGCACACCTTCATGTTTCTTACCAAGCGCCCCGAATGCATTGCGTCATTCTGGATGGGGAAGGTTGACAACGTCTGGCTCGGCGTGACGGCGGAGAACCAGCAGCGCGCCGACGAGCGCATCCCGATCTTGCTGGAGATCCCCGCTGCCGTGCACTTCGTCAGCATTGAGCCGATGCTGGGGCCAGTGGTGCTGCCAGAGGATTTCCTGGCACTCGGGCAGCGGGCGTGGGTGATCTGCGGCGGCGAGTCGGGGCCGGGCGCGCGGGTGATGTATTCGTCCTGGGTGCGCGCGCTCCGTGGCCAATGCGTGGATGCCGGGGTGCCTTTCTGGTTCAAACAGTGGGGCGCATGGAGCGGGTTCGATACCCCCAGGCCCGGCCATACGGGGAGGTGTCGAGTGTGGCGGTCAGGCAGCGGACGGGCGCTCGACGGCCGCGAGTGGAATCAGCTTCCAGGAGACGCAGAATGAGCGAACCGCGGACACAGAGCCAGGAATTACTGGCGAGGCTCGTGACTGTGTTGGATTACAAGCCCCAGACGATTCGCGTGGTGATGGACGACGTTGAGGTGCTCGCGTTCCTGCGGAGACTGGAGCAGTTTGAGCAGAAGTCCAGAGAGCGCAGGTTCATGATACCAGGAGCCGCCCCGTGACCGCAATCCACCAGGGCCACGTTGACCTGTTTACCGGGCTTGGTGCCGGCAACGAGTGCGAGAGAGGTGGCAATGTGTAAGTGGGGCCAAATACAAAGATGTTGGGTGAATATCCCAGCAGGACACAGCTATACGGGGCGCATGCGGCTGGCATACAAGCCCGTTGATTCCTGCATTGCCTCATTGGTAGAAGCGCTGAATCAGTGTGGATTGTTGACATTGGGTAGTTGTTGCGGCCACGGGCGCGGACCCGGCAAGATAGAATTGCAGGATGGTCGAGTGTTGCTCCTTCCTCAACGGGAGACATATCACCATGGCTGACGAGAAACGCCAGTGTAAGACATGCGCGCACTGGTTGCGCGCAGCAGGTGGATCCGAGAATGGGCTATGCTGTGAATGGGTAGACGACATCATAACCCGACATCAACACCATGACGGGTGCTCGGAGTGGGCGTCCAGGAAGGAGTACCCCAATGCCATCTAACACCATCCGCATCTGCGGGGTCGCCTACCGTGTGGTGTTTGTTACCGACGAGGAACTCCCTGACGATGCTGGCCAGATACAGTCGCGCCACTGCCTGATTCGCATTCGGAGAAGCGCCCCCAATGATCGTAGGGCTGAGGTGCTACTGCATGAGATTGTACATGGCATATGTTATGAGTGTCACTTGCCGCTGGACGAGCAAACGGTTGCAACTCTCGCGGCCGGTCTCTACGGAGTCCTGCGCGACAATCCTGTGATGCGGTTTGAGAACATGCGGACGGGCGAGGAGACCCCATGATTAGGGTCCACCAGGGCCACGTGCTGGACGTGCTCGCTGGCATGGACCCGGGGAGCGTGCAGTGCTGCGTCACGTCGCCTCCGTACTGGGGGCTGAGGACGTACCCCGAGTGCGAGGTGGTGTGGAGCGGGGACGCTGAGTGCGAGCATGTGTGGGGGGCGGACGTGCCCGGGGATCCTCGCGGGGGGAGCGGGCCGAATGCCAAGGAGGCCTACGCTGGGGACGGCAAGACGACCTACGCACGGCAAGTGCCGCGGGGCCGCTTCTGCCAGCGCTGCGGCGCGTGGTTCGGGGAGTTGGGGCTCGAACCGACGATAGACCTCTACGTCGAGCACATGGTGGCCGTGATGCGCGGCGTCTGGCGGGTGCTGAGGGACGATGGCTGCTGCTGGGTGAACATCGGGGATAGCTACGCGAGTGTGAGTGGAGGCCATACGAGCACCGAGACATTGGGCAGCCCCGGACTGGTGAGAAATCGGGAAACCGAACGCGGGGCTAGACGGTCTGGCCTCAAGCCCAAGGACCTCTGCATGATCCCCGCGCGCCTTGCCCTCGTGCTACAGGCCGACGGCTGGTGGGTGCGCTCGCAAATCATCTGGGCCAAGGGCGTGTCGTTCTGCTCGACCCACGCCGGCAGTGTCATGCCCGAGTCAGTAACGGACCGGCCCGTGAGCGCCTACGAGATGGTATATCTGCTGACCAAGAGCGGCACGCCGCAGTACTGGACGCACAGGGACTGCAACGGGACGCGCACGCAACCGGCGCCTGACTACCGATGGGTGAGCGCTGTGTCGGGCGACGAGGTCCTGGAGGCTCCGGCTGATTGGCACACCATGATCCCCTGCCCGGACTGCGGGGGCACGGGGCAGGTGGTGGTGGAGAAGGGCGGGGCGCTGATGGCGGTTGAGGTCAAAGAGCCGTGCGAGCGGTGCAAGGACTCGGAGGACCACAAGGTGCCGGCGTGGACGCGGGTGAACCTGTGGGCCGGGCGCGATTACTACTACGACGCTGAGGCGGTGCGGGAGGCGGGTAGCTTCCCCGCCGGCACACGGGCTGCCTGTGGTTCGCAAGTGCGCGCCCGACAACCCGGTGTCAATGCTCGGCCCAACGAATACGCGATCTACAGCGGCATGCGCCACCTGAGAAACGTCTGGGTCATCAACCCGCAGGCCTCGAAGCTCAAGCACTACGCATCCTTCCCGGAGCGCCTGGTCGAGCCGTGCGTCAAGGCCGGCAGCAGCCCGCGCGCCTGTGGCGTCTGCGGGGCGCCGTGGGAGCGGGTACTTGAGAAGAAGTTCTATGGTAGCTACCACTCTCACAGTGCAGACGGCGTACAGTATGGCAGGCGACAAGATGATGGTGGTGTGCCGCCACAGACGGGGTATGTGCCCCCCCGCACCACCGGCTGGCGCCCGACGTGTTCTCACGCCGACGACCCCGGCACCGCCCAGTCCGTGGTGCTCGACCCCTTCGCGGGAACTTGTACGACCGGGGTCGTCTGCAAGCGCCTCGGCCGGGCGTTCGTCGGCATTGAACTATCCCCCGGCTACGTGGAGATGGCCCGCAAGCGCCTCGCGCAGCCGCAGACAAGGGAGATGTTCGAGTGAGCCCCAGGTTCTTCCCCACCTGTCTAATCGTCCTGGACATCTGCGCTGCGGCGGTCTGGTGGCATGCGGGTAACTGGCGCATGGCCGTCTACTGGATGGCAGCGGCAACGCTTACAACCGTGGTGACGTGGTGAGAAATTTTATAGCATTCGGGCCGCCTGGTACGGGTAAGACGAGATGGCTCGCCGGCCAGATTCGTAAGGCCCTCAACCGGTACGTCCCGGAGGGTATCATCGCCTGTTCATTCACACGAGCAGCCGCCCATGAACTCGCGGGCCGTGAGACTGGGCTCCCCCGTGAGAATATCGGCACGATCCACTCCCTCTGCTACCATGCGCTCGGACGGCCCCCCATCATCGAGATCAACTCCGACGCTATCGCTGAGTGGAATGAAACCTACCCGCAGCTTCCCGTCAAGGCATCCGCAACCCTTGATGAGCCCGGAAAGGCTGAAGGCGACATGCTCGCGGAATGGAATCGGCGCCGTGGCATCTTCGACGACGCCAGGCTCCTGCCCTGTCCCTTCGCGGTGCTTTGGGAACGGTTCAAGCGCGAGCACGGCATGTACGATTTCACTGACCTGCTGCTCAAAGCCCCGCAGGACCTCCATGCGGAGGTCCTGATAGTTGACGAAGCACAGGATATGACGCCCCTCCAATGGCGTATCGTGCGGCAGTGGGGCGCCTCCACGCAGGTTTTCGTGCTGGCCGGCGACGATGACCAGTGCATCTACGGATTTCTGGGCGCTTCGCCCGAGGAACTGCTCCAGGGGGACGCTGAGCGCCTGCACCTGCACCGTTCATACCGGCTCCCCCGCGCCGTCTATGACTACGCAGAGCGTTGGATTGCCAGACTCGATGTGCGGGAACCGAAGCCCTACTCACCGCGCGCCGACGGCGGCACAGTCGAGCGTGAGGGCGTCCAGTTGGGCCAACCTGACAGGCTGGTTGCCGCGCTGACCGACCGCTTGGCCGCGGGTCAAGAAGTAATGGTGCTGTCCGCTTGTGGTTACATGCTCCAGCCGCTGATGCAGGAGCTTCGAAGTCGTGGTATCCCGTTCCACAACCCCTATCGCCGCACGCGCGGGGATTGGAACCCGCTCCGTGGCCCTGCTCAGAGGCTCGTGGCCTTCGAAGAATGCGCTGAGGCGCTCCTGCAAGACCATGGGGCGCCGCTGCCAGGCGCGAAGGTTTGGCGCCGGTGGCTGGGTGCCCTCAAGTCCAAAGACTTGCTGCCCAGAGGCCTCAAGCGGCGACTCAAGGACCATGAGGGCGATGTGACCTACGGTGATCTGGAGACGTGGCTTCCCCCGCCAGTCGTGGAAGCCCTGGCAGCAAGAGACGTACCATGGCTCGTTGAACACATGCTGTCAGAGCCGCGCGAGCAGTGCGCGTACCCCCTGACAATCTGGAAGGCGGGGGGCGTGGGCGCTTTACAAAAGCGTCCACGGCTCATTCTGGGTACAATACACAGCGTGAAGGGAGGTGAGGCGGATGCGGTTTACCTGTTCCCTGACCTGAGTTATCAGTCGAAATGCGCCCTAGAACGCAACCCGGAAGTGACCCGGAATGCGCTGATAAGGCAGTGCTACGTTGGTATGACCAGAGCACGTGAGGACCTCGTGCTAGGATCACCCTCTAGCAAGCACTTTGTGAAGTGGAGGTGGTGATGAAGGCAAGATTTTACAGGGCTGAGTATCTGACCATGAAGAAGAGCCAACCGTACAAACGGCGGCGACAGTGGAGTTCCCGGACCTTTAGCACTGCCAGCATTGCTGAGTGCGAGGCCGAGGAGCTGAGGGAGCGTGGTTTTCCCGCCCGCGTCGTCACGTTTGAGGAGGTAGAAGCGGAATGAAAACGACAGAGGTAATAGGGGGATGCTGTGTGCTGCTGACGATTGTCGCGGCCATTGCAATTGTCGAGTGCGGGGCGGTGTCTCTGTGGAATAGTGGGGGGCCTCTCCTGCGCATCGTGGCGGTTGCGGCAGGGACTATACCCTTACTTTGTGTCGCCGCATTTTACTTGCTTGACAATAGATAAACGGAAGGAGTAGTGAGATGCCAAAGAACTCGTTGATTGACCGGATCGTCTTGTCGTGGGCCGTGATACCCGTTACCGTGGCTATCGTGATCGCCATCATGCTCTGGGCTACTGGATGCAAGGGCCTGCCCACCAGCGGCGCCCCGCGCCTGGAGGCGCGCGTGGAGCACAAGCCCGTCGTCACCACAGAAGGCGGCGACGCCACAGTGACCAGCGAGACGGAAATCGAAGAAACCGTCTCTGAGAGCGGCGTAGATGTCGGTGAGGGCGATATCACTGGCCCCGTGACCACTAATCGCTTCGGACTCGATGTGGGCACCCTGGCGCTGCTCCAGTCCTACGGGGAGCAAGCCCTGGGCGTGCTCGGCAAGGTCATCGGGGCCACGGTGCTCGCCGTGATTGGGCTGTTGCTGCTGGCGCTCTGCTCGCATCCGCCGGCGGGCATGGTTCGGCGTGTGGGGCAAATAGCGGGCCTGGCAGTGTTCGTGGGCGGGCCGCTGGCAATCTGGTTTCTTGGGTAGGGAGGTGGGCGATGATGCCAACAATCCTCATAATAGCCGTGACCAGTGGCTTGGCAATCAGAATGGTGCTCTGGATGCTGTGGATTCTCAGAAAGGATCTCTGACATGAAAAAACTACTCGACGGATACAAGACGTACCTCGCGGGCGCCGCGCTCGCTCTGCTCGGCCTGCTGGTCCTGTTCGGGATCTCCGCCCTCACCGTCAAGGTGATTCTGGGCCTGGGGCTCATCGCCGGCGCCGCCGGGCTCGTTGCCCTGCGCCTGGCGGTCAAGAAGGCGGAAACCAAGATCGTGTTCGAGAAATCGGAGCAGAACCTGATTGATTCCAGGCCGGTCGACCCAAATTCGATGTGACGACCTTGAGGCCCGCTGCGGCGCGGCAGCGCTGGGTGGATTACGACGAGGTGGCCTGCCTATCCTGCCACCAGAACGGTTGCCGGGTGGGGAATCCGGCCAGCGGGCCTCAACTTCTCTCATAAGGACAACTGACATGATGGGAATCATTATCCAGGTTGTGATCGCAATAGCGTGTATGGTTGCGGTGGTGTGGATGCTTCGTGAAGTCTTTCGGAGGTGACAGCCATGCCGATCTTCTGCTACAAGTGCGGCCGAGAACTCCCACAGATTCGTAGGCGCCGTAAAGGACGGCGATACAAGGGCTATCTCTGCCACCACTGCAAGCTCTCCATCCTCATGCTCGGCAACCTGCCGATGTTCAGGCCCCCAAGGCGCAAGCGCCTCAGGTGGAGGCTCCCACCCAAGGAACTCGAATACCGGGAAAACGTCCTGCGGATGTTCCGCCAGCGCCCCCGGAAGCAGATAGCGTCGCCAGAGCTGGGGTCGCGGGTGTACGCATCGATTCTCGTTGACGATCTGGCCTACGAGGACAACGAAGAAATGAAAGAGCCCATATCACGCCTCCAGTAGGAATGACCCCCATGCGTGAAACCATCCTCACACGCCGCATCCTCCGAGCCCTGAACGCCTACCCCGACTGTAAGGCCATCAAGGCCAAGGGCCTCGAAGTCGGTACCCCCGATATCTTCGGCTGCTACCAGGGCCAGGCATTCCTGCTCGAAGTCAAGACTACCAGCACCGTTTCGAAGGCACAACAACAACGGCTCTCTCAATGGCGGGCAACAGGCGCAACATGCGCCGTTGCCCGGGAGGATTTCAGCGTCAGGGAGTTCATTGAGAGTCTCGATTCTTAGGCGCTGCCACAAGGGAGACCCGTTTGGGATCGGCTCTTGCACTTGTGACTGAAAGGACACCCTTTCCGTTCCTTGCCCCGGAAGGCGTTTTGGGGCCGAAAACGCGCCATATTTACCATCCTTGCCCCTTTTTTGCTTTCACGGCGGGTCTCAGAATGAGTCGAGAGGCCCCATGCAAACAGGTGCAAACATCAAAACCTACCCTCCTTTCAGTCATAAGTCCAAAACACCCTTATACGTACAAGAAGATATGCAAACAACAAACTGAAAAAAATGTGCCGTAAGTTTTTCTATTTCTTCTTTTCTCCTTTCATACTCTTACGTAACTACTTTGGCACAGAACATGCTAAAGGAAAGGCGAATTCGGATCACGCTCCCACAATGCCCCCTATATCGCCCTGGTTGCAGGCCGGGCACTTGCGCTCCAGCCGGGGCTCTGGCATAATGGGGGAGGTGGCCTATGAGTGAGCAGACTCAGGATTTCCTTGCGCGTCTCGCGCGCGCTGCGCAGATGCGCGTGGCCGGAGCAATGTGGGCGGAGATTGGGGAGGCTCTCAACCGCGAGGTCGGCACTGTTTCGGCGTGGCCGCGTGATTACCCGGAGGAATGGGGCAAGGCTCTTGGATTCGCAATCGCTCAGTTTGAGAGTGAGTATGAGAGCGAAGCCCTCCGCACAGCGCTCGACATGCTGCGGTCAGACGACGCGCGGGCCAAGGCTGACGCTATGCGGGCGCTTCTGCGGCGTGCTGACAAGATACGCACCACCACGGTTCGCCTTGAGCACACAGGGCTTGCTGGCGGGCCTATTGAACTCCTGTTGAACCTATCGGACGACAAGCTCGATGCAATCGCTGACGGCGAGCCTGATACACCAGGCGAAGGCGGTGAGGGCGTTGCGCCGGATGCGGAGTAGCTTCCGCGCCTTCATGCAGTTCATTCCTCCGCAATCGCCCTACTACTGGGGTCAGCACACCATCGCCATTGCCGACATGCTCCAGAGAGCGTCGGATGGGCTGCTGGCTGGCCGCAGTACTCGAAGCATCGTCATTGTGCCGCCACGCCACGGCAAGTCGGACCTTGCCTCTCGCCGGTTCCCTGTCTGGCATCTGTGCCGGGCGCCCCATCATGAAATCATCCTCACGTCGTATTCCGGCAACCTCGCAACGGACATGAGCCACGCTGCCCGGAGATGCTTCATTGAGGTGGCGCCGATGTTCGGCACGGGGCTCGACGAATCACGGGGACAGGTGGCGGCCTGGCAGACGACACGGGGCGGGGGCCTCAAGGCGGTGGGGCTTGGGGGTTCGATCACGGGCCGAGGCGCGGACATTCTGATCGTTGACGACTACCTGAAGAACCGTGAGGAGGCGGAGAGTGAGATAATCCGGGAGAAGATATGGGACTCCTACCGTAACGATCTGCTCACCCGGTTGGCGCCGGTGCACGCCATCATCATCCCCTGCACCCGCTGGCATGAAGATGACCTGGTGGGGCGGATACTGCGCGCCTCTGCCGAAGACCCTGACTTCCCGTCTTACGAGGTGATCCGATATCCGGCTCAGTCGGATGATGGCTCGTGGCTATTCCCTGAGCGGTTCTCAGACACCTACTACCGGGAGCACAAGTCTGAGGTGGGGAGCTATGGATGGCAGGCGTTGTATCAGGGCAACCCCGAACCCCGGCATGGGAACATGCTGAGGGCGGACCTTGCGGTAGTCCACGACGAGGCGCCAGGGGGATTGCGCTGGGCGCGTGGCTGGGATTTGGCGAGCACGGAGAAACAGCGGGCGAAGGATGACCCCGACTTCACGGCAGGGGTGAAGATCGCCATGCCGAATGGCGAGCTTTGGGTATCAGATGTAGTGCGGGGGCAGTGGTCCGTGGGTGCTCGGAATAAGCGGATCGTGGCTGCGGCACGGGGCGATGGGCCGAATACGATAGTCGGTATTGAGGCGGTTGCGGGCTACAAGGACACGGCTCGGCAGATCAAGGACGAGCTTGCTGGAGTGGCCGTGGTGAGGGAGAGCCATCCCGACAAAGACAAGGTTGCGCGGGCATCGGTACTTGAACCTTTGTTTGAAGCGGGTAAGATACACTTAGTCCGAGGCGCCTGGAATGAGGCGTTTCTATCGGAGTGCAGATCGTTCCCACGAGGCCGGCATGACGACCAGGTGGATGCGCTGGTGGTAGCCTATGAACAACTGAGACGGGCGCACGTACGTATTGGAGGCCTGTGAGATGGGCATATTGAGTCGGTTGTTTCGGGGCAAGCAGCAGGACGCGAGTCCTGGATGGAATGCGTTGTGGGGCATCGAGTCGAAGATGCTGTGGAAATCGTCTGACAACGTATGGGCGTCGTTCAGCGTCAAGGAACTGGAGGGCATTTACGCGCTATCGTCGGTAGTTTTCGCTTGTGTGCGCATGATTACTACGAGCTTGCCGGAGGCGCCGGCGGAGGTGGGGGTTGAGAAGGACGGGGAGTGGGAGGTGGTTGAGGGCCACCCGGTGACAGAGTTGTTGCGGCGCCCGAACATGGATTACGACTACAACGATTTGATTCAGTACATGGCGACGCGGCTGCTTCTGACGGGGCGGGGCCTCACATGGAAGTGGCGCAACAACGGGGGCGCTGTGGGCGAGCTTTGGCCGATACCCACCAGTTGGGTAACGGTCAAGAGCGGTGAGAGCGAGGATGGTGTGAGCCGGTTGTACAAGGCGTTCGTGCTCAAGCAGGCGCCGAAGGACGATATCGCGGTGCCGCCGAGGGACATGATCTACTCGCGGTTCGTTGACCCGGCGACGATGATTGAGGGTGTAGGGCCACTACAGGCGGCGATCAAGGACTACCAGTTGGACAGCGAGCGCGAGGATTACCTGGTTGAGATGTTGACGAATCTCAAGATGCCGGGGTTGCTGATTCACTCACCGGTAGAGCTTACGGTCAAGCAGCGGTCAGACATGAAGGCGTATCTGCATGACAACGTGGGGAAGGGCGCGCGGGGGAACGAGCTTCTGTTGGAGGGCGAGGGCGTCACAGCGGAGATATTGAGCCCGCTCAAGGACCTTGACTGGCCGGGGTTCTCGGCCATGACAGAGACGCGCATCTGTGCGGCGTTTGGTGTGTCGCCGCTCTTGGTAGGTGTGCGGGTTGGCATCGAGCATTCGACGTATTCCAACTACGAGATAGCCCGGCGTGCGCTGTATCAGGACACGCTTGTGCCGTTCTGGAAGATGCTGGGGGCAGTGTTTACGCGGAGTCTGTTGCGGCAAGAGGGTGAGGAAACGCTGGAAGTTCGGTTCAATCTGGATAATGTCAAGGCGCTCCAGGAAGATGCTACGGAGCGGGCGCAGAGGGCGGAGATCGGCGTTCGGTCAGGACTTGCTACACGAAATGAGGGGCGGATGCTTCTGGGTTTGCCGCCGGTAGACGATGGGGATGTGTACCTGCTGCCGCTGACGATAGTGGAGCAGCCGCAGCGGACAGCGCAGGAGTTGGCAGCGGAACAGGAGGAACCGCCTGATGCTGAGGTCTAAGAGCCGCCTACCGGCACCCATTGCGCGGATGCGCGCGGCGATTGCTGACGGGTTTCTGCCGCGATATCGGCGCATCATGGAGAAAGAGTTCCGGCGCCAGGCGACCGAGGTGGCGGATCGCGTTGCTGCTGGCATGGATTTCGATGGGCTTGTGAGCGAGTGGGCGGCGCGGATGGTTGAGGTTCAGCGTGGGATTGCGCTGTCTATGGCGATTGAAGGGTATCGGCTGGCCGAGACGGAGATAGTAGCATGAGCACTGCGGGGCTCGGTTTCGACGATAGCACGGCGCTTCTGGCCCGGAAGCTGGGGCCGGATGTAGAGAATTGGTTGCAACATGTGACAAAGAGCATGGCGCAGACGAGTCTTGATCGGGCTACGCGGGCAGTGCTCAGGGGCCGTGAGGCCGGGCAGACGGTTGCAGAGATTTCGAGGTCGTTGCGCACGCGACATATCACCCGCTCGAAGGCGCGGGCGGACATGGTAGCTCGAAGCGCAACGATCTGGAATTACAACGAGGGCGCGCAGGCGGCGTATGAGGACAATGGGATCGTGCAAAAGGAATGGTTGACGACAGACGACGATGTGCTTGACGACGAATGCGCGGCTCTGAGCGGCACGAGAACGGATATTCGGGGCGAGTTCCCGGGAGGCGTGGGGCACCCCCCCTTGCACCCCAACTGTCGGTGTGCTATAGTACCAGTGTTGGATGATGTGGAACGGGCTGTTGTCGAGGAAGAACCGGTGGAGAATGCGGTATCCTCGACAGAATCACCAGAGCAGTTTCGCAGCTTTGATACTGACAAAGAAGCCAAAAAGTGGGCCGATGACAGCTACAAAAAGTGGGGATCCGATCTTTCATCGTCAGAGAAAGATGCGCTGTGGAGATATCAGGGCAGTGTCCATGAGCGCATCAACACTGGGTTGCGGACAGGAAAGCGGCTTGGAAAAGTAGAAAAGGCTTTTGTCAAAAGGCTTGACGCTGCGCTGGAAAATGCGGTAGTCCGCGAAAATGTTACCGTTTACCGGGGATTCAAACATCCTGACATAACCAAGAATTGGAACCGGCTTGTTGGAAAAACAGTTACCGACAAGGGCTACGCTTCTACGACGCTTTACAAGGATACTGCGGAATACTTTCGCAAACAGTCAAAGGGTGTAATGGCTGAGATACGGATTCCCAAAGGAGCGCGCGCGGGATGGCTTGGTGGTGTAGCGGATGCTTCAGAGGGCGAATTGCTGTTAGCCCGTGGCACGAAGTATAGAATTGTTGAAACATCTGTGCGGAACAAGGTGAAGCATATTGTGATGGAGCTTATATTGTGAGACGCAGCTCGGCAGCGAAGTTTCTATGGAGAAGTGGGGATATTGGGTTGTCCCAATGTATCAAGTGCACTCATGCTTGGAATGACAATAACTGCGAGGCGTTTCCTGAAGGTATCCCGGAAGTAATTTTAGACAACAAGCACGATCACACCCTTCCTTACAAAGGTGATCGAGGCATACGGTTTGAGAAGGTGCAGGGAGCATAACCTATGCCACAGAGTCAGGACAGAGAAGACATGGCGGCGGGGAGCGGTCTGATGTTGACTGCTGCCAACGCCAGGTATGACGTGCAGGCGGTGCTTGCGGCTATTCGTGGGGGAATCAATGGCAACATTTTCGTTCAGATGGAACAGCATCAACTCTTTCTCCATGAGGGCGACGAATGGTCATACAGCGAGATTAACGAGCTGGGGTCGGCGGCGACGCGGGACCTGATTATCACCACGTGTGCTGTGTGTCTGACGCACCTGTTGTATGATCTGTCTGGCGCACAGAAGGGGTTCTTTCAACTCTTTGAGAATACGACGCATGGTTTGGGTGCTACGCTTACGCTCTATAACAACTTGCGGTCTGCCAGCGGGGCCGCCCCGATGTCGCTAAATGTATCAGCAGGTGGTGGCGCGGATGGGACGGAGATATCGACGGCTTATCTGGGTGACAAGAAGGTAGGCGTGCAGATTGAGGAACAGTGGATTTTGAATGCGAACGCCAAGTATCTGCTGCGCATTACGTCGGGGGCGGCGGCGAGTTTATTCACGACAGTTCTGCATTTCTGGGAAGAACCATAATCATGGAACTGCAAAAGGACACGCGATTCGAGACGGTGCTGACAGACGCCGGGCTTTCGGCTAAGGCGGAAGATGGCGCCGGGTGGATTGAGGGCTATGCGAGCATCTTCAACAACCTTGACCAGCAGCGGGAGGTTGTGAGGCCGGGGTGCTGGGCTAAGAGCGTTGCGGAACGTGTGCCGGCGGGCAAGGTCAAGCTGATGGTCCGCCACTACGCGCACGGTGGCGACACTCTGGAGTGCATTGGCACGGTAAGCCAGGGGAAGGAGGATGATCGGGGCTTGTGGTTCCACGCTGATCTATCGTCTGTGCAGATGGCGCAGGACATACGTCAGAAAGTGCAGGAGGGACACATAGGCTATTCGAGCGTGGGTTATCAGCCTGTGGAGTGGGGGGAGATCGCATGGGAAGATGGGAAGTCCGCGGTTGAGCTTACACAGGCGAAGTGGCTGGAGACGACGCTGACGAACATGCCAGCGAATGAACTGGCGGTACTCACGGCTGCGAAGGCTATATTGGCCGATTCAGGCGCACCCGAGGCGGGCCGCGCACTATCGGAAGTTGAGCGCAGTCGTATAGCGGGCGTGTTGCGGGAGATGGACGTTCTCGGCAAGGCGCTCAATACCCTGTTGAGTGAACCGACGCCGGACGCGGAGCGTGCGAAAGCGTTACTCGCGGTCCACGCGGACCTCAAGAGCAGGCGGGAATGGCTTGAGTTGCAGCATCTATCCGTGTAACTAAGAGGTGTGCTATGAAACTGAGTGAACTGATTACTGCCAGTGAAATAGTTCTCAAAGAGCTTGAGGTACTGCGTGGCAAGGCTATCGAGGCGGGCGATGACGCTGAGGCGAAGAAGGTTGCCGATGGCGCCGTTGCAGAGAAAGAGACTGAGTGGGAAGCCCTGAAGGGCAAGATCGAGCAGGCCAAGATTGACGCCAAGCGCGCTGCGCTGCTGGCCGAAGCCAAGACCCTCGCGGCCGTCGAGCCGCAGGGGAAGAACCTGTCAGATCCGCCCCAGTGGGCTGGTGACGGGGGAGAGCCCAAGGTCCCCGCTGGCCAGAACGTCGAGGATCCGGCGGCGGCTGCCAAGATGGCGTTCTTCAATTACGTTCAGGGGAAGGACCTGAGCCCGAGGGAGCAGGAACTTGTCACTCCGAAGTCAACGAGCTTCTCTGTCGAGGGAGGCAAGGGCGGAGTCGTTATGCCGCCTGACATGGCATCCGCCATCTTCGGCACGAAGTATCAGAAGGCTTGCGACATTCTGGGCGGCAAGACGATGCTGTCTACTCAGGTATCGCCTGCGAGCCTAATCCCGGAGGAGTTCATTCGGCAGATTCTCCAGTTGCCGAGCGAGCCGGCAAGCCTGATCGATTGGGTGACCATCGTTCCATCCTCAACGGGCACGCTGACCATCCCCCGTCTTGTGCAGACGGACCAGAACGAGTTTGGCGGGGTGATTATGACCTGGATCGGTGAGGGTGCAGAGAAGCCGGAAACCGAGCCGGTCTTCACGCAAGAGACGGTACCTGCGCACGAGTTGGCCGGTTACACGGAGATTTCTCTCCGCATGCTGTCCCGCTCTGCATTCGATCTCCAGGCGTTCCTCACCCAGCTTTACCGCGAGGCAGTGCGGAACGAGCTTGCGCGAGTGATCGCCCTGGGCTCGGGCGTTGGGCAGCCTGACGGCGTGGTCGGGTTTGCCGGCGTGAGAACGGTTGCCCGCCAGGTGGGCAACCAGGTGTCTTACCAAGACCTGGTCAACCTCAAGCATCTGCTGATGTCGTATCACAGGGCCGGCTCTCGATGGCTCGTTGACGATACGGTTGAGCAGCACCTTGAGGGCTTGACCGATACAACCAACCGGCCGCTGTTCAATACGAACGTGGCGACGGGGATGGTTGATCGGTTGGTCGGATACCCGTATCTGATCACAGAGCGGACGCCCAATATCGGCGCTTCCGGCGACGTGATCTTCGGCGACTGGCGCTATTACTGGATGGTCGTCGAGCAGGAGGTAGTGGTCAAGCGGTCGGACCACTTCAAGTTCCGCAACAACCTGGCGGCGTTTTCAGTTTACGCGGTGGTCGGCGGCGAGCCGATTCAGCCGCGTGCGTTCGCTTACCTGGTTGGACCGGGCTCGTAGCAGGTGATAACGGCGTGGTGGGTGCCCCGGCGCATTCCGGGGCACCTAACCTCGCAAGAATCGGAGGGCGTTGCCAGTGTGGTACAGAGTTCTCAAGGAGTTCGAGTACACACTACCGCGCGGCGAGACGCAGGTTGCAAAGCCCGGCCAGCTTGTCAACATCAAGCGGCAGCCGAGGATTGATCGGTTGCGGGCGCGCGGTGCTATCGGGGACTCAGAAGATAGCCACGTCAGTGCCAAGATTCCCGTTCTCCCCACCTCCCCGAACGCGCGCACGCTGCGTATTGGTCTATGGCTCAAGACCAGCGGCCACTACTCTGGTGGCCGCATTCATTTGTACCAGTATGCCGTAGCGATGGCGCGGCTTGGTGCAGAGGTATTCCTGATCACCAACGCCGAGCCGATTTGGGGGCGCAACTACGATCAGGTTGCTCGTCTCAAGACATTGATAAGCGGACGCGACCAGATACCCGATGACATTGACGTTATTGTGACAGACTCCAAAACAGGCATTGGCCACAATGCGCTTCAGTGGAAAAAACAGCATCCTCGCGCACCGTTTATATGTATCAACTTCGAGACGCCAAATTGGATTCGGCAATTCTGCCCGGAGTATGCTGACCACATGGAACCGAATGACGCCTACAAGATATTCCCCAAGGCGGACATCCTGCTGGCGAACAGTGCCGAATCGCTCAAGTGGTGCCTTAAGTATATCAAGCGGACGGCAGCGGATTTTCTGCATGTCGGTGTGTTGCCACCTGCCATCAATACTGATGCGCTGGACAAGCCGGGTGCAAAGTTTATTCTGCCAAAGAATCCCTATGCTGTGTGGGTGTCTCGGGCTGCGCACCACAAGGGAGCGCAGATAGCTAGTGATGCTGTGTGGGCGCTTGACGTGCCGTTTGATCTGGTGTGTTTCGGGTCGCCTGAGAAACCTCCACAGGATACAAAGCTGCACCACTTCCACGTCTACCGCAACTTCGGGGATGCTGAGAAGTTTACCGCGATGCGTGGTGCGCACATGGTACTTGCGCCATCCAAGTTTGAAGGTTTTGGCATGGTGCCATTCGAGGCGTTAGCTTGCAACACGCAATGCATTGCCTATGACTTGCCTGTGCTCCGGCAGATATACGGAGACAGGCTCGATTACGTGAAATGGGGAGATGAGAATGATTACGTCAAGCGGGTCAGGAAGTGTGCTAGTTCCCCAAGAGAGGCCCCGAAAGGTCAAGCATGGGCCATCAAAACTTGGGGACTCCCGGCGATGGCAAAAAGGGCAGAGGCCCTCCCGTACCACGCGGTAAAGGAGAAGCGCATAACGGCGCACATGATCTGCTATGGGACACCGACAGCGCCGGCTGCGGTTGAGGCTGTGTATCCGTATGTGCATCAGATCATCATCGCGTACGGTAGAGTAAGACTTTGGAATGGCTGGGGTGACAATGGGGTACTGGAAGCACTCCGAGCGATCCCCGACCCTGACGATAAGATTACCATTGAGGCACGGGATGAATGGCCTGACAAGATCACGATGCGCCAGTGGTGCGCGGATCGGGCGACGGGGAATTATATGATGATGCTCGACGGCGATGAGATTTGGACTGGGATGCAAGCACTCATAGACTCTGACATTGACTGGGGTTGCCCTCGATGGGTAACCTTCTGGCATGGGCCGGAGCACTGGATATACGATCACGAATCATTAGGCGGTCGTAGGTGGGGCAAGCGACTTGATCCTTACGGTTCGTCTTGCCCGCATTATCGGTGGTCGTGGTGGCGCCCGAGTTACTACTTTGTGCAGCACCACACGCCTGTAGACGCAAGTGGGAACTTGCTTGTAAACCGGGGGGTGAACGAAGATGCTGGGAGACTCTGCCCTGGTGCTGTCATTTACCACCTGGGGCATGCGTTACCTGACGAGTTGATGCAGGCCAAGCATGGGTTTTACGAACGGCGCGATGGTGCAGACAAGGGGCGCGTGCTCCGCCGCAAGGTATGGGATACGTGGAAAGGTGAAGTTGGAGAAACCGAAGATGGGATCATTGAGAGGGTAACATGGAAACTGCCGGCCCAAGTAAAGAAAGCTTTGAGCCTAATACAGCAGCTTGGTGTGAAATAAAGGCTGCTGATTATCTGGCAAAGGGCGACAACCGCGACAATCCCGATGATTTCACGCCAGCGGCGGGGCAAGTTGCTGGAACTGTGTTGGAGGTTGGCAGTGCATTTGGGCATTTCTCGAAGTACCTACCATTCGATATAGCTTATATCGGAATAGACATTTCCTCGCTTGCCGTTGCTACGGCGCGGCGGTTGTTCGGGCGGCGCATCTTTCTTGTTGGCGATGCGATGACGCTGGGTACTGCCTGGGTGAAGTCGGTTGATACTGTGGTGGCGTTTCAATTCCTTGAGCACTTTCCCAACCCGCGCGAGACATTCAATTACTTGCGGGGGTTAGCCCGGCAGCGTGTGATTATTATAGTGCCGCGCGGCGAGATAGAACCAGGGCAGCGGGAAAATGATGGGCACATGGCAGAATGGCAAGACGAAGACGAGTTGGGGGCGTCCCTGGCGCAGCGTGGTCGGGTTCGTGGTGCTCCGTTTGTGTGTCATCCCAATCATCTCGGGATGGTGTTCACATGGTAGGCCGGAGTTTTATGACAGCTGAGTTGCGGGAGCGGATTCTGGCGGAGATACCAGAGCGTGGCGATGTGCTTGAGCTTGGAACGGGCCACGGTGTGACAGCGGCATGGTGGGCCGAGCGTCGGCCAAGGGTCCGATTTCTGAGTGTGGACACATTCCAGGCAGCGAAGGGGACAGGCCCGGGGATCATTGAGGATTGGTTAGCGAATCACCTGCCTAACCAGCACTTGTTCGTCGGGACAGCCAAAGACTACGTTCGTCTGAGCGGGTCTGTATGGTATGATGTGGTGTTCATTGACGGGGGACATGGGTATCAGGATTGCATGATTGACCTCAATGCACTACGCCGTGTTGTGAGGCAAAGTGGGAAAATGCTCGTGCATGACTACGGGCGGAAGTGTCATACGCTGGTACAAGTAACGCAAGCTGTGAACGATTTTGTCAAGCTGGAACCGTGGGGCATCGAGCGCGTGGTAGGCTGTGTCGCTGTTCTCGGGAGGGATACGTGAACGTCCGTCTGATAGCGCATGTGCCGTTCCACCGCCACGAGGTGCCGAAGGCCGGCATCTACATGCCCGACCCCAAGTGGTGGGTGAACCGAGCGGGCATCTTTGAACGGTACACGTTGGCATCGTTCGAGCGGCAGACGGATCAGGATTTCCGGGTTGCTGTCAGCGTAGCGCAAGAGGATGTAGACTCAGGGATCGCAGAGCCGGTCATGGACGTGATCCGCCGTCATGATATCTGCATCCCGCTGGTTGTGCCGTATCAGAAGTGGGATTTCACTGTAGCTCCTAACCATCACGCGTTTTTTGCGAAGCATGGACGTGGCGCCGACTGGCTGATTCGTCTACAGATCGACTCTGACGACCTTTACATGCGGAATGTGGTAGAGCACCTGCGGCACGAGGTCCTGCTTTCTGAGGGCCTGATGTTGCATTGGGATTTCGGCTGGGAATACGGGCTGAACGATGGGAAGATGTGTTGGTTTGGGTCTCGCACAGGGCCACCGCCGTTCCTCGCAGAGTGTTACAACGGATCGGCGCTCCGGTCAGCGCAGCACTTCGGCAACTACCGGAAGCATTACCGATTCGACTGCTACCACCACAGGGTGACTCGATGCCCGAATCACCGGTCAATGCAGGATGGCATGTTCATGCAGTTGATTCACGGACGCAACTCAAGCCAGGCGTGGAACAACATCTACGTTACACGCCGGATCGTGCATTGGGTTGAGAACGCCGCAGAGAAAGCAGACGTTCTCTCTCTATTTGGGATACAGCCATGATCGGCGAATCATCTATCACAGAGCCACAGCGCAAGGCGTTACTGAAGCTGATTCCTGAAGAGGGCATATTCCTGGAAATCGGCACGGCGGATGGGGTGACAGCGGCGTGGCTGGCAGCGAACAGGCCGAAGGCGCGGGTGGTAAGTCTCGACACATTCCCCGATGCTGAGTCTGGCGTGCAGGGCATTCACGGCAACTTCGAGAATTGGCGAGCGAACCGACGCAGGAATCAAACCTTGTGGGTAGGGACAGCGCGGCAGTTTGCAGAGATAGCATGGCCGGGCACGTTTGACGTTGTCTTGATAGATGGGGAGCATACATTGTCGAGTTGTCGGGCGGACCTTGAGGCCGCGATAGTGCTTGTCGATCCGGCAGGGGCGATTGTGTTGCACGACTTCGAGCATCGGCGGAATGGCGTCAAGCCTGCCTACATGGCGGCTGCACACGACGCATGGGCAGTTGCGCGCGTGGTAGGGAGCATGGTCGTGTTGCGGAAACGCAACGGGGATGTGGAGCAGCGACTGAAGGAACTGGGCTATGCCTAAATTGTTGGAACACACAGGGCGCGTGACGTTCGAGTTGTCGAATACTTGCAACTTCTCACACGCGCACACGCGATGCCCGGCCCACGAAGCACGCGGTGCCCCTGTGTTCCTGCCGGAAAGGATCGTGTACGATATTCTGGATTTTATGGCAGAGGATGGATTCGATGGGTACGAGGTGGCCTACCACAACTATTCTGAGCCGACGATTGACCCGCGCTTGATGCTGTTCCTCGATGCAGCGAAGGCTCGGATGCCGAACATCCGTCAGTACATTCTGAGCAACGGGCTGACCATGTGCCAGCAGCTATATGACGAGTTGGTAGCCCACGGAGCAACGCGGATATGGTTCACAGCCTACGATGATGCAACCAGGGATCGGCTTCGAGCACTCAAGAAACGAAGCGCGGACCTGCACATTGACCGCAAGTGCAAGCTCGATTTGCGGATGGACATGTACGACCGGAAGATTCAGGATTTGAAACTCCCGTGCCACGAGCCGCTTGAGAGTCTGCTGATCCGAGCGACGGGGCAAGTGGGCCTGTGCTGCATGGACTGGCGCAACAGCTACCCATTTGGCAACCTGCACGACATGAGCTTGCGGCATGTTCTGGAAAGTGGCGAGATGCACAAAGTCTGGAACCGCCTCCGCAAGGGGGGGCGTTCCGTCCTACCGATCTGCCGGCGTTGCAAAAGCCAACGGGGGACGAATCTGTGAAGCATCAGGCCGAGCTACTTCAGAAGCCGTGGAGGGCGATGATCGTAATGGACGCCGCCAGAGGCGCCATGACGCACAAGAGATGGCCCCAGTTCGACGTTGTGAAGGCATTGGGAGGTATTACCCATGTCTGGTGTGGGCTGCTCTGGCGGCTTGTGCGTGCGCCTATGGCGTATCTGTCCTGCAATCCGGTCACTACGGAGGCGCGGGATCGGCTGCTCCCGCGAAAAGTGCACATGGTCGAGGTGTGGCGGGAGTGCTGGAGCGAGTTCGGCACCCCGAAGGTACCTCTGGGTTCGGTGCATCCGAATGACGCGGTTACTTTTGTGCTGGATTGGCTCAACAAAAACAAGGCACCGCCGAAACTTGTTGTGCACCTGCTCCAGCCGCACGCACCCTATATCGGCTCTGTGCGGCTACCGATAGCTGCCGGAAACCTGATGGACGGGCTCACGAGTAAGGCGCATGACGTGGATATACTTGGCGCACTGCGCGATGGTGTGATATCATGGGATGTGGTCAGGCGGGCGTATCGTGCGAACCTGGAGCTTGTCGTGCCCTACGCGCTCGGTCTGGCAAGGACATTGCGGGACATGTTGAACGGCCCGGTCATTGTGACTTCGGATCACGGGGAAGCTCTGGGTGAAACCGCTGGTAAGGACGGGCCACAATGGGGCCATGCGGGGATACCCTATGGCCTCATACGGGAGGTGCCCTGGTATGTTGTCGAATGAAGATGTGGAAACTCTCGCAGATGCCGTGACGGTAAAGCTCAAGTCGAGCAACCCCGGATTCGTTCAGGCTGAGATGTGCAACCAGCGGTACACGAGTCTCCGCAAGGTGGTCTATGGCATCTACTGGTTCTTGGGCGTGTTGCTACTGGAGATTATAGCGGGGATGATTCTGTTCGCAGTGTTTGGAGGGGCGTAGAAATGTCCTATGTTCTGTTAGCGACAGCAAAGCGGTATCTTCGGGTTACGCATGCGGCTGATGATGTGCTGATTCAGTCTAATATTGACAGTGCTGAGGAATGGTTGGCCTTGCGCTGTGGGTTCCTGTGGGCTGAGACGGCCGACATTGAGAGCAACGTAGACGGCGGTGGCATTAGTCTGTGGCCTCCATCGCATCCTGTGATCTCTGTTTCCGAGGTTTTGGATACGGAGGGTTCGACTGCGGAGAGCACCAACAACTACAACTTGTGCAACAACTCGCAGGTTGTGCATGACGGGGAGCTTCGATGGGCCAAAGGTCGGGGGAGATGGCAGGTAACGTACACTGCTGGGTATGGAGGTGCAGGCGCCGCTGCTATCGCTATCCCCGATGGGCTTACGAACATTGTGCTGGGGTTGATTGCCCGCGCGTACAACAATCGGGGAGGCATCATGTCAGAAGGCGCCGAAGGGTTCACTGTGATCTGGCAGAAGTTCATTGACACTGACATTGCACGGCAAATCCAACACTACGACTGGACCTCGGGAGTGCGGTAGCATGTGGATATTCTGGATCAAGAAAGGTGCGTTGCTTCGAGATGGTTGCGCCAGTATCCGCAATCGTGGAGACGAAGATAGCGTGCCTCGGGTTCAAGGGCTGCATTTGATAGGGGCCGGTTATGCAGTACGACTTGACATAAAGGGCCGAGACAGGGAACTCGAAGATGCTGCAATTTGTGAGAATCCTGAAGTACCGCCCGACGCGGACTGACGACGCTGAGGGTGGCTCGACTGAAGTGCGTGGCGCCGCAGTAGAGTTGTGGGGCGTCATTCGGGCGCACGAAAGCGAGTTACGCCTCATATGTCGCACAGAGGAGGATATTGTGAACCAGGATCAGGTATTTCACGACGATGCGTATTATCGTGTTGTCGGCCGCGTCGGGCATCATCGCGGGCCGTTCGTCACCTACTCGTTGAACCGGGTTGACAAACCTATTGTGCCCTGATGGCAAAGCGCAACCAAGTCAAGATAAGGATTGTTGACCGTAGTATAGACGTGGTGCAAGCAGTGCGCCGGGCGGTGCCCGATCCGTTGCTCAAGTGCGCACAGGCGGTTGAGGCGACGGCGAAACGGTCAATGCGCAAAGGTGGCCAGCGCGGGCGTGTTGGTCCTCGTGGTGGGAGAGTCCAAGAGTCAAGCGCACCAGGCACGCCCCCGCATGTGCAGATGGGAGCGCTTCGCGCCAGCATCGCATCAGCGTTAGACGAAGAGACGTCCGTTGCCGGGCCGCTGGAGAAGTACGGGAAATGGCATGAGTTCGGTACGCGGATGCTCCCTGCTCGGCCGTTCATGCGCCCGGCATTGCTCCTTGCACGCAAGAAGTTCGCCCGGTTTTTCAGAGGGTTGAAGTTGAGATGATAGCAGAAGCAATACACACTATCTTGCTTGCAGAGCCGTCTATCACGGGTGCCCTGGCAACGTATGATTTCGGGGCTGGGGCGGCGCCGGCGATCCACACCCGCGACCCGATTCCCGTATCTTCTGAGCATCCGGCTATCATAATCACAGAGACGGGGGGTGACAACTGGGATACGTTTCGGGGACACAAGGGCGGCATTATGATAGCCAACGTGCGAGTTTACGGCGACCGCTCGATGTCCCGCAAGATACTCAGGAACCTTGCACAGGACATTTGGGAGGAATTGCACTTGAGCAACCTGGTAGTGCCAGGGTATGATGATGTAGGCACCTATTGCGATATGCCGGCGGAGTTGGAGGACCCTGATGGATTCCCGGGATTCCTGATCGTGGTTCGCAGTCGTATACTACAATCGTAAGTGGAGGTATTTGCAATGCCTGAGCATGCCGAAGATGTAAGCATACAGTTCGGCGGCAACGTGGTCGGTTATGCAACGAGCTTCTCTATGCCGCAACTCGGCAACGAAGTCGAGGTAACGGGCCTGGGCGACAACTGGAAGGACTTCGATATCGCCGACCTGGAAGCCACGATGGACGTTGACGAGTTGTTCGTGCCCTCTTTAGCTGCGCACACCGCGCTTGAGACGGCGTTCCGCACGAAAGCGACGGTTGCTGTGCAGTGGCGCACCGTGCTGGGTTACGGATACAGCGGCACGGCGATTGTCACACGCATGGAAGCGGGTGCGAGTGTCGGCGGTGCTGTTACCCTTGGCATATCGCTCCGGTTCAAGGGTGCGACGGTTGTCAAGGGCGCAATCAGTTAGACCAGAGAATCGGAGGGATAGCAATGGCCGAGTTCACGGACCCGGCAGGGAATGTGTGGCACCCGCGGATTACGTTCAGCCTCGTGACGCGAGTTGAGCGCATAACAGGTGTGAATCTTCTAGCCCATAATTCGGAAGGGTTGAAGAACCCTGACAACCTACTCAAGACGGTGTTTCTGAGTTTCGAGGACGAGGCGAAAGCTGCGGGTGTGACACTGGAGGATTTCCAGAAAGCTATGGACCCCGGTCCTGCGATGCCGATGATCGTAGGATTCAACGCTGCCATTGCGGAGTTCATGGTAGGCATAAAGAAGGGGGCGCCAGTGGGAAATGATGAAGAACTGCGCCCTACACCGGCGACCCCTGGCGGCTCGTTTGGCGGTTAGCTGCTGCTGCGCGGGTCAGTGACATTGGGCCTCTGCAACTGTGGGAACTGCAACTGTTAGCCGAAGAACGTGAGGTGCTGGATTGGGATCATACGGCACAACTCACATGGGCTATGCTGTCCCCGTATGTGAAGCGGCACATTGCGCCAAGAGATTTCAATGTCGTGCGCAAGGCGCGGAGTGCAGAGCATGTGCGCCGGAATCCATTCCCCGGCCCGATGCCTGAGACGTTGACTGAAGAAGAATCCCGCGAGAGGTGGGAGGAATACAAACGATGGCGAGCGCAGGGGCAATAAAGGCCGGCGAGGCGTTCATTGAGATCGGTGCGGACCTCAAGCCGTTGCAGGCCGGACTCTCGAAGGGGCTTAGCAGCCTGAAAAAGTTTGGGGAGAAGGCGCGGGGGATTGGTATTGCATTTGGAGTGCTGGGTGCTGCGATACTGACACCGCTGGCATTCGCGGTCAAGGCTGCCAGCGACTTCGAGGAACAGGTATCAAAGTTCCGCGTTGTGTTCGGCCAGTTTGCAGATGAGGCCGAAGAATGGGCAACTGATTTTGGCGAAGCAGTAGGCCGCAGTCGCGTTGACCTGATGGCATTCCTTTCTACCCTCCAGGACACGTTCGTTCCGCTGGGCTTTGCTCGTGAAGATGCTGCGGCACTTTCCAAAGAGGTGACGCAGCTTGCGGTAGACCTGGGATCGTTCAACAACGTGGCTTCCCCTACAGTGCTCCGAGACCTGCAAAGTGCCATTGTCGGCAACCACGAAACGATGCGCAAGTATGGTGTGATTATCACACAGGCTACACTTGACCAAAAGCTGTTGCAAATGGGGTTCGCAAGCATCACACAGGGAGCAACGAATCAGCAAAAGGTGCTTGCTCGTTTGAACATCATTTTGGGTGACACGACGGATGCGCAGGGTGACGCGATAAGAACGTCTGGGAGTTTTGCCAACCGACTTGAAGCACTGAAAGGCAAAATGAAGGATTTGAAAATCGAGATTGGGGAGAAATTGCTGCCTATATTGAGTTCTTTGTTGGAGGCACTAACAAGCACGATAACTTCTGCAACTGATTGGATCAGCGTAAACGCTGACCTCGCACGCACAATCATAGTCGCTGCGGCTGCGACAGGCACGTGGGCGGCCGCAGTAGGAGGGCTAAGCGTGGCAATATGGGCATTGACGACACACCCGCTGGTTGCATTGACTACGGGGCTGGCGGTACTGGCAGTGGTTGGGATAACAACGATGGGATTCTTCGATACAATAATTGAAACAACAGACAACCTGGCAGACAGTATGGATAAGGTTGGTACTGCCATTGAAGGTGTCACAGATAAGATCAAGGGTCAAGGCACGGCGACGAGAGAGTTGGCAATTGCACAGAAACGTGCAGCCTTGGAGGCTTTGGAAGCAGAATTAGCAGCCCTCCCCCCAAAGGGTCTCGGGGTTGAGGAACTTGGGGAACTCATTGGTCCAATAACCCGCTTTCGCAGGCATGACAAGGAGACTGAAGAAGAATTGTTTGCGTTGCGTGGGATAGAAATGAAACGTGAAGACCTCATTGAGGAAATAAGCAAAGCACGTACTGACTTTGCCATAGAGTTGGGGAGGGGCGGGGCGCCATTCGAGCATGGCCTTGTTTCTCCGATTGAGGCAGTAAAGCAATACACGAAACTCATAGAGCAGCAGCAGCAGATAATACAGGCCATGCTTGAGGACACCGCCGCGCACAGCGCGAAGCAATGGCAAGCAGCGGAAGCCCAACTTGGCATCTATGAGAAGGGGTTGAAGTCAGCGCAATCCCTAGTAAAGCGGTTTGGGCTGACGCCTGTGATAGTTCCTGAGATAGTCCCCCCAAAAATTGCGCCACCCCCTGTAATAGACCCGCGCATTGAGACGGGTATTATCGGCCGCTTCGGCGGGTTGGGTGCGGGTGCTGGTGGCCTGGCCGGGCGTGCAGGATTCGAGACGAAGATTGGCGAGACTCTTCAGCAGCAACAGCTCTCTCAGTTGAAGCAGATCAACGCCAATACACAGCAGGGCGATGGCGCTGCCCAGCCGCAGAACCTATAGGAGCCGGCAAAATGGCGGCTACAGAGATTGTCCCCTCGAAGGATATCCGCGAGGAATCCAACCGTGATCAGATCACCCGTATCTATAACGTCGATACCGGTGATCCTGACGCCGCCATAGTGCAAGGACCCGTCGAGGGGGCGCTCTACCCCGGCACGTCGTATACGCGTGTCAGCACGAAGCACGTAAAGCCCATTGCCGGTAACATGTGCGAGTTGCGCGTGGTCTATGAGCGGCATCCTGAACTGCCCATGAGCCCCGGCGATGCTGGCCTTGCGTTCTTTGATTCCACTGCGCAGACTGAACACATTGTATTCGACCGCAACGGCGTCCTCATTTCTTCTGACGAAGGGTTGCCGGAAGGGGTGGACGTTTACCGCCCGCAATTCGTCCACTCTGAGACATGGTGGTTTACGACAGTCACGAATGCTTATGTCGAGACTCTCTATACCTACACAGCGACGATCAACAAGTATCCCTGGAAGCTGTGGCCCGCACGCTCAATGATCTTCCTCGGTGCTACTGGGCGGCGTGAGGGTATCGAGAAATGGCGGGTGGATTACCGGTTCATGTATCGCCCGACCCAACCGATCTATGACGAGAACGGCAACATCATAGGAACTGCGGGCGGCTGGGATTATGTTTGGAATAAGTGGAAGAAAGAACCTGGTTTCAACGCTGACCTCACAACGTCTCTCAAGCTCAAGATACTTGAGACGAATGTTTCCCCCGTCTACCCGGATACTCGGTTCGTGAACCTTGGCATAGGATTCTAATATGGGCCGCGAGCCTAATCCCATTGGCCCCGCGCAACCCTTGACGCGGGACAACTTCAACACGCTGGCAGCCATTGGGCACAAGGTTCACAACATCGCGGGCGCCGGTGGTATCAACGTGCAGCAACATCCTGGTGGCATCATCATTCAGACTGCACAGGAGTTGTTTGTCCTTGAGGAACCTGCGCAGGTAATGCTTGCGAAGAACATTGGGACGGACGATCTGAACGTATTCGATGCAGCACATATCACCGAGCCGATACAGTTGCAGGATACCAGCGGGGGGGAAGCGGCTATTGACGACGGGACGCCGATAGATGGACCGCATCTTTTCACACAACGCATTATGGAAGTGAAGCAGCCGACGGAGACGAGTTTCGGGCGTTTTGGTATCTGTGCGGAGTCTCTTGTTGACGGGGAGATCGGTGAAATCTGGGTAGCTGGTGTGTGTCTGTGCAGGCTCTTGCGCACGGGAGAATGGGATCCGCGACCCTTCCAGAAAACCGCTGACCGCGCGGACACTCGCCAGGATGCGCCTCAGTTGCAACTTTGTTCAGTTGGCGCTGCACAAGTACTGTGGGTATTTCGGCCTCTATGGCCCAATCGCCCGCGGCAGGAGCGCCTTGCCATCATACGGTTCGACAGTCGGGACACAGACGGGGTAGGAATGGAAAGCTTTATGCGGCCGATCAACGCGGGAACAGGCGAAGTGATACAATTCAACACGGCGACAGTAACGCGGCTTCGGGAGGCGATTGTACAGATCACATGATTGTTGTGGTGGACAGCACCGGCCAACCTCTCCCCGTCAATGCGATTCGCTTTGGTGGTGGGATTGCTGTTGTTGATCTGGGCAACGGCGCTGTGCGAGTCGGCGGGCCGGCAACGACCAACCTTGTTACGACGACTCGTACTCGGTCAGTATGGGCGACAGTGACGTACACGCAGGCGACACGAGTTCTAACCCGGACGATGTACTTTACCGTTTCCTATACGAGAGACCGCACGGTTACTCAATGGATTGATCACACAGTAACTGCCTCGAAAACAGCCTACCACTCGGCAGAGGTTTCCAAGGATGTAAGCGCCACGCGCACGGGCACGGTTTGGCAGACGCAGACATTCACCAAGACAAAGACGTGCTCGGCATTCTTTACGGTCACGCGCTGGCGCACAGTTACGAACACGCGCACGAATACGCAGGATTTCACGCAGGACGTTTCTGCTACCCGGACCCGGTGGTTCACTGTTACTGTTGAGAAAACAGTATGATTCTCGTTGTCAATAACAGCGGCGCAGTAATACCAGCGGCTACCATTGTGTGGGGGCCGGGAGTTGAAATTGAGCATCGGGGCAACAATGTTTGGCATGTAAGCAATCTGAAACCAGCTTCAGAGTATTCGGCAATCACCCACACAGTAACAGCCACCAGCGATGTTACCTACACAAAGACACATAGCCGAACTGGCATACGCACGGAGTGGAAGACTCGCACCAACACGCGGAGTCCCATTGTTGACCATCCGGTTACGGCGACCCGGACAGTAACAAAATGGGTAACGGAAGCAACGGTATGGGTTGGCACGCGAACGGAATGGCACACGATCTATGACAATACCAAGACCAGGACAGTAACCAAGACGGTATCTGTGTGTATCACACGCTCAGCAGTGGACGGGACAGAAGAAGGCACCCGAACAGTAACGCAATGGTTCACACTAACCCGGTCGCCAGAGAATACGGTTGAAGTAACCAAGACTCGCACCGTGACGGTTACCAAGGAGGTCACACCGGCGTTCGTCTGCTGCGATGAATGTATTACAGTCTCTGATGCTGGGGGGGCTGGGACTTATCTTATTACTTGCGATGAGTGTGGTGATCCCCCATGTGACGGCACTGTAGGTTGCGACTATGCGATTGAACCCGGGGACTTCAAGATTGGTCCGCCGACAATCCTCGAATGCTTGGGAAGCAACTGCGCGGCCACTGGAGGTATCATCAGGCAAGTCTATTTGCGTACAGCGGAGAATTGTCCGTAATGGAACCGAAAGACTGCCCTGAATGTGATTGGACCAGCATCGGCCATGAGCCAGACGGAAACCCGGTGGGACACTATGTTGTCCACTGTGCCAAGTTCAAGCGGGCACTCGGCTGGACGCATGGGCACGGGAACGCGTTCTGTAAGAAGTGCATCACGGCAGGATGGCACAAGTTGAAGGCGCTCGACGTGCCGGAATTGCGCGCCCACATTCAGCGGCTTCTGGCCGGTCGGTTCCACAACGGCGACTGCCCGAAGTGGAAGGGCACGGGCGAGCATGAGTTAGACATAGACCTCTCCGATTGGCTGCACCGGTATTTGGACATTACCAGCTTCGATGATGCCGCGCACTTGTTCGAGCGCTCGATTCTCAACTGGGCGAAGTTGCCGGAGGTGCAGGGCGGCCATCCACCTGAGACAGTGGCGGCGATAGCCGAAGCAATCGCCGCTGAGTTTGGGATGGAACATGTACTTGCTCTTGTTGAGGCGAAGGTGAATGAGCTTGTTGGAAGCCGTAAAGAAGGCACGGGCGGCTCGTGACCAGATAGACGACATGCCGCCCTGCACGCACGCTACCCTGGCCGACAAGATCAAAGGGCCGTGCGGTGCCTATAAGCGGCTATGGATGTGCTCCGAACCGTTTGCGCGAAAGGTGCCTGGTCTGCGTCCCACTGCGCACTGTTTGAAATGGTGTAACCGCAATCCCCGGAGGGAACAACATGAAGGTCAGCCTACTACTCAACGCACATAACGAAGGCCCCGAAGTTCTGCGCACCATCGGGTCATTCCGCGCTGCCGCTGGCGACTGCGACCTCGAAGTGATTGTCCTCGCTGATAGCACCACGGATGGAAGCTGCGAGAACCTGCCCGATGATGTTCTTGTCTTGTCAAGCCTTGAACAGTTGGGTTGCGGCAAGGCGAAGGACGTACTCACAAAGCACGCCACGGGGGATGTGATGTGGCACAACGACGCACACAACCGGCTTGTGCACGGCACGGTTGAAGAGGTGGCGGCTCTGTGCGTGGCGTCGTCTCCGTGCATTGTGAGCCCACGCCTTGCCCCTCTGCGCTGCGGGAATCAAGATGGGTGCAAGGTCTACGGAGATATCAAGCGTTGCAACATCAATTGCGAGAACTACGCTGACGCGGAGTATGAGCTTGCCAGTGGCGGCGGGCAATTCGGCGGGGACATCATAGCCGACCCTGGCCGTGGCGGTGAGGTGAAAGTTGACGCGCGCGGGCGCCCACCGGATGATGCCATTAGCAACGTGGGGGCTGTCAATTTCTCGACGTTCGCCTACACGCGCGAGACGCTTGAAGCTCTCGGCGGCTGGAACAGGTATCCCGGATGGTGGGGATCGCAGGAGTTGGGGGTTTCCCTCCGGGCCTTCTTCGCCTCAGTCCCCATCATCCTTATGCGCGACGTGGTAGTGCTGCACAGGTTCCGGTCGTGGAACCGGCCTGACGGCTCGGCCATCCTTGACCCGAAGGCGCCGGAGTATTACAACACGCCACGGGGCCATCGGACGGCCAACAGCATGTACGCACTGCGCGTGGTGCTGGATGACGAGACATGGCAGGCGGCGTGGCTGCCGTGGTATCAGCGGAAGAACGACGCAGAGGCCATGAAGGTGTTCGCCGGGAGCGAGGTCGAACAGCAGCGCGAGGCATTCCAGGCGCTCAAGAAGCGCACGGATCGGGAATTCTACACGGAAGTTTTGCATCACCCTCATCCGCTTGATTGGACGCTCAAAGAAGGCGCTAGCCGGGCACTCTACTATCTGCGTGCGGGGTTGGGCGATATCGTTATGTCCATACCGGCGCAGAAGGCGCTGGCGAAACTCTCCGGGCAGCCCATTGATATCTACGACAAAGGTTTCCACCAGGGGGCGGAGATGCGCGAGTTCCTCGAGGGCCAGCCCTGGGTGCGCAAGGTAATAGGCGACGAGCCTGACCTTACGTACTACTCATTGGTGGCTGCCGAGTACTGGGCCAAGATGCCGGGGTTCTTCCCGCTAGGCGCGCGGATTGGCGAACCGCTGCGGCAGTGGCGACAGAGCCACGAGGTTGAAGGGAACATGGCGGCTATCCGCAGCCTTGGGTATGACGGACCTATCCCCTCAGTAACGATTGACCACATGGAGATACCTGACAACTTCCCGGCTGACTACGTTGTAATAGGCATCGGCGGGCGCAGCCACGACCGCAAGGCGTACCCGCATTGGGAAGCAGTGTCTCGCACCCTGAAGGATCAGGGGGTAGAGATCGTCTTTATCGGCGTGGCGAGTGACGATCAACCCTGGATGGATGGGTTGGGCAAGAACATGTGCGGCATGACCAATCTGCTCCAACTTGCCGGCGTGCTCTGGCGGGCACAGCTCTACGTCGGGATTGACAACGGGCCGAGCCACCTGGCAGCTGCAGTGCGGACGCCGTCTGTGCTGCTCTACGGGCCGACAGCGGAACGGAAGAACCAGCCGTGGGGGCCGTGCAAGGTTCTGCGTGCTGATAGTTACGACTGCGCTCCGTGCTACGAGCATCCCAAACAGAACAAGTGCTGGTGTTGTGACGGGAAGGGAAAGGCACATGACGCGGGGCCGTGCATGTACGCGCTAGAGTCGGGGTATGTGGTCGGCGAAGTGCTCAAGAGCCTGAACGCGGAGCCCTGGCATGGTCAGGGGGTAGGCCAGCGGTTCTACTCGGTCAAACAGAAGCTCGTGAACCGGGGGGCGTGGCTCGGCCAGCACTACGGAGAAATGCGGCGCCTGTGCGAGTTCCTGAGTACGAAACAGGTGAACCGGGTACTGGAGATCGGGTCGTGGGCGTTGTCGTGGCCCTACGTTCTGGGCGAGACGTTGGCCCGACCGATACACTTCATTTGTATAGAACCGGAGCCGCGTAAAGGCTGGAAAGAGAACATGATGGCACTTCGGGCAGCGGGTCACACGATAGAACTGGTGCGCGAATGGAGCGGTAAGGCGATGCCAGAGGTAAGCCGCATCAGCAACGAATGGGCTGACGCGAGTCCTTACCCGGCAGGCGGCTTCGATGTGCTCCACATTGACGGGGACCACAGCATCGAGGTGGCAACCCGGGACTGGGACATGTACCGGCACGTCGTACGGTCGGGGGGCTACGTGGTGATCCACGACGTTCAGGGGCACGACTCGCACGGGAGGATGGCCTACGGGCCGGATGCGCTGTTCGAGGTCCTGGCGACCCGGTATGAGAGTTGGCGCTGGTGTGACGGGCATTCTGGCATGAAAAACTCGCAGGGCGGGCCAATCCAGGGTGGCGGCATCGGGGTGATCCGGCTGCCGGGCTCTGACGGCACGCACAGTGGCCTCTGAGGGGCTCGAAGCCAGGGGAAGCCGGCAGGCGCCGGCCACCCTGCTCGCCTTTGCAAACATACATACACAAGAAGAGTATAAAACTTTCGACACACTTTTTCCAGTTTGTTGTTTGTTTTGTGCCTTGTATATATAGGGGGATTGCGGACTTAGGACTGAAAGGACACTGCGGGCTCCTCCTTTCACGAAACCCCAAGAAGAAAAAAGAGAAAAAGGGCTTGACAGGGGGGCGGGGATGTGGTAAGCTATTGATATGAGCATGAAACACTCAGCACGAGACGATGCGGGCCGGGCGCGGACCACGGAGTTCGCGGCGGCCCGTCTGCTTTCAGGGGAGGGGACGATGGCAGAGAAGAGGATCGCGCGGTGGGTCTATGACGGATTCCACGGGCGTGCGAACATTAGCGTGCAAGTGCCGGCGGACGCCAAGGTAAATAGCCGCGTGGAGATCAGTGCCCGCGTAGCACGGCGCCTGTCCAAGCTTGTGTGCGGAATGACGAACTGCCAGTGTGGCGAGTTCGTGGTAGAGGTAGAATATCTGATGGCGGGTTGGCCTCGCCGCTACTACGTAACCTTGCCAGAGGCGCCCGCGTCGCGCTGGCATACGCCGGTTGTCCGGGGTAACTATCCCTCAGCTGGCTAACCAACCTGGCGACCCCGCCGGGGCTGGGTCTTTTGGAAAGGAGATGGGCTGATGGGCGACGCGAAGGAGTGTTACTTCTGTGACAAGACGGGGTCGGGGGCTCGCATCTGCGCTGAATGTATTGGCCTGTGGAGGAGTGCTTGTGATCGGCGGGGCGCCCTTTACAGGATATTCACGAAACAGCGTAAGGAGATTGACCAGTTGACAGCAGAAGTCAAGCAGCTAAGAGGCGAGTTGGCCGAAGCTGAGGAGACGGGCTGATGAGCGTGCGAAGCGGCTGCACGACGGTTATAGGCGTCATCCTGGGCTTGGTGCTGGTGGCCGTGGGCTGCTCGGTGATCATGGGCGGGTCATGCGCAGCATTGGTTGGCCTGGGCGCAGCAGTGCAGGACGAGGCCGCAGTAGAAGGGGTAGAAGGGCCATGAAAGTAACACAGATCACAATCAATGGTGAGCGGGGTTGGGCAAGGCTCGCTCGCTTGACTGATGACGCCCGTGTCGGGGTCTACACCTACGTCTACGGGTCGGGGGGCGAGGGCCAGTTCACGAGTGTCAGGGCGGACGACGTCGCCAGCCAGAGCATGCTGGCCCGGCGCATCCGCAAGCAGGTTGAGGCGCCGCCCGTGCCGCTCGACGATTCGTGGGAAGAATA
>SDBU01001206.1_pt1 | contig 37676 bp, 16 predicted proteins | sample 2277071 | NCBI WGS metagenome assembly SDBU01 (sample SAMN10397929, study PRJNA504765) | marine sediment metagenome | isolation source: marine sediment core GS08_GC12, 126 cmbsf | place: Arctic Ocean: Gakkel Ridge, Loki's castle | collected 2008 | reverse complement strand
CGAGAAGCTGGGCGTGCCGGTGGGCATCGTTCGCGTGTGGGTGCACAACACCGCCGCGGCGACGCCACTGGCGGGCCTGGCGGCCGTGCCGGCCTTGCGGGGGATGGCCAAGCGAGTTGAACTGTGGGACCCCACCACGCCCCGCGGGGCCAAGGCCCACGCCAGGTGGCGGCGGAAGATGAAGGCCTGGACATCCGGCCTGCGGAAGGGGTTGGCCGCGGGGGCGGAGGTCGCGCCCAGCCAGCCCCCGCTGCTGCCCGGCCCGGCCGCCGGCGACGCCGCCGAGCCGACGGTTATCTACAACGGATCGATCCACCCCATCGTCCCACTGGCCCTTCGCGGCGTCATCCACACCCACACCGGCGCCAACGCCGGTGACCCCCTCTCGGCGGTGAAGATGCGTGCCCTGGTTCTCGGCCTTCGCGCCGTCTTCGGCCGGGCCAAGATGCCCTTTGCCCTGCTGCAGGCCGGGCAGCCCGGCCTGTACGAGCTGGACATGTTCGGCGCCGACCACAACCTCGCCGCCTCGGCCGACCACCGCGAGCGGCAGCGGCAGATACTCTCGATCCCCAACACCTCCCTGGTGGTCTCGGCCGACCTGGGCTACCACGCCGCCGACATCGGCCACCGCATCGCCGCCTGGGCCTTCGCCGGTCCCTACCGCCAACGCGGCGCCGCCTCCGGCCCCCTTTACAAGCGACACCGCATCCGGGGCAACACCGTCACCATCGAGTTCGACCACATCGGCGGCGGGCTGATGGCCGCACGCAAGAAAATGGCCGCCGCCCCGGCCGAACGCGCCGACGGCCGGCTGAACTTCTTCGCCATCGCCGGGGCCGACAAACGCTGGCGCCGGGCGACGGCGACGATCAAGGGCAACCGCGTCATCGTCTCCAGCGACAAGGTGGCCAAGCCCGTCGCCGTCCGCTACGCCTACCAGGTCGAGCCACGCGGCCTGAGCCTGTACAACCAGGCCGGCCTGCCCGCCCCGCCCTTCCGCACCGACAACTGGAAAGGCGCGGGCCTGAACTCACGGGTCGAGGCGCACCGCGACAAGTCGTCCGAGGCCCTGACCGCCCTGCTGGGCTACCCCGGTGACATCGCCTCCCTGGCCGCCGCCAAGGCCCTCGCCGCGAAGGGCCCGGGCGCGGGGGGCGTGGTCGAGTCGCTGCTGAAAGACGCCGACCCCGACCTCCGCTGCGGCGGTTTGCGAACGCTGGGCTGGCTGTATTGGCTCGGCGAGGTGGAGCGCCGCCGCTACCACGGCACCGATCCCCAGCCGGTCACCCCCGCCATCGAAGCGGCCCTCAAGCGTATCGCTGCCGCGGCCAAGGATGGCGACCACTGGGTCCGTTACTGTGCGGCCGAGGCGTTGGGGCTGATCGGCGCCGAGGACCCGCTCACGGTCGAGACGCTCAAGGCCCTCGCCCTCGACGAGGAGCCGCTGGTGCGCTGCGCCGCGCTGAAGGTGACCAAGTTCCGCCTGAAGCAGGCGAGCCACTGCATGGCCATCGCCGAGGCGGTGCTGGCCGCCAAGGGCTTCGAGGACCACGACACCGTGGCCAGGGCGTTGGGGCAGATCAACCGCTACCACCATTGGGCCGGCGTAGAGGTGGACCTGGCGCTGATCAGCCGGTACATGCGGGAGATGGACGTCGGCCGCGTGGGCGGCGGCGTCTACAGCCTGGGCAACACACTCCGCCGCATGGACGTGCTCAACAAACCGGACATCTTCGCCGGCGTGCTGAACCTGTATGCCCTCGGCTGCCGCAACTACATGCTGTACGGTGTCGAGCGTTGGATCGCCGTCCCGGCCAACGCCCCGGCCATCCGTGAGAAGATCGAGCAACTGAAACGCCGGATCGACCAGTTGGGCCGCAAGAAGCCTCTCAACTGGCTGGACCGCAAGCGCCGCTTCGAGGACGCCATCCCGGCCCTCGAACAACTCCTCCGGAAGATCGAAAAGGCCGCGAAGTAACATTTGCCGGGCCCCACGGCGAGGCCCGCGTGGACACGCCGTGTCCTTCTCACACGGTAATATGGTAGAATGCCGTCCCGGCGCCCTGTGTGGTGCCATGCCTGTCTGGTGCCATGCCCACGCTTGCGTGGGCATGTTCGCGGGAAACTGTCGTCCGGCATGGTCGGGTGCCATGCTTCTGCTCGCAGAAGCATGCGTTGGCGGACCTCCGGCACGCTGGACGCCTGACCCCATGTGCCTGCGTGTTGCCGGCGGCGGGTGAGGGCATGCTTCTGAAAAACAACAGAAGCATGGCACCCGACGTGGGCATGTTCGCGGGAAACTGTCGTCCGCTTGGTGGGTGCCACGCACAACTCCGTTGTGCGTGCCCGGGCGGACCCACCGGGCAGCGCATCACTTGTGAGGATCAGTGGGATGGCGGGGCAAACACCTCGTCACCGTTGACCTGATGTCAGCGTCGCATGGGAGCCATGTTGCCTTTCATGTTAGCCACGGGCGCGAGCCCGTGGACGGTTGCCCCCGACACCACCAGCCCCCGAAGGGGGCGACTCATGCCGGCCGGTCCGGCCCGCATGAATCGCTGCCTCCGGCAGCTCCGTTGCGGCGGTCGCCGGCGGCCCACGGGCTCGCGCCCGTGGCTAACATGAGGTGCTTGAGCCGCAGGAATGATCGGACACCCCCACGCTCGCGTGGGCATGTTCGCGGAGAATTGTCGCCCGGCATGGCCACGCAAGCGTGGCCATGGCACCGGTCAGTGTTGGGCGGACAGAGTAGTAGAATGCGGCCGATCGGACCACATCGACGTTTCGAGAGCTGCCGCACAAGGAGTTCGAAATGCGAGGCAAGTTGACGGCATACCTCATCGGCGGAATCGTAGCCTATGGTGTTCTCGTCACGGCCGCCGTTGCCGCCGAGCCGGTGAACGTCGCCCCCAAGGCCAAGGTCACCGCCAACAGCGAGTACAGCAGCGACTACCGCGCCAAGTGGGCCATCGACGGGAAGATACCGGCCGCGGAGTGCAAGCAGGACACGCGGCAGGCGTGGTGCGTTCGCGGGGCCGATACCAAGTGCACCGGGGAGTTCACCCTGACGTGGCGCAAGCCCGTCGAGGTCGCCGAGATCGTCTACTTCGGCCGCACCGGCCAGATCATGCAGGAGTGCTTCAAGGACTACGAGGTCTACCTCGATGACGCGACCGAGCCGGTCACCCGCGGCACCTTCGCCAAGCGCCACGGCCCTCAGCGCATTCGCCTGCCGAAGACGACCGTGCGGAAGATTCGCATCGCCTTCCTCTCGGCCTACACCACCACGGCCAACCCCGGCGCGTCGGAGATCGCCGTGTTCGCCGCCTCCCCTCCCGACAAGCAGCTTCTTGCGATGATGACCCCGCCCCGGGAGCGCACCGCCGAGGCGACGGCGATGCGGGACGAGTTGCTCGCCGGCCGGCTGGGCTTCCGCGACATCCTGCTGGTGAAGCGCTACCCCCTGAACATCTCCCACGTGTACGTGTACCACGTCGAGGGCTTCCGCAAGGGCGGCGGGCTGTACGTGTTCACCCCCGACGCCGAGGGCGGTAAGCTTCGCCGCCTGGTCGACTCGACCGACGGCATGATCACCACCGCCGACCTCTCCTACGACGGCAAGCAAGTCGTTTTCGCCTGGAAACGCGGCGGGCTGGTGATGTGCCGGCCGGTCAGCCTCATCGAAGACATCGACCGCTCCGTCAGCGACAACGACTACCAGATCTACCGCGTCAATATCGACGGCACCGGCCTGACGCAACTCACCTCAGGCCCGCACAACAACCTCGACCCCTGCTGGCTGCCCGACGGCGGCATCGCCTTCATCTCCGACCGCAAGCCGGCCTACGCCTACTGCTACGTGGTCACCTCGCCGGTGGTCTACCGCATGGAAGGCGACGGGTCCAAGCAGAAACGCCTGTCGGCCAACTACCTGATGGACTTCACCCCGTCGGTGCTCAACGACGGGCGAATCGTCTACACGCGATGGGAGTACGTCGACCGCGCCGCCTGCCCCATCCAGAGCCTGTGGGCGATCAACCCCGACGGCACGGGCCTTACCGGGGTGTACGGCAACCGGGTCATCTCCCCCGGCACCTTCATGGACGCCCAGCCGGTCCCCGGCACCAACACCATCATCGCCACGGCCACCAACCACAACGGGCCCTGCCGCGGCGGCATCGTCGTGATCGACCCGAACAAGGGCGCCAACGCCCGCGAAGCGGTCACCGTCGTGACACCCGAAATCGACATCTACCGCCCCGGCGGGGTGTACGGCAACGGCATGCGGGGCCCCTACGAGAAGCCCTTCGCCCTGGGAGACGAGAAGTTCCTCGTGGCCAACAACGGCGCCCTCCAGCTTCGCGACTTCGACGGCCACGGCGTCACGCTGCTGCGACCGCAGGGGGGAATGGGTTTCTACAGCGCCCAGCCCGTCCGGCCCACCCCGCGGCCGCCCGTGCTCACCGGCGGCATCATGGACGAGCGCATCGTCCTGCCGGCCGACGGGAGCGTCTCGGGGGCCTGGGCCACGGTCTTCCTGCATGACGTCTACAACGGGCTGGAGCCCCACGTCGAGCGCGGGCTGATCAAGCGGATCGCCGTGGTGCAGGAAGTCGAAAAGAGCACCCACACGCCGCAGAACAACGTCAAGCCCGGCGGCCACGGAATGCGGAACATCGCGGTGTTCGGTTTCCAGTTCCCCCTGGTTTCCTGCGGGGCGACCTACGCCCCCAAGAAGCTCTGGGGCTTCGCCGACGTCAAGGCCGACGGCTCGGCCACGTTCAAGGTGCCGTCGGAGGTGCCGATCTACTTCATGGCGCTCGATGCCGAAGGCCGGGCGCTGCAGCGGATGCGAAGCTTCACCCACCTGATGCCCGGCGAGGTGCAGGGCTGCGTCGGCTGCCACGCCGACCGCAATTCCGTCGCCCCCCAGCCGAGGAGGCGACTGAACATGCGCGCCAAGCCCCAGGAGCTTACCCCCCCCGAGTGGGGCGTCGTCGGCTTCAGCTACCCTCAGGTCGTCCAGCCGGTCTTCGACCGCCACTGCATCGGCTGCCACAACGAACGCACCCAACCGGCCGGCGTGGACCTCAGCGGCGACAAGACCGACTTCTTCAATGTCTCCTACGACATCCTCGCCCGCACGGGCACACAGGCCGAGACCGGCTGGCGGAGTCACGGCAGCCCGATCGGGCCTCGCGGCGATGCCCAACGCGGCGAAAGCCCCTACACCTCGTGGATATGGTCCATCAACGGGGCCGGGCATAACGTGCTGGAGATCGCCCCCCGCCGCTGGGGCAGCCCGGCCAGCAAACTCGCCGAGATCATCCGCAGCGGGCACCTCGACGCCGACGGGAAGCCCAAGGTCAACGTCCCCGACGCCGACCGGCGAAGGGTGTACCTGTGGCTCGACCTGAACGTCCCCTACTACGGCACCTCCTCCTCCAACCACAAGACCCGCCTCGGCAGCCGACGGATGTACCCCGCCCAACTCGACGCAACCCTCAAAGAGGTCGCCTCCCGACGCTGCGCCGAGTGCCACAGCAAAGGGAAAGGGAAAGCAATCCCGCGGAAGTTCTACACACGCATGCTCAAGCCCGCCAACAACAACTTCATGCTCGCCCCCCTCGCCAAGACCGCCGGCGGCACCGAGCGCTGCGGCAAGCCGATCTTCAAATCAAAGGATGACCCCGACTACCGCAAGCTGCTCGACACCTTCAAGCCCCTCCAAAAGCTCCTCGCCGACCGCCCCCGCGCCGACATGCCCGGCTTCGTCGTCCTGCCGTAGAAACAGGGGGGCCAGATCCCCTATTCCTCCTTGACAGGGGTATTCGCGTGCGTTACCGTGCGACTCATGCCTCGGATCGCACGAGTTGTGGCGGCGACCTATCCGCATCATGTGACACAGCGGCGCAATCGCCGTTAGCCGACGTCCTTCTGTGATGACGACTCCGGCGCTTAGCTGCGGCTGATGGCCGACTGGTAACGGCGGTGCGGGAACACGATGTGGGCTCAGAAGCCTGATGCCCGACCACGTACACTTGCTGGTTCTTCCGGAGACGTCCGAGGAGCCTGCCTTGGGCATCGCCGCGGCCCAGCCCCCGCGGGCGACCGAGCAAGAAAGATAGGGGAGAATAACTGGTAACCGTCCCACTTATTTCCTGTCTCGGGCATTCTCCCGGGGCTTGCAGGAGATCGCCGATGCGACGAACGACCTATTCCATTCGCAAGGGCTTCGAGTACCAGGACCTATTCTGTGCCCTCACTCTCCTCCAGCTGGTGAGCACCGGCGAGCACGACGTACTGTTTGAGATCGAAAGCGATGAAGTGGAGCACATCGATGACTTGGTGTTATTCCGGCCTTCGGCTCCTACCGGGCACCAAGTGAAGTATCACACCTCGCAAGGCTTACACGAATCGTTCGCCACTCTGACCGCCGCTAGGGAGGGAAAGAGGTCACTACTTCAGAAGCTGGTTGCTGGGTGGAAGACTCTGTCATCAGATGGCGAAGGCCCATGTGAGATCGTATTCGTATCATCGAATCCTGCCGAGCCTGGACGAGGAACATTGGGGAATGCAATCGAGACTGAGAGCCGACGGATAGGCGACCGTTTCTTTCGCGATGGCACGTTTCGCAAGCCGCGTGAGAATCTGTTGTCGCACCTCGATATTCCCGCCGAGATGTTCCAGAACTTCGTCCGCTCAATCACATGGAAAACTGGTGTCTACTCCATTGACGATCTGAAAGCCGAACTTGCAGCTCTTCTGAAAGCGATTGGCCTCCCCCATGGCCGTGACGCTTTGGATGCTGTGATGCAAATCGTTGGGGGCCTTGCAACCCAACACAGCGGTCGGACGAGCATCAAGGATTTCGTAGCATTGCTTGGTGAGCATACCACTTTGCGAGAAGCGTGCGAGCAGGTGTTTCCCGGCATGGTTGTGTCCCGCAAGAAGCGAGCAGGCGCCGCACGTGTTGCAGTTGTGGCCCTCGAGTGCCTGCCAGCATTCATATCGCGGGATTTCGCGTGCCTCGAAGAACCGTTGCCTTTAGTGGACTACCAATACGCCACCACACAGCCAAGCATGCTTGGCGTTCTAGACGAAGAGCACGCTGCGTGGAAAGATGAGTATATCCGGTGGCAGCAGGCGCGCATTTACAGCTTGTTGTCGCTGTTGGAGTCATATGCTATTGACCTTATAGTGTTCCCCCGATTTGCCGTTCCTTTTGATGTGTCCCCGGCGGTCCTGGAATGGTGCCGAGAGCATGGATGCAATTGTGCCCTCGGCGGGCATACGATGCATCATGGAGGACCCGATGCGTATCGTGACGCCCTTGCCCTCACCGTGACAGCCGGCGATGCGGGTTACACTGGCGCTGACAGTCTTGTCCTGCACATCTTGCTTCGACATGATCGGACCAGTCGCTATGTTGCCTCAGCAATGGGTTCGCCCTACTCGAAGCGAGAGACGCCGACCAAAGCGAATCATCTGTTCCAGCTTGCTTGTCGAGACGGGTGGATCACGGTGGCTCTCATAGACTCCATCGATGCTCTCGCTCACATCGAACGTACCAAGGGCCCCGCGCCGGAACTAGTTCTCTGCTCTTGCGGAGTGCATGGCTCAGCATTGTACGACGCGGTTCATGGCGTAACCGGATTCGAGGGCCTGCCAGTGGCCTTTGCATCGTCGAATACCGTTCTCAATCCGTTCGTCGCAACTGACGTCCGAGACTCTGCATCCCTTGGCAGCAACCGTTGGGAAGGTGTCGTCGTCGCGGACATCGAGTACGCGCGAAAACCTGGTGCTGTGTCTGCGCGGATTGTGTCGTCTAAACGGTTACCCTTGGTTTATGCCGAGCCTCAGAGGGGCGGAGACAGACCACAGACACTCGACGCCGCCGGGGGCTTCTCTGCAGCGGTTTCCGAAGCGCGGGCCAGCCCTAGCGAGTGCCTTGTCCTTTCTGGCGAGGATCCCGGCAGCTTCTTCCAGCGCAGAGCGAAGATCGCAGATGAGAGCATCCGCGCTAAGTTACGGACCTGCACTCCGGAAGCCATCGAACGCCTTTCACAGAGTCTCAAGAGAATTGCCGACTCATGCAGAGAATACGAGACAGCTGTAGTGGCGCACACCTCTACACAAACCAGCAGCATGCCGATCTCGCGCGCCGCACCCAAAGCGCCATTTGTTGACCGGACTGAGCCTGTGAAGCACGTCATGTTGTTCGCAGAGGGCGCTCTGCGTCACCGCGTCCTCGTCGTGTGTGGTCCAGCCGGGATTGGCAAGAGAGAATTGATTAATGTCGCGCAACAGCAAGACTCCCAGCGGGAGAAGTGGCTCCGATTCCGCTGCGTGGAGGATTCAACATTCGCAGAAACACTCGCCCAGCTATACGTGCGACTAGGGATTCCTAGTGAGGGGGCCCCGCCTCTTGACCTTGAGACATACGATCACCTATGGCAGCATTTGGCGACTCAGCAAGAACGTGTCCTGATAATCGAAGACGCACAGCATCTTCCAATCTTCGAGTCAGATGTGGAGCATACCGAACTGATGTCGTGTCTCAGCGTTCTTTGCAGGCAAGACTTCACTCATATACCACGCGTCATACTTGTATCGGAGTTGCGTGGGCACTTCGCCTTTTCACACAGCCATCTCTTGGACGTACTGCGCCTTGATGGTCTGACGGAGCCAGACACCGTGCAGATGCTTCGCGAGTTGACGAGTTATGCCAGCTCGCAGTATCCCCCTCCGACCACAAGCGAGCTGACTCACATCGCACGTCGCATTCATGGACATCCTGTGCTTGGGCAGATTGTCGTGTCGTTACTTGAGCGGCTACCAACGGCGGAAGTGGCCGACTCGCTCCATGAACGAGAGGAGGTGCGGCAGTATGTGATCAACCGTTTGCTCGGCAAGGCGTCGCTCGGACCAGCAGAGAATCGATTCCTTGCCCTTGCGTCCGTGTTTCGCCAGCCGGTACACATCTCGGCATTCCGGGATGTCAGCGGATCGGGCGCGAGAGAAATCGCCGGAGATTTGGCGGATCGTTTTCTTTTGAGCATAACTGGCGGCATGGTGGTCGTGCATCCATTACTCGCGGACCATTTTATCTCGCAGCGCACATCCGGGTCGGACCGTGTCAAGTGCCACAAAATGGCTTTCGCATTCTACGAGAAGCTGTTCCAGCGTCGTCACCTGAGCCAGGACGAAAGGATAGAACGGGTCTACCAGGGCGTGAAGGGGCGCATGGCTGTCCCACTGCAGGACATCCAGGAGGCTGTTGGCCCCGTGCGCACCGCGATGTTTGCCGCCATGCGAAATAGAGAGTGGGACGAGGTCATACGAACTGGGGACCTCATCTTGGGGATCCACCCTCATGACCCCATTGTTCGAGTCGCTAAGGCGACGAGTCTGGATGCCGTCGGGCGAGACGAAGAAGCCGACCAATACTTTGATTCGGTTGCGGGCCTAGACAAACGGCACGCTTGGTTGGGGGTGGAATTCGCACGGAGCAGGATCAGACGGAGAGACCTGGACGGAGCCGACCGGATACTATCAGAGTTGGAGCACAAGTTCGGCACGGATACCCGAGTGCAACTGGCGAGGGTGCAACTGCTAGAGGCACAGGGATTGCACGACGATGCAGTTGCCGCATGCGAGGAGGTGTTGAAGAGTCAGGCGTGCCGGGAACGGGACGCGTTTTACGCTGGTCTCATGCTGCGCCATGCGAATGCTCTGGACCGACTTATTGAGTACGTCGAGGAGCGGTGTGACGGGACCCCGAGCAACAGGGGTCTGACGCGGCTTTATGCGTATGCTTGCGTCATTACGGGCTATGCGCCAGCCCAGGGGCTGGACCAGTTGGGGCGGCTGTATTCGGAAGATCCCGGCGATGGATACACTGTCGCTGACTATGGGTCTTCGCTTGCCAAGGTCGGACGGACGGCCGATGCGAAGAACGTATTTGAGAAAGGATTGTCCGAGTGCAAAGGGCCGCCCCGTAACAAGGTAGCCATTCTCACCGAGTACGCCGACTTCCTGGACGTGTGCCAGGCCTACTCAGCTTCGCATGACAAGTATAGGCAGTTGATCAGAATGAGGCGATATGACCTACATACGCGAAGACGGTTTGCGACGAGTCTGCTCAGTGCCGCTGCGGAAGCCCGAGGGTCACGCAATAGGGAGCGAGAGGATGCGTGCGTGCAGGAGGCGATAACGACGTTGCGGAGTCTCCTGGAAATCGCACCGCAGGACAGATGGGCGGCTGATTTGCTCAACAAGGCGGAACAGAGGCTCTATAGCTAGTATCCCAATGGATTCAGGCACGCAGCAGGGGTCCAGTGGTGTAACGACTTGCTGGCCCTGAGTAGGGACTTACTTGGGGACGGTTGCCCTGTTCCGCTTGACAGGCGGGCGGGGTCCGGTAGGCTGCGGGGATGCGGAGAACTGCGCGAGTGGGCAAGGCGCGTGGCCTGCCCCCCCACCACCGTTCGTTCGCGACGGGCGGGAAGAAGAACATGACCGACAAGCCGTCGCGTCGAGCGTATCGGCTGTCATCGCGGCAGGCCCGATGGCTCGCCTACGCCGGGGTCCGCGAGCCGGGCGGCGGGCGTGGCGCGAAGGGGATGGAGGCAAGCGGGGCAAGCAGGTAGTTGCACTTCCACGCGCCGAGTGATACACCTCATCGGGCGCCATTGGATCTGCGCCTGCGCCGCGTGAGAGGATACCAGCATGGTCAAAGCAGTAACGATGGCCGTGGACCGGCCCTTGGTGGGGCCGCCGAAGGCGCCGCGAAGCGAGACCCCGGCTTGAAGGAATTGACATGAGCGAAACATTGGCTATCGCGGGCGGCGAACGGGCGGTTCCCGAGGGCACCGTCAAGCCCTGGCCGCCCATCGAGGAGATCGACCGGAAGATGGTCCTGGCCTCCCTCGAGAGCAACCAGCACACGGTTGGCCTCAACTATAAGGAGCTGGACAAGGAGTTCGCGGCCTGGGCGGGGGTGAAGCACTCGCTGTTCTGCAATTCCGGCACGGCCGCCCTGCACATGGCCCTGGTCGCCTGCGAGTGCGGCTGCGGAGACGAGGTCATCGTGCCGGCCTACACGTGGCCTTCCTCGGCCACCTGCTGCCTGCACCACAACGCGATCCCCGTCTTCGTGGACATCGAATGGACCACGATGAACATGGACCCCGACCGCATCGAGGCGGCCATCACGCCCCGGACCAAGGCGATCGTCGTGGCCCATCTCCACGGCCTGGCGGCGGACATGGGCAAGATCATGGCCATTGCCGCCGAGCACGGCCTGGCGGTGATCGAAGACTGCTGCCAGTCGCACGGCACGACGTTCGAGGGCCGGCGGGTCGGCACGTTCGGTGACGTGGCCGCCTATAGCTGCAACCAGAACAAGTGTTTCTGCAGCGGCGAGGGTGGGTTCTTCGTCAGCAACGACGGCGAGCGGTTCGAGCGGGGCAAGACGCTGTGGTATTTCGGCGAGCACCGCCGCCCCGCCCCCGGCACGACGTACCAGGCGTACGGCATGGGCTGGATGTACCGCAGCAGCGATCTCGTGGCCGCCTTCGCCCGCGCCCAACTGACGCGCCTCGACAAGCACCTGGCCGAGCTGAAGGCCAACGCCGAGCGCCTGCACGCGTGCCTGGCCGACGTGCCGCACCTCATTCGCCCGGTCGTACCCGCCGGCTACGGCCACAACTGGTACAACTACACCATGCGCTTCGACATGGACGCCCTGGGCCACGCCGGCGACGCCGCCGCGTTCCGCGGCAAGATCGTCCGGGCCCTGAGCGCCGAGGGGGTGGACACGGGCGTCTGGCAGGGCTGGCCCGTGCCGGAGATGACGGCCATCGCCGCGAAGAACGCCTATGGCCGGGGCTGCCCGTGGGCGTGCACGGACAGCCAGGTGGACTACAGCCTGGCCCAGTTCCCCGTCGCGCAAAAGCACTGCGATTGGCACACCGGCATGACCATGCCGCTGCGCAGCCCCAACACGCCGCAGGTGGCCGAGCAACTGGCCGGCGGAATCCGCAAGGTCATGGCGAACCTCGATCAGGTCGAGCGGATCGAGTAACGCGGGCACGAACCCCCGGGAGGGGCCGATGGCACTCAAAGCGGGTTTCGCCGAGGCGGACATCACCCCGCCGGTGGGATCGCTCAAGGCCGGCTGGATCGTCCGCATCGTCTCGGATCGCGTGCTGGACCCGCTGCACACCCGGGTCGCGGTGATCCAGTCCGGCCCGGACGGCGTGGGAATCGTCGGCCTGGACACCCTCAGCATCCGCTGGACGCAGGTGGCCGACATCCGCCGGCGGATCGAGAGCCGCTACGGCTTCCCCGGCGACCGGGTAATGGTGGCCGCCACGCACAACCACGCCGGGGCGGCCATGGCCAACCTCGGCGACGTCCCGCGGGACGAGGCCTACATTGCCAGGGTCGTGCCGATCGTCGTCGAGACGTTCGGCCGGGCGCTGGAGGCCTGCCGGGACGCCGAGATCGGCATGGGCTGGTGCTTCGAGTTCGGCCTCTCGCACAACCGGCGGGTGATCCAGCGCGACGGCACGGTGAGCACCCACGGGAGCTTCGCCGACCCGGCCGCCCTGTGCCTGGAAGGGCCGATCGACCCCGAAGTGGCCGTGCTGGCCCTGCGGTCGACCGGCGGAGAGCCGTTGGGCCTGCTGGTGAACTTCGCCTGCCATCCGACGCATCACGGCGGCACGACGGAACTCTCGGGTGGGTACCCCGGCGTGCTGGCCGCTGAGATGGCCGCCCGCGGCTGGCCGGTTACCGTCTTCCTCAACGGTGCCTGCGGGAATCTTCACGATGCCGACCCGACCCGATCCGGCCAGGACAAGACGAAGGAGCAGGTCGGCCGGGCCCTGGCCGACGACGTGGAGAAGGCCCTCGCCGGCCTGGCGTTCGGTGCCCACGCTCGCCTGGCGGCCCGCTCGCGGACGATCCAACTCCCCTATCGCCGTGCCACGCCCGACGAGATCGCCGGAACGATTCGCGGGGCCCAGCGGTTCATCGACCCGGCCGCCTACGAGCGGGGCACCCCGTCGCTGCTGGAGCGCATCCGCACCCGCGGCACGCAACCAGCCGAGGTGCAAGTACTGGATATCGACGACTGGGCGCTGGTCGGCATCCCGGCCGAGTACTTCGTCCAGCACGGGTTGCGAATCAAGGAACAAAGCTACCCGCGTCATGCGCTTGTTGTCGGCCACGCCAACGGCATGGTCGGGTATGTGCCCCACCCCGAGGCGTTCGCGCGAGGCGGGTACGAAACGACCTTCGCCGGCAGCAGTCGCCTGGCACCCGAGGCCGGGGACTTGCTCGCCGACTGTGCCGTGGGACTGTTGAAAGAAGGCCCCGCACGGTGACACGGAGAACATACTCGCCGGACAATCGCACAACGACCGGCGCCCCGCGGAGAGTCGATCCTATTTGACCTGCCCCCGAGAGTCTGGGCCAAGTTGTCTCAAGTGCGATGGTTACCAGTTCCCGATTGACAGACATGCGGCCGCCCGGCACCGGAACGTCACCTGATCGTGGGGGTTTATGTAAGGGGTAAGGGGGCCGAAGCAGGGCAGTTTCGAGGACCGGTATGGCCCGTAGCCGCAGGAGATACACATGTCTGCGCGAGCTTCAGGACTGCTAAAGAGAACGCTTGGTTGCGTTGGCCACTTGCTCGAGTTCTGTACGATACCTGGCTGGGACTGGCACGGGCCGCGGAAAGGATCAGTTCCGGCATCTTTCCGGGCTCGCCTGTTGGAGATCGTGGAGTATAACGGCAAGAGGATAGGCGGCATCGCAAGAGTTGAGGCATCCAGGCACCAATTCGATGGCTGGTATGTCCAATTCTCGCTTCGGCACGTAGGCACATACGATTTCGTTGGCAAGTGCGGCGCCTACTGCATCTCGCTGTCACGCCACCCCCCGGCCGAGAATGAACCACGTTGGTGTTGCGTCTATAGCGAGGTGATTGGCTGGGTAGCCCCAATTCAATGTACCGATGAATCACACACACATGACAGCAACTCCGTGGACATCGTATAGCGTTCCATGCTGTCAATGAGCGCTTCAAAGTAGGCCACCCTTGTTGGGTGTCGTCCTCGGGTTATTCCTGTGTAGGATTATCTGATAGGTGCGAGATATGGAATCGATGCCCACTTCCGATACACGTTGGCTCCGACGACACCGTCGGCTTGTTATTGGACTCGCGATGGCGGTGATGCTTATGGCTGCTGGTATCATCGTCTTCATACCTGCTCTCATTGCTCCATGGTGTCGCCTGAACAGCGAGGAAGAGGAATTGGATTTGTTCTCCGGGCGAACCCGGTTGACCCGTTACTTCTTGTACTGCCAGGTTGGCCGGGAAATCTGTGAAACGCCGCTGTCGGAAGCCCTTGCTGAGGGCCAAGACCAGGAACGGGGTGAGGAGTGGGTGAAGGTCAACGTCTCCCAGCCCGGCAACCCCGATTCTCCCTACATCGTTTACCATGAAGTACAGCGCGAGATGTTGATACTGGCGGTTCTCTGGAAGCTGGGCAACCTCGACCAGGAGGCCCGCGCGAAGACAGCCCGACAACAGTTGCGAGTCTGGCGAGAGGGTGGCTTCGACTCCGCTGTCAGGCCGTACTGCGATCATCTGGCCGAATTGATCGATGCGCGAGATTCCGACCAGCCAATCACTGCAGACGATATCCCCGACGATCTGGCTGACAGAAGCCCTGCCGCATTTGCCGAAGAGCAGTCAAAGCAATAGAGCATTTATACTTTGTGTGCAGCCATATCCGCAGGACACGTACCAGCCTTGGGCATCCTGGGTTGTGATCGTTTTGAAGGCATTGGCAATGGCGGCCAACAGGGCATCGAAGGTTCGGGACTCAAGTGGCACGGTTACCAGTTCCCGATTGACAGACGTCCGGCCGCTCGGCACCGGAACGTCACCTGGTCGTGGGGGTTTATGTAGGGGGGCCGAAGCAGGGCAGTTTCGAGGCACGGGGGCGCTGGAATTCGCCGAAGGAGAACATGGACGATGGGACGCGCCCGCGAGAATCAACGCCTGCTGTGGGTCTTGGCTTGTCTGGGGGCGCTTTTCGGCGCTTTCGGGCATTTGGCCAACGCCGCAGACTGGCCGGCGTATCGGGCGGACAATGCCAGAACGGCGACGACCCCCGAGACGTTGAGCTTCCCGATGTCGCCGGTGTGGGTGTACAAACCGGCGCAGAAGCATCAGCCCGCCTGGCCGGATGCGTTTCTGATACGCGGCCGCGGAAAGAACTTTGATGCGGCGCCGCAGCCGGTCATGGTCGGCGACGTGGTCTACTTCGGTTCCACCACCGACAACACGCTGTGGGCGCTCGACGCCGCCACCGGCGAGACGCGGTGGGGTTTTAGCACCGGCGGCCCGATCCGCTTCGCCCCCGCCATTGCCGACGGCAAGGCGTACGTCGTTTCCGATGACGGTGTGGCCTACTGCCTCGATGCGGCTACCGGCAAACTTATCTGGAAGTTCCGTGGCGGGTTGAGCGATCGCAAAGTGGCCGGCAATGGGCGGATGATTTCGCGCTGGCCGATCCGCAGCGGCGTGGCGGTGAAGGACGGCGTGGTGCACTTCGCCGTGGGCATGTGGTCGTCGGAAGGCGTCTACGTCTTTGCGCTGGACGCGAAGACCGGCAAGGAGCTCTGGTGCAACGACACGAACCTCCATTATCTGCCCATGCCCCATGCCTCCACCGCCCACACGGGCAACATGCCGCAGGGCTATCTCGCGCTCGGCGGGAACAGGGTGGTGTACAACAACAGCGTCGGTGGGAATTGGGCGTACGACGCCACGACCGGCAGCCCGGCAGGTCGCTCCGGTGGGACAGGCACGCTGAAGAAGGCCAAGGGGGGCGATTACCATGACTACAAACCGTCGAAGTTCTACAATTGGTCGCTGCTGATCCTGAATGGCCAGACGGGTGAAACGCTGCATCACGGCGCGACCGAAGACACCGCCGCCTCGCAAGGGCTCGTGCCACTGCACGCGGCGCTGGCCGGCGACACGCTGATCAAGTGCGACGGCGGGAAGGTCATCGCCGTGGACGAGGCCGGCAAGGGCAAGCAGAGCTGGCAACATGCGATCGAAGGCACCGCCTCAGGCATTGCGGTGGCGAACGGGCGGTTGCTGATCAGCACCACGGACGGATCGATCTATTGCTTCAAGTCCGGAGCCGCCGGCCAGCCGACCGCGGTCGGCCCGGGCGCCGCGACACTGACGAAGACCGCCCCTCACAGCGGGGCAGCCCCGGTCCTGGCGGAACTGGCCAAACGAAAGGTAAACCGAGGGTACGCGCTGGTGCTGGGCGAAAAAGACGCCAGGCTGGCCGAGGCGCTCGCCGCACAAACCGAACTGCAAGTCATTTGTCTGCTGACGGATAAGGCCAAGGTGGATGCCGAGCGCCAGCGCCTGCGCGAAACCACCGGCCTGTATGGCGTGCGTGTCACGGTCGACCATTGGGAAGACACGGCAAGACTCCCCTATGCCAAGTACGTCGCCAATCTGATTCTGGTGACCACGCCGCCGGACCGACTGCCCGGCGCGGAACTTGCCCGCGTGCAGCGCCCCTGCGGCGGCATTCTCATCCAAGGCGGCAAGGTCACCGTACGCGGCAAACTGCCCGGTGCACTCGACTGGGACTCCTCCGTCACCAGCGACCAGCGCGTGCGTGGGCTGCTGGAGCTGCTGTGGTTCGGCGAGCCCGGCCCGACGCACGCGGTGAAGAATACCCCTTCGACGGCAGCCAACGGCAGACTCTTTGTGTTCGGCCCGAACGGCAAGGTGCTTACCGCGGTCGACGCGTACAACGGGACACTGCTGTGGACGCGGACGATGGAGGCGAACCCCAAGGGGATGGTCGCGAACGATCGCTATCTGTATGCCGGAAACGTTGTGCTCGACGCGCAGACCGGCGACGAGGTCACCGGCGGGGCCGGGAAGCGGCCGCCTGGCGTCAGGGGGCGGCGCTCTGAAGCCGATGAACAGAAGTATCTGGCGATGCGCCGGCATCCGTTGACGGGCGGGCTGTCGAGCAAGGCGCACGGCCGGTTGCACGGGTGTTCGTCCTGGGGGAGTTCGGCTTCGATGGAGTTCTTCCGCTCGTCGACTATTTCGTACTACGACTATGAAGACGACAGCGGCATCCGCAACTTCGGCGGGCTGCGCCCGGGATGCGGTGACAGCCTGTTGCCGGCTCTCGGTCTGCTGCTGTATGGTGAATCGACGGGCGTCCCGCATGGTCGGATGGGTTCGAGTTGCAGTTGTGCCTATCCGTACAAGACCAGCCTGGCGTTGGCGCCTGTCGAACAACGCCGCAACGAAGACTGGGCGGTGTTTCAGGATATTCCCTGGGCACAGTCCGGCAGCATCCGCCACGCCGCGATCAACTGCGGGGCGCCGGGGGATCGGCGTGACGACGACAGAAAGCTATGGCTGGCCGCACCCCGCCCGCAAGGCCCGTCGAATTGGTCGATTTACAGAAAGGTCACTTTCACGCTGCCTCATAAACCGGAGTTTTACGACCAGAGCCGCCATTTCCGCGGCAACTCCGATCGCCTGGCGATCGAAGGCACGGATCGGCCGTGGCTGTACGTCTCCGGTTATCTGGGGATCAAGCGGCTGACGTGGGAACTCGACTACTACAACCGTTACCACCAATGCTTGTCCCTTCCGGTCACGAAAGCGCCGAGCATTGATGGGCAGCTCGATGAGGCCTGCTGGACGGATGCCGCGGAGCTTCTCCAGCCGTACACCCCCCCCTTGCACAAGAAGCCCCGTGAGCCGCATTACGCCAACCCAGCCGAGGTAGCCTACGCCCGCCACGACAAGGACAATCTGTACGTGGCGTACCGAAAGCTCGTGATCGCCGACCGACGAGGCAGGAGCGTACCGATAAAGGCCACAGCCAAAGGCAGAGATGCGCCGGTCTGGCAGGACGACGCGTTCGAGCTGTTCCTTTCGGACGGCAGCGGGAACACCGTCATCCACTTGGGCGTCGCGGCCTCGGGCGCCACCTACGACAGCCTGCTCAAGTTCCCGCCGTTGCCGGCGGACCCCAAAGCAGCCAAACTGGCGATCAGGAAATCCGCGCCGAGGGAGGACACGAGCTGGAACGGTGACTGGGTCTCGAAGGTGCACTTGGAGAAGGAACGGTTCGCTGTCGAGATTGCTATTCCCTGGAAGACGCTGAAGGGCCTGGGCATCAACAAGAACGACCTGAGGCTGAATCTGTCCCATCTTCGTTCCCGCTGGGGCCGAAAGCCCTTTACACGCCAGGCTCACGGCAGCTCCCTTCGACTCAACTTGTCGGTCACGAAACCCAGCGTCAAGCCGTACACCGTCCGCCTGCACTTCGCCGAACCCACCCACGAACGAGCCGGCCGGCGGGTTTTCGACGTGCTGTTGGGCGGAAAGGTCGTGCTGAAAGATTTCGACGTCTTCGCCGAGGCCGGTGGCAGGAACAAGGCGTTGGTCAAGGAGATTCGCGGCGTCCCAGCCGTCCAGAGCCTCGTGCTTGAATTCGTTCCCAAGACTAACACGCCCACCGACGCCACCGCGCCAATCCTCTGCGGCCTCGAGATCATTGCCGAGCAGCCCGGGCCGGCCCCCGACCCGGTTCGCGCCGAACTCATAAGGGGGAGAGGGGCCAAGAAGTCCTTCATGCGATACGCTGACATCGAGAAGATGACCGACCGACAGAAGAAGGACATCGAGAAGGCGCGAAAGACTCAATGACCTGAACCAGGCAAACTAGGGGACGCTCCCCTATTCATGGTCATTCCGGGGCCAGTGGCGGCAGGCTCACAGTTCGCCGTCTGTCCAGCGCTGATACATCTTGGCGACACCGGCTCCGTTGACGTCGCCGCGGTGGACGTAGATGCCGACGCGTTGGGACATCTTCTCGCCACGCTTGAGGGTGAAGGGCTTGCCGCTGCGCTGGTCGACTCGCCGCGGGCCGAAGGTGCCGTACTCGCGAGTCAGCCACTTGTGCGGCCGGCCGTTGTCGGGGTGAGAGAAGATGGTGAGCCCCTCGGCCCCGTCGTCGAATCGCTTGGAGTAATCGATCCACGTGGCCGGCTTGCCGTTGGTGCCCTTCTGGCCGGTCTGGCCGCTGTCGTTGGTTATCACGCCGCCGGAGGCGCCGCTGAACTGCTTGTTCATCCGCAGGTAAGGCCAGGCGTAGTGAACCGAATCGCTGCGGAACGTGACATCCCCGTAGCTGGCGGCCACCGTGAAGGTCAGGTCCATGAAGTATTGCCCCTGGCCGAGGTCCACGATTCGCAGCAGGCGATGCTCGTCGAGCACGGGGGTGTTGCCGTCGGTCTCCCAGATCAGCGATTTGTTTATGACGGCCTGGGTGGCGTCGGTTTTCATGCCGCCGAAGCGGACGTGGCGAATGTGATTGCGGAACGGGGGCTGGTGTTCGCCCTTGGCGTCTTTCGTGCCGCTGTACAGGCCGTTGTAGAAGCTGACCGGCTTGCCGTCGCCGAGCGCCACCGTATCGGCGAACCAGAAGCAGCGGTGATGGGGATACGGTTTGGTCTTCTGCACCAGCATGTTGCGCCCGGACGGGCTGCGCAGCGGATGGTAGTGCGGCATGTCCCAGGTCCCCGCGTACTGGTAGGACAGCGCCTCGCGGCCGCCGATCGACACGGTCAACACGCCGGCCTTCTGGTTGTTGGCGATGCTGAACCCGCGCCTGACGGGGGCATTCTTCTCGGCCGCGCCGCAGACGCTCGTTCCCATCACGACGGCCACCACCATGAAGCACTGCAGCAGGCATGCCTTAATCGCTGTCTGATTCGTCCGCATGATTGTCCTTCCAGTCGTCGCCTAGACCTTATCCGGCAGCTCGTAGCCCTTGCGGCGCGGGCGGTCGAGCATTGCGTTGGCCCCGTCGTCGCCGATGAAGTGCTCGGCCTTGGGGTCCCATTTCAGCTCGCGGCCCAGCCAACGGGCGATGTTGGCCAGGTGGCAGATGCTGGCGGAGCGGTGCCCGATCTCGACGTCGGCGATGGGGCGCTGCCGCGTCTTTATGCACTCGAAGAAGTTCTGGTGATGCCCGCTGCCGGGGTGCGCGGGCAGTTGGTCGGCCTTCAGCGGCTGAGCGATCAGTTCGGCCGGCTCGGACCACACCCGGCCTCGGTCGATGCCGATCATGCCCTTCTCGCCGTGGAACAGGCCGCCGCCGCCGGGGCCCTTGCCCAACTCCAGGGTCACGCCGTTGGCGAATTCCATGAAGACCTTCGGCTGGTTGGTCTTGCCGTTGCCCTCGCCCCGGCCGTGCGGCTGGGTGAGAATAGGCGGCTTGAACGGCTCGCCCTCGGTCCAGAGCTTCACCGGGCCGCTGTCGTCGGTGCCCAGGGCCCACTGAATCTGGTCGAACCCGTGGCTGCCCCAGCCGGTCATCTCCCCCCCCGACCACGGCTGGAAACTGATCCATCCGGGCCTGGCGCGAGGCCGGTAGATGTCCGCGTGGTACGCCACGGGCGCGACCGGCCCGCACCACATGTCCCAGTCGAGCCCTTCGGGGACGGCCTGGGCGGGCAGGCGGCAGGGCCAGGGGCTGGGGTAGTTGCTGGCGATCACGCGATGGACCTTGCCAAGCCGGCCCGCGCGGATCATAGCGCAGCCGATGATGTTCTGCTTCATCGACCGCTGCTGGCTGCCGGTCTGGAAGACTCGCTCGTACTTGCGCACGGCCTGGACCACCTTTCGGCCCTCGGCGATGGTCAGCGTCATGGGCTTCTCGGCGTAGATGTCCTTTCCGGCCTGGGCGGCGTGAATGCACACCAGCGCTCGCCAGTGGTCGGGCGTGGCGGTGAAGATCGCATCCACGTCTTTGCGCTCGAGCAGCTTGCGGTAGTCCTGGTAGGCCGTCGCGTTGTGGGCCTTGGCCCGCTGCTGGGCGCGCGGCAGATTCACGTCGGCCACGGCGACGATGGGGTTGGCCCCACGACCGCCCATCAGCCCGCCGCCCTGCCGGCCCACGCCTATGAATCCCAGGCCGATCCTGTCGTTCGCCCCGGGCCGCCCGGGCTTGCCCAGCACGTGCGAGGGAATGATCAGCGGCGCGGCAACCGCGACCGTCGTGGCCGCGCCGCGGCGGAGGAAGCTCCGGCGGGTGGTTCCGTTGCCAGAGGTGGCCTTGCGCGACATGGCGATTCTCCTTTGGGCGATCGTATCAAACACTTACGCCGCGGCGGGCCCGGCCGACAACCATCCGCTCCAGCCGATCCGCTTCCGCCTCGCCGCGAACTGCACCGTAGCTGATAGCGCCCGCCGGTGCAAGGACTGTTCAGGGTCATGGCCGACACGAGGGAAGCGCGGGTAGTGGGGAATCTGACGCTCCACCGGGGCAAGCCCGGTGGGCGCGGACGCGGGAGCGGCCGGGGGTAGTGGGGAATCTGACGCTCCACCGGGGCAAGCCCGGTGGGGGCGGACGCGGGAGCGGCCGGGGGTAGTGGGGAATCTGACGCTCCACCGGGACAAGCCCGGTGGGGGCGGACGTGGGAGCAGCCGCGGGTAGTGGGGAATCTGACGCTCCACCGGGGCAAGCCCGGTGGGGGCGGACGTGGGAGCGGCCGGGGGTAGTGGGGAATCTGACGCTCCACCGGGGCCAGCCCGGTGGGGGCGGACATGGGAGCGGGGTGGCACCTTCAACCCGAAGGCTTGTGGGTGCGCTTGAGAACTAGGGCACGCTCCCCTGTTTATGCTTATCATCAACTCCCGTACGGGCCGAGCGCGGGGCCGGCCGCGTGGTGGCGGTTGGCATTTCGAGACTTGCGTACACGGCCTTCGCCACGTGGGCGGCCTTCAATCCCATATCGCATGAGTAGCGTGTCAGGAAGGCCCTGCCGGCGGCCTCGTCACTGGCGAGCAACGCGATGGCCTTTCGCTCAATGCCGGCTTGGTCGGCCAGTGCTGTGGCCTCGAAGCGGTCGAGCCGCTTGCGTACGGTCGGCAGTTTGTCTTGATGCTCCCCTCGCAAAGCGACCTGCAAGGCCATAAACGTCCACCCCACGCGATGGGAGTCTGGAGTGAAGACGCTGGCGGGCGGTCCCATGTGATGCGAAAGCGTAAGCTGCTCGCGGAGTTCGCCGGGCAGATGGTAGCCCTCCGGCGTGGCGGTGATCCCGGCGTACCAGGGCACGAACATGCTGACGTCGGGGGAGCCCGTCGTCCGCCAGTATACGCAGCCGACCTGGCGGGGCATGTCGGATCTGAGTTGGAAGATGCAGGCTTCCTGGATGTTGCCGCCGCAGATCCGCCCAGGTCCCCTGTCACGGAGAATGGCCATCATCGTCGCCAGCGACACCTTGGCCGCGGGCTTAACTGAGAATGGAAGATGCGTATCCGTGGGTTTGTCGATCGTCCTACCCAGCACCAGACACTGCCCTCGCCACTGGCGGGTGTCAACCTTGCCGGCCGGGCTGGCGCCGTAGCACTCGCGGAAGCTGAAAGCGCCATCGGCGGGGTGATGCCAGCCCTTGGCGACGGCGTGCTCGATCAACCCCGGCGAACTCATGAAGTGCGAACTGTCCGCCAGGTTCACTTCCGTGGTGATGTAGACGTTCGGCAACAGCGCCACGTGGTTGTCCGGCACCCGCTGGGCGACCCAATGCTTCCCGGTGGTCAACGCCATCAGCCACGCTTCCCGCGCGTCGGCGATCAGCATGGTCTGCGATCCGCTGTATCCATGACGGGCGATCAGTTCTGCCGCCACACGCACGCCTTCCCGAGCGGTACGGGCCCGCTGAATGACGCGTCTTCTCAGCATGTACCCGATGCGGCCACGCGCGCCCGGGCGGGAGCGACAAGCATTGCTGACCACCGAGACGCCCCACTCGTTCATGTACACATCACTGAAGGACAGCCCAATGTTCTCCGACCACAGAAACCCATACCTCGCCGGCGCCGGCGGAGTTGCATCGCCACCCGTCGCCTTGGGGGCGTGCTCGCTTGGGTCGATCATCGGCGGCACCACGCGGAGGTCCATGAGTCTCTTGCCGCCGTTCACTTCGTTGTGGCCGACCATGACCGACCCGTCCGCGGAGGCGGCTCGTCCCACAACGATGGTGTAGCAGGCACGCAAGCCGGCGCCCGGACACGCCAGTACGGCAACAGCGATCACCAGAAACCACGACACCGTTCGAGTCCGTCTCATGGGTCCGCCCTTTCGTGTTGGCCACTGCCGACCACGCATGTTGTGCCTCCCGGGTCCGTCAGCCCCGCACCGCCGGCGTGACGGTCGCGGGTCATATTCTACGTCACCTTGCGCAAGGAGACCAGGGGACGCTGGGGCTGTTGAAAAACCGGGTGCCGTGGCTTCACGCGAAGCGGCAACCACGTTGTCCCGGGGCCGCCAGTCGCCCCGCCAAAGAACGTGGTTGCGGCAACGGCCGCAAACCACGCCACCCGCCGGATAATTCCGGAAGTTGTGTAGGGGCGAGGGAGGGGTGAGGCACTATAATGCACGTCAACTCGCCCGGCGGCGGCGCCGGGGCGCACGATCCGGGAGACCCCGGCTCGATCGAAATGAGGGATGGGCCCATGAGAGCGATCTGCGCTGTTCTCTGCTTCGTGGCGACGGCCTCGGCCGAGGTGGTTGTCATCCGACCCGACAAGCCCAATGAGATCGCCTTCAAGGCTGTAGAGGCCCGGTTCGTGCGGCTGGTGATCCACGCGTCGTCCGGCGGGCAGCCGTGCGTTGATGAGTTGGAGGTGTACGGCACCGATGGCGAGCGTAACCTCGCCCTTGCCGCCGGCGGCGCCACCGCCACGGCGTCCTCGTGCCTGTCCGGCTATCCGATTCACCAGATCGCCCACCTCAACGACGGGCTGTACGGCAACAGCCACAGTTGGATTGCCGCGTCCGCCGCGGCCGGCGAATGGGCGCAAATCGAACTGGCGAAGCCGGCCGCGGTGAGCAAGGTCGTCCTCTCTCGCGACCGCGACGGGCGGTACGGCGATCGCGTGCCGGTTCATTTCGACATCCGAGTGTCCCTCGACGGGATGCAGTGGAAGATCGTCCGCGTGGTCAAGGCGTCGAATTTGCAGCCCGCACGAACCGGGGGGAACCCGTGGACCGATTTCGTCGCCGCGACGCCGTCGGCCGTCGGCCCGCTGGACACGTCGCAGCCCACGGTGTCGGTGGCGCTGCAGAACCGCAATTGGCTCCGCTACGCCTTCCTGTGCGAGGCTCGCACCGCCGCGAAGGTCGACCCCTCCGATCCCACAGCACGCTTGCTCAAGCAGTTCTCGGCGATGGTCGACCGCTTCGCCGCCGCCGGGCTGGACGTCTCGGCCGAGCGAATCGGACTTGCCCGTTTTCTCGCCCGTCAGGAGTCGCTGGCGTCCGCGGAGCCACCGGACGCCCGGGCCGGCACCGAACTGTTCTTCGAGGCCCGCCAGGCGAAACGCGGGCTGTTCTTCCGCTCGCCCGAGCTGAAGGCGATCGAGCGAATCCTCTTCGTCAAGCGTCAGCCGTTCCTGCCGTCGCACAACTACAGCGTGATCCTCGACGCCCGCGGCGCCGCCGGCGGGGCGGTCTGCGTTCTCCAGACGCCATGGCGCGACGGGCGCCTATGGCCGGCCGAAGCCAAGGTCGCCCGGCTGTTCGAATCCGCCAACGGCATCGCCCGCGACCCGGTGGCCGACTTCCCCGCCAAGCGAATCTACTTCGGCTACCGCAAGACGAAGAGCGACTACTTCCGCATCCTCGCGATGAACGCCGACGGCGGCGACGTGAAGCAACTTACCGACGGGCCGTTCCACGACTACTACCCCTGCCCGCTGCCCGACGGAGGCGTCGCCTTCATCTCCACGCGATGCAAGGCGCGTTTCCTCTGCTGGCGGCCGCAGGCGTTCGTGCTGTTCCGCATGGCGGCCGACGGCGGCGACATCCGGCCCCTCTCGCACGCCAACATCAGCGAGTGGACCCCGGGGATGATGCGCGACGGGCGGATTATCTGGATGCGGTCGGAGTACCTCGACAAGGGCGCCAACTTCGGCCACACGGCGTGGGCCATTCGCCCCGACGGGACGCACCCGGAACTGGTGTTCGGCAACAACACCCGCAACTGCTACGCCAACGCCCGGCAGGTGCCCGGCACCAACGAGATCTCCTGCACGCTGGTCTCCCACGGCGGCGACCTCAACGGCCCCATCGCCCTGATCGACCTGTCGAAGGGCCCGTTCGAGCCGGCGGCGATTCAACGCATCACCCCCGACGTGCCGGCGCAGTACCACATGAGCTGGATTCGCAAGGAGTGCTTCCGCGACCCGGTGCCGATCAGCCGGGATTACTTCCTGGTCAGCCACGCGCCCGACGATCGGTTCGGCCTGTATGTAATCGACCGCTACGGCAACCGGGAGCTGCTCCATCTCGACCCGGACATCGGCTCCATGGCCCCCACGCCGCTTCGGGCCGTGCCCGCCCCGCCGGTGTTCGGCTCCGCGACGCCCGAGCCACGGGCCGCCGGGGAGGGCCTCGGCCAGTTCACCGTCGCCGATATCTATCGCGGGCTGTCGGCGGATGTGCCTCGGGGCTCGGTCAAGTACATTCGCGTCTGCGGGGAGGTGCGCAGCGATCTGCGCCGGCTGCCCAGCGGCGGGTACCAGGCGGATCATGTTTCCTTCCAGGACTGGTATGCCACGCCGATCCACAAAGTCAGCGGCCCCCACGGCTGGCCGAGCTATGTCGCCAAGGCATCCTACGGGCTGGCGAAGGTGGAATCCGACGGGTCGGCGAACTTCTACGCCCCGGCGGGCAAGGTGCTGTACTTCGAGGCGCTGGACGAGAACTTCAACGAGCTGCAGCGAATGAGAAGCGTCGTCCAGCTCCAGGACGGCGAACGCCGCAGTTGCGTCGGCTGTCACGAGCACAGGGCCTCCGCCCCGCCTGTCCGCCGCGGCATCGCCCTTCGCCGCAAGCCGGAACGGCTCCAGGCGCCGCCTTGGGGCACGGGGCCGTTCTCCTACGAGGCGGTGGTGCAACCCGTTTGGGACGCCAAGTGTGTCTCCTGCCACAACGCGAAGGACAAGCAGAAGATCAATTTGACCGGCGCCCTGGACCCCGCCAGAGTCCCCGCCTCCTATCGCACGCTGATCGAGCAGGGATGGGTGCACTACTTTAATTGGCAGTACGGGGTCGAGCACACCAAGGCCGCCCCCCGCTCCTTCGGCACGCTGCGAAGCAAGCTGTGGAAAACCCTCAACGCCCCCCATCACGACGTGAAGCTCACCACCGGGCAAATGCGCCGCATCAAATGCTGGATCGACCTGAACTGCCCCCTCTGGAGCGACTACACCTTCCGCCTCGACCGCCCCGCCACCGCCGCCGTGCGCGATCGACCGAGGGAGAAGGACAAGGGAGGATAGATGGTAACCGTCCCAAACGTGGGAAACGTGGGGGGAAACGTGGGGACGCTACCCATGTTCTTGCTCCTGACCCTCGAGTAAGAGCAGACCTCGGCGCCGCGGCAGATTCATCGTCACCTTCGCCGGGCTGGGCGGTTACAGTGATCGCCGGACCTCTGATACTGGAGAGAGCGAATGAAATCACTGAATCGTCGTAGCTTCTTGAAAACGGCTTCGCTGGGCGTCGTGGCGCTGGCGGCGCCGCGGGCGTTGTCGGCGGCCCGGGGTGCCGGCGGGCGAAAGCCGAACATCATTTACATCATGGCCGACGACCTGGGCTATGGCGACCTGTCGTGTTTCGGGCAGAAGAAGTTCCAGACCCCGCACCTCGACCGCATGGCGGCCGAGGGGGTGAAGTTCACCGACTACTACGCCGGCTCGACGGTCTGCGCCCCGACGCGCTGCGTGCTGATGACGGGGCTGCACACGGGCCACTCGCACGTAAGGGGAAATCGCGCGGCCAAGCCCGAGGGCCAGGCCCCCATGCCGGCGGACATCGCCACCGTGCCGCGTATGCTCAAGAAGGCCGGCTACGTGACGGGCATGTTCGGCAAGTGGGGCCTCGGCGCGCCGGGCTCGACAAGCGACCCGACCAGGCACTTCGACGTGTTCTACGGCTACAACTGTCAGCGCCTGGCCCACACGTACTATCCCACGTATCTGTGGCACAACGATAAGAAGGTCCCGCTGGACGGCAAGACGTATTCGGCCGACCTCATCGCCGCCCAGGCCCTCCAGTTCGTCAGGGACAACAAGGACAGGGCCTTCTTCGCGTATCTGCCGCTGACGATCCCCCACGCATCGATGCACGTGCCGGAGGATTCCCACGCGCCGTTCCGCAAGAAGTTCCCCCAGTTCGAGAACAAGATCGGACGCTATTCCGGCCCGACGGTCACCAACCCCATCGCGGCGTTTGCGGGCATGGTGACGCGGATGGACGGGTACATCGGTGAGCTGCTGGCCCTGTTGAAAGAACTCGGCATCGACGAGAACACACTGGTGACGTTCACCAGCGACAACGGCCCGCACCGCGAGGGCGGGCACAACCCGGACTTCTTCGACTCCAACGGCCCGCTGAGGGGGTACAAACGCGACCTGTACGAAGGCGGCATCCGCGTGCCATTCATCGCACGCTGGCCGGGCAAGATCGAGCCGGGCACGACGTGCGACTATCCCTGCGCGATGTGGGACGTCATGCCGACCTGTGCCGCACTTGCCGGCATCGAGCCGCCGGCGGAGATCGACGGCATCAGCTACCTGCCGGCCCTGCTGGGGCAGATGGACAAGCAAAAGAAGCACAAGTTCCTCTACTGGGGCTTCTACGAGCGCGGCGGCAAACAGGCCATTCGCATGGGCCGCTGGAAGGGCGTGCGGAACAACGTGGGGCGCGCCCCCGACAGCACGCTGGAACTGTACGACCTTCAGGCCGACATCGGCGAGACCGCCAACATCGCCGCCGAGCACCCCGACATCGTCAAGCAACTCGACGACCTGATGACCTCGGCCTACACCGAATCGCCCCTGTGGTCGTTCGGGCCCAGGACGAAGGTCAGGAAATAGGGACAACTGGGGGACGCTCCCCTATTTATGGTTGCTTTACGTCGTTGACGATGGTACAGGTTGTTTACGCTTGGAAACGTGGGGACGCTACCCAGGAACGGAGACCGACCATGCATGCCCGGACAGTTCTATACGCCGCTGTGATCGCAGCGTTCGTCCTCGCCGGCTGTAACAAGACCGGCGAGCAAGCCATAACTGCAGGTCCATCCGAGGAGGCGGCCATGTCCGGGCAATTCCCATACGGCTTCCGCGTCGACCCGATGACGTGGATCACTGAAGGCGACAGCGTCCAGGCGGCGCAGGTGCGGACGTTCCTGCTGGGCAGGCCCACCGACGGCGACGAGGCGATCCTGCAAGCGGAGATCGACCGGCTGCTGTCGGATCAACGCGACGACGGATGCTTGGGGGACGACGACACCACCGGCAAGTTGATCCGCCTGTCGCGGCTGGGCTGCCCGCCTGATCGCCCGGAGGTGAAGGCGGCGGTCGACTACGTCTGCCGGAAAGAGGAACGCTCGGCCGACGGGCTGCTGGGCTGCTACGGCCTGTATGTGGCTGAGTGGGCCGACTACGACAACACCGAACTGATCGCGCGATCCACACGCCTGCTCGCAAGTCATGTCATGACGATGAATTTCAACCGGCTGTGCCCGTGGGGTGGGCAGGTCCACACACGCGGTATGTGGTCGGGCCGGGCTCACGCCGATATCGCTCCTGCCCTGGATCGCGGCATGAACGTGCTGCTGAACGATGTCCAGGAGGGCAAGGGCTGGCCCGGATTCCTCGACCCGTTCGGGTTCCTCGACGCCGCCGCCGTGATCGATCATCCACTGTCGCGGCAGATCGTAATCAAACAGATCCCACTGATCCTGCGGACCCAACAGGCCGACGGGACGTGGAGCGGCATGAAGCACCTCGGGTACGGCCCCGACGACGCCACGTACATCGTACTGCGGGCGTTGATCAAGCACGGCCTGCTGGAAGCGCTTCGCCAACGGCCACCGCTGCCGCCTGATTGGGAGGTCGTCCGTGCGGTGCCCGCCCCGGCCGGCGACCTGTCGATGCTCACCGCCGGCGGAGGGCGGCTGTGGATGTACGACAATACCACCGGCGAAGCGGTCGGCGTCTCGCCCGCCGACGGCAAGGAACTCACTCGCGTCAAGCTGCCGTCGGACGTCCGCCGCATCGGCTGGAAAGACGGCCGGCTGGCGGTCGTCCGCGTCAAACAGTTCGTGGAGAATGATTGGGATATCGAGGAGACGGTCCTACTGGACGTCGGTGGCGACACGACCCCGCAGGCGGCCCCCGGGGCCCGTCGCGGGCGGTGGCATCTCAAGGATTTCGAGGGCGGCCCGCCGGTGCTGACCAGGGGCGGCCCCGACGCTGACTGGGGCGAAGCTCCGTTCGGCCTGCACACGGCTGGCGTGACGACCGATGGCGAACATCTGTGGGTGCTGGACAGCCAACGCGACCGGCTCTGCCTGATCGAGAAGACCGAGTCCGGCCGCGCGCTGACAGCCGCCCCGGCGGCCGACACAACGCGCGTGAAGATGACGGTCGCGCCACCTCGGGCGGCCTACGACATTCCGCGGCTGAACGGCACGGCCTTCGGCGACGACTGGTCCGACCGTGGGATGCGTGTGGATGTCTTGGGCCAGCTCAATCGCGGCGCTCCGCAGTTCAGGGGTGATTCAATCTACATGTTCCGCCCCACGCGGGCGGCCCTGCGGCTGGCGTGGAATGCCGCCGGCCTGCTGCTGCATCTGCAGGTCGGTGACGACCAAGCCGCCGAGGCCGACACCGACGAAGCCCTCTGGCAGAACAACGGCGACTGCATCCAGTTATATGTAGCGCCGCATCGCGGCCGAAAGGCCTGCCGTCGCATCGTGATCGCACCGGGCATGACCGGCGAGCAACCCAACGTCCGCGTGCTCTGCAATGACTCCCTCACCCCTCCCGAGGACCTGTCAACCGAGGCGTTCGGCCGCGCCAACCCGGGTGACGACTCTGCCGTTCGTGTCACACGTGCCAAAGTCGACGGCGGTTACGCGCTGAGTATCCTGGTGCCGTGGCAAGCCCTCGACATCGAACCCGCCGCCGGCGACGAGATCGGCCTGCAGTTGATCCTGCTCGACCGCGGCTCCGCCAAACCGAACACCCCCACGGCCGGGGCGCTCTGGTATCCGAGCCGTGGCGCAAGAAAGGACACCCTTCAGACCCACCGCATCCGCCTGAGCGAACGTGCCAGCCCGGCCGTGACTGCCGTGATCGAGAACGGCCCCGACGGCGCAGCGTACGATATCGCCGTAACCGCCATCGGCGGCCTCGCCGGGAAGGCCGTCACCGTCGTAGCCGGCGACCAGACGATTGCCGAGGCCAAGCTAATGACCGACGCACAGTCCGGCTACGCCATCGGCTCAATCCCCCAGCCGTTACCGGCACCCGATTCCCCCCTACCCCAGCCCCGCGTGATGCTCGACGGCCACTGCATCGGCCTGCTGCACTGGGAGCAACCCGTGCCCACAAACTAAAGACAAAGACGTCAGGAACCGCTTTTTCATTGCACTTCTGTAGGATTGCGGTATGGTGGTTACCATGCCATACGCGGCGGGGTCGCCTACCACGTGGTCAGGGTCTAACGCAACAAGAGTTCCTGACCCCTTTGTCTGTGGAATGGGGAGTGATGAAGAATGAAACTCGTTGCATTCAGCGTCCGCAATTACCGCTCAATTGTCGAAGCATACAAGCTCTCGCTGGGGAACTACACCGTCTTGGTCGGCCGCAATAATGAGGGGAAGAGCAATATTGTTAAAGCTATCGCTCTCAGCCTGAGCCAACTCACCAAGTCTCGCCCTTACCGGCGTGCTCGTCGCGCGCCCATGCGTTACTATCGGTCCGGATTTCGTTTCGATTATGATTGGCTCAGGGACTTTCCCGTCAGTCTGCAGGAACGACACCCGGATGGGCGGTCCGAATTCACTCTGGAGTTCGAGCTTACAGATGATGATTTCGTCAAGTTCCGCCAGAACGTTGAGGTCAATCTCACGACGAATCTGAAGATCAAGCTCGGCTTTGGTCCCGATGACGTGTCGTTCGAGGTATTGATGAAAGGCCGGGGAAAGAAGACTCTAAACACCAAGCCTACAGAGATCAGCGATTTCATACGCACACATTTCTCCTCGCAGTACATTTCCGCGTTGAGACCATCGGAGATGGCGCTTGAGCTTGTTAATGGTCTCCTCGAGGGTGAGCTTCTCGGCCTCGAATCGAATCCTGATTACCAAAGGTTGATACGGGAACTGCAGGATCTTCAGCAGCCGATTCTCGACAAGATCGCTGGTAAGCTGAAGGTGACCGTCGCCGACTTCGTTCCTGGCGTCAAAGGTGTCAGGATCACAAATGAATTGGCCAGGGCTTTCCGTACCAGCTTCAACATCCTGGTCGATGACGGGGTAGAAACGGAACTCTCTTCAAAAGGTGACGGAATCATCAGCTTGACGACGATGTCGCTCATGAAGCATGTGAGCGAAGAAGGCATCGGCGAGGAGTCTTTGATCCTCTTGATCGAGGAGCCGGAATCACATTTGCATCCAGAAGCTATTCACGGTCTTCGCCAAGTGCTCAAAGACATTTCAAAAGACCAGCAGGTGGTCATCACTACGCACTCCCCAATTCTGGTTGAGAGAGAACGTGTTTCGCAGAACATCCTTGTGCGTGACGGGCGTGCCGCGAGGGCAAGACGGATCAGCGATATCAGGGATGCACTCGGCATCCAGATGAGCGATAACTTGATCGGAGCTTACGCAGTGTTGCTCGTCGAGGGAGAGGAAGACAGAACTCTTCTTTTGTCCTGGCTCTCCGCGCTTTCTCCGCAACTTAGATCGGCTCTTTCGCGTCGGGTTCTTGTGATAGACCATCTCGGTGGAGCCACAAATCTCCACTACAAGGTCACGTTCTACAAGCGCAACGTCTACAACATCCATGCATTCATGGACAATGACGACGATGGGCGCAAATCAACGCAGGATGCTCTCGACAAGAAGGTCTTGGACCCCGCCGATTACAACCTGGCCGCGTGTCAGGGGATGCAGAACAGTGAGATAGAAGATCTACTTGATCTCTCGGTGTACGCACCCGCTGTTAGCCGGGGTTTCGGGGTCAACCTGGACCACGCCAGGTTCCGACACTCGCGTGCTAAGTGGTCAGACCGTGTCGGCGAGTTCTTCCAGTTGAGCGGCAAGATGTGGAACAAGTCCGAGAAGAGTAAGGTCAAGCGTGTTGTCGTTGATGCGTGCGTCGCTCAGGGTATCTCAAGCCTCAACCCTCATCGGCGTGGCCCTATCGACACTCTCGTTGCGTCGCTTAGTGCGAAGCTCGCGGCGAGAGCGACGTGATTCGGGAGCAGGAGAGGGTTTAATGGGACAGGCTACTTTTCCGTTGCTGATACGGGTGGCGGCGGGTAGCATGATGGTATGCCGAGCATGAACAAAGTAGCCTGGCCCCTTTGTTCTCGGCCCCTTTGTTCTCCAGAAACAGGTGACTGTCCCGGGTCATCCCACCGCGAGAGCGTGTATCTGCGAAGCCGCAAGATGGAGAACAGAACGCCTTGACGGGGTCAAGTCAGCCGATCGCAGACAAGAATGCTTTCATGAAGACTTCCGTCCTCCTGAACAGCCAGCGGATTGCCGCGGCGTCCATATCTGTCTGCTTCCCAAGGGACGAAAGGTCACTATGCAGCTTTGTGGCCGTGGCGGCCAAGTAGGCAATCTGCCCAGCGTCAATCTCGGCTTTACCGATCTGGCCACAGATGAACGTCACCTTGTCGCCTGCCTTCGGCGCCCTTGCTTGGCCCGGGCACCGTCGCAGCAGGTCTGCCAAAGCACAGTCAATGCAACTACGGACTGCGAGTAGGACAGCAGTGGGAGTTGGTGCACCGGCGCTGGGTGTCGACAAAGCTCCCTTGGCATCGCGAAAGTGGTCGAGTGCGCTCTTGTGGCCCGGTGTGGGGCGGTCGAGGTGAAGACGAATAAAGTCGGCCTCGAGCACCGTATCCCAAGATGAGGCCTCGAGCAACTCCTCAAACTGGCAGACGATGCTCTCCTCCCGGTCCTTGTTCGCGCCGGGCAGAGGTTGGTTGTAAGCACCTATAAACAGAACGTCGCTCACGGCTACCGCTGTACTTGAGGCCGTGCCGCCGATCTCCCACCCTATGCCATCGAAGGACTTGAGCCGGTTCGCGGTATCGCGCCAAAACCCGGTCCTTTGGTCCCACTCCGCTGGTGGGAGGAAAGTATCATTGGGGATGTTCTGGACAGCGTCCTTCGCCAGATCTGCCATCTGCACGGTGAAGTGAGCATCCTGGACAGTTCTCTGGGCACGGGCTCTGGTTTGCTCCGCGGCCTCTTTGCTCTGTTGAACCGCCTGGATAAGTTCGTCTTTCTTCTGCTTCGAGGGCTCGGCACCCATTATGCAACTCCTACGTCGGCTTTGCTCACGCGACCGTCACAGGAGCAGGCATCGGACCACACCGGCGAGGTCGTGTCAAGTGAATACCAGGCGGGTGGGCGTGTTGGCCGGCGTTGCCTGACTGAGGGGTGCCACGGCTTGGAAAGCCGTGCCTTGCCTGCACCGGCTTTCGGGGGTAGCGTGGTGGTATGGGTGAACCGTCCAGGGACCCACGCAAGCGCTGGAACGAGGCGTATCACGTTCACTACCTGAGCTTCTCCTGCTTCCGCTGGAGCGTTGACGAGCTGGTGGGCGTGGTGGGGGCACGGCTTTGCAGGCCGTGGCACCGGTGCAGTTGCGGGGGACGCTGACTGATGCACCGCCGGTGAGGACGGGGATAATCGCGAGGGGCTGCATTGACGGATGGGGCCGGCGGGGGGATACTGCGGTGGGATGCGTCGGGGTGGTCCTGAGCGCATCGGGTGTGGGTGCTGCTGATGGAGAAAGGATACGTCATGCGTATTGTGAAGCTTACTCGGGCCGCGCGGCCGGTGCTGGCCGTCGCCGCTATTGTGCTGATCTCGTCGGCCTTGCCGGCCGCGGCGCCGGCGAAGAAGGAGGCGTTCTTCACGCGGGGGGACCTGACGCCCACGGTGGCGCTGTACGGCAAGCGGTTCCATATTCCGACGGTTCTGGGGCCGACGGGGATGAACGGGTGGATTCTCGGGGACGCGCTGGTGGTGCGCGAGGTCGAGAACGGCTCTCCGGCCGACGGCATCGTCATGCCGAACGACATGCTGCTGGCCGTCAACGCCGAGGCCCTGGGCGAGGTGCCGCTCCAGACGCTCGGCGAGCAGGTGGAGCTCTCCGAGCAAAGCGGCACGATGACCGTTACGCTGATGCGAAGCGGGAAGCCCATGACGGTCACCCTCGCGATCCGCAAGCTGGGCGCCTTCGGCCCGCAGGCCCCGTACAGTTGCGCCAAGAGCCGCGCCATTCACATCGACACGTGCGAGTTCCTCGACCGCAGCCAGAACCGCGACGGCACGTTCGACGGGCGAATGTACGTCGGCTACGCGCTGAACGGGCTGACGTGGCTGGCCTCGGAAGACCCCAAGTACTGGGAGAACGCCCGCCGGCTGGCGTACTCGTACGCCCAGCGGTTCGACCCGGCCGAGGTGGGCACCGTCGCCTGGGGCTGGGGGCACATGGGCATCTTCCTGGCCGAGTACTACTTTCAGACCGGCGACGAAACCGTCCTGCCGCTGTGCCGCCGCATCGCCCAGACGCTGGTGCGAAGCCAGCACCCCTGCGGCTCCTGGGGCCACGGGCCGCATCCGGGCAAGGGGTACGTCCAGGGCGGGCTGCTCAACTGCGCGGGGGCCGGCTGCTGGAACGCTCTGATCCTCTTCACCGAAGCCGGCGTGCCGGTCAGCAAGGCCGCCCTGGCCAAGGCGACGCACTTTTTCGCCCGCTTCGCCGACCACGGCACGGTGCCCTACGGCGACCACCGCCCCGAGTTCGCCGGCACCGGCAACGGCAAGGACGCCCAGACCGGCGTCGGCTTCGCGCTGCTGGGCGACCGCGTCAAGGCCGAGGTGTTCGGCCGACACGTCACCGACGGGTACCGCTGGCGCAACGCCGGGCATACCGGCGGGATGATGGGCTTCGTGTGGGGCAACATCGACGGCATCCACAACCCGCACACCCCGGATTACCTCCGCATGGTGAAGCACTGGCAGTGGATGATGAACGCCTCGCGGCGATGGAACGGCGGGTTCCTGGCCCCCGAATCGGTCATCGGGTCGATCTACACCTTCCGCGGCACGCTGCTGTCCGCCGGGGGATTGGCCCAGGTGTACGCCGTGCCCGCCCGGGCGTTACGCATCCACGGGGCGCCCAAGAGCGTCTTCGCCGCCGGCGACCTGCCGGGAGAGCTGACCGAGGGCGTCAAGCTGTACCGGGCGCTGAAGTTCGACGAGCTTCGCAAGACCGTGCGGCCCACCAGCGACCTGGCCCGCCAACTGCTCACCGCCGCCCGCCGCAAGGAGAAGGACATCGAGCTGTCGCTGGCCAAGGCGGCGGCCGCCGTCGAGGGCGACAGTCCCGACCCCGTGCTGGCGATGCAGATCGTGAACAACCTCGAGCGCTTCTGCGGCGGCGTGACCGAGCCTCGCGTGGAGGCGATGCGCATTCGCCTCACCAGCAACAAGTACGCCCTCATCAAGGCCGCCGCGAGGGTGTACGAGGAGTACAAGTGGCTCACCTACACCTACCCCAAGGCCCGGGCGGCCTTCGAGAAGCTCGCCGCCGACGATGAGGCGGGCATCTACCAGCGGCTCGCCCGGCGAGAGCTGGCCACGCCGGCCGACGCGTCGAACTGGGGGTTCTACTGCGAGGAGATGTATTCGCTGTTCGCCGATTCCTGGGAACTCAACGAGCGCTCCAAGGCCGCCATGGTACGCCTATCCGGCCTGTACAGCGGCAACTGGCCGCAGGGCGTCGCGTATGGCCTGCTGCTGAAGGCCGGCGTGATCAGCCATGACCTGGCCAAGACGTGGACGACCCTGGTGCCTCGATGCCTCGCCGACCCCGTCGCCGTCGCGCCCACCTGGCGGATGTGGGCCAAGGCCGACAACGCCGCCCCGCCGGCCGATTGGGCCTCGGTAGGCTTCGACGACAGCGGCTGGATCACCGGGGCCGGGCCCATCACCGGCACGCGAGAGACCAAGCTGCCGATCCCCCGCGGGGCGAGGCGGCAGTACGTGCGGATCGCCTTCGACGCCAAGGGGACCAACTTCAACGAGTTCAGGATCGTGCTGGCCATGTCGGCCCGCCACGGCGTGGTGCTGCTGAACGGCAAGCCGGTGGCGTGGTCGCTGCAGACCCCGCGCGACGGCTCGGCCATGATCGCCCTGCACCCCGCGACGGCGAAGCTGCTGCGCAAGGGCCGGAACGTGCTGGCCGTGCGGACCGAGTGCCGGTCGCTCGATATCGGCCTATACGCCCGCAAGGCCCCCCCCGCCGCCGCGGCCAAGCTGGGCCCCAGGGCGTGGGCCAAGGCCGAGGGGCTGGGAGCGCCGAACCTGTCGCGGCGCACCGCCTTTCGCAAGCGGGCCGGCCGCAGTGTGCTGATGCCCAACAGCACCGGCCTGACCAACGACCCGGCCGGGAAGCCCAACGCCGACATCCACGAAATCCGGCAGAGGCTCGACGCCGACGGCTACTCGCTGGACGAGAGGTACAAGTACTTCGGGCACACCAACCCGATCGTCCGGCTGCGGGCGTCGCTGTCGATGATGCGGGGCGGCAAGGACGCCATCCCGTACATCCGCAAGGCCCTGCAATCGAGCGATCCCCGGGTGATCCGCTCCGGCTGTGACGCCATCGCCGGCCCGTTCGGCTGGGCGAAGGGCCGGGCCGAGTCGCTGCCGCACATGCCCCCCACCCTCGCCGGGCAACTGGCCGGGACGCTGGCGGGGCTGATCGACCACGAGGAAATGTACATCCGCGAGGGCGCTATCCTCGCCATGGGCAACTGCGGCGAGGCCGCCTGGCCGTACCTCGACAAGATCGCCGCCAAGGCGGACGATCCGGAATGGTGGATCAGCGCCGCGGTCGGTCACGTGATGCGGCTGAACGACACGGCGAAGATCGAGAATCTCACCGACGCCGTCGCCGCCGCCTACCGCCGCGAGCAGAGCGTGTACGGACGAAACCGCCTGCGGTCCGCCTTGGTCGCCATGGCCAAGCGAGGCCAGCAGGTCGACCGCGTCGTCGCGCTGCTCATGCAGGAGATCCGTGACGGCGACGACTACTTCGCCATCATGGCCACGCGGGAAATCCAGGGCCTCGGCTACCTCGCCAGGTCCGCCGTGCCCGCCATCGACGAGCGCCTCGCCTACTACCGCACCATGCTCGCCGAGGCCAAGACCGACTCCGGCCGCGGCTACCCCGAAGGCCAGATCAAGTTCCTCGAAGGCCTCAAGAAACGCATCACCACCGCCCCGCCCAAACCGAGGAAACGATAGCGAAGCCACAGGCCGCAACCAAAGAGAATCAGCCACAGATGAACGCAGGTGAACGCAGATAAACGCACGGCAGAACAAGAGGATCGACATCAATGTTTAGCGGCGGAGCTTGCTCCGCGTTGGCCTCAACAGCGAATGCACCACAGAGGGCACAGAGCACA